>Ga0180301_10003694_pt1 | contig 11925 bp, 15 predicted proteins | sample GuaBasSediGuay16_FD_121797 | JGI IMG/M metagenome (GOLD analysis project Ga0180301, IMG submission 121797) | Subseafloor sediment microbial communities from Guaymas Basin, Gulf of California, Mexico - Guay16, Core 4569-2, 12-15 cm | ecosystem: Environmental > Aquatic > Marine > Hydrothermal...
GTGAAAAACAGAAACACGCGGCGCAAGCGCCTGCGCTGCGCGTAAGAACAAAACACCTTTTAAACCCAATATTCCATTATTCCAACCTTCCACTATTCCAATTGGGGCGAAGCCCCTAAGTTCAACAAAGGAGATGACGATGCCACGAGGAGACGGAACAGGCCCGAGAGGCCAAGGCCCTGGAACAGGTAGGGGCATGGGACAAGGCGGCGGTGGCCGACGAGGTGGCGGCGGCGGCGCAGGTCCCGGTGGAAACTGTGTTTGTCCAAGCTGTGGTGAAAAAGCCCCCCACCAGCCTGGAAATCCTTGCTTTGAGCAAAAATGCCCCAAGTGCGGGACTGCTATGACGCGAGAATAGGTCGTATGGTTATTTGCATTGCGAGCGGGAAAGGGGGCACAGGCAAAACCACCATCGCAACCAACCTTGCGATGTCACTAAACGGGAAAGTGCAACTATTAGATTGCGATGTGGAAGAGCCCAATGCCCATCTTTTCCTAAAACCTGAGTTGAATCACACCGAAAGGATAACGACACCGGTCCCAGAAGTCGATCTGGAGAAGTGCGATTTCTGCGGACAGTGCGGCGAGATCTGTCAGTTCAGCGCCATAACCGTCATTGGGAAAAAGGTCCTGACCTTCCCGGAGCTCTGTCACAGTTGCAAGGGGTGCATGATGGTCTGCCCAAGGGAGGCCATAAGCGAAAAGGGCCGGGAACTTGGTGTTCTGGAAAAGGGGTGGTCTGGCCGGGTGGAATTCATACACGGCCTTTTGCGGGTTGGTGAGGCCATGTCTCCGCCTCTGATCAACCAGGTCAAGGCGCATATCGATCCCGAAAAGATCGCTATCATCGACGCCCCACCCGGGACATCTTGCCCGGTTATCGTAACCCTGAAAGGCTCTGACTTTGCGATCTTGGTCACCGAGCCCACGCCCTTTGGTCTAAACGACCTAAAGCTTGCGGTCGGGGCTGTACGTATTCTGGGGATACCCCTTGGCATCATTATCAATCGTTGTGATGTCGGAGACGATCGGGTTGCCACATATGCCAGAGAGGAGAACATACCGATCTTGATGGAAATTCCGAATGACCGAAAGATTGCCGAGGCCTATTCCCGTGGTATCATGATGGTGGATGTTGTGCCTGAGATGAAGGATCGGTTTCAGGCCATGTATGATAAGATAAGAGAATTGCTGTAACAGCTTAGGAAGTCAGGAGAATTATTCCGGTTGATTACATGAAAGAACTCACGATCATAAGTGGAAAGGGGGGCACCGGCAAGACCAGCGTAGTCGCCTCTTTTGCGGCCCTTGCCCAAAACAAGGTCTTGGCTGATGCTGATGTGGATGCGGCTGACCTCCATTTGATACTCGCCCCTGAAATAAAGCATGAAGAAGATTTCAAGGGAGGGCGAACCGCCCAGATAGACCTGGATGCTTGTACTGAATGCGAGGAATGTCTGGATCGGTGTCAGTTCAAAGCCATTAGTCCGACGTTTGTGGTCGACAAGATCGACTGTGAAGGGTGCGGGGTGTGTGTGCACTTTTGCCCGGTTCAGGCGATCGATTTTCCCCAGAACATCTGTGGCAAGTGGTATATCTCGGAAACGCGGTTCGGGCCCATGGTCCATGCCAAGCTGGGCATCGCAGAGGAAAACTCCGGGCTCCTGGTCAGTTTGGTCAGAAACCAGGCCAAAGTATTGGCCGAAGACCGAGGGCTTGATACGATTATCGTGGACGGCCCCCCCGGGATAGGATGCCCGGTGATCGCCTCCATAACAGGCACCAGTGCAATCCTGATTGTGACCGAACCCACCTTGTCAGGTCTGCACGACCTTGAGCGGGTTGGAGGACTGGCTGCCCATTTTAAGATACCAACGCTCGCTTGTATCAACAAGTTTGACCTAAACGAGGAGATGTCAGACCAGATTGCAAGGTGTTGTGCAAGAAATCACATCGCATTGGTAGGTCGTATCCCGTATGATACCTCTGTTACGCATGCCATGGTGGCCGGCAAGAGTATTGTGGAGTTTTCAGACGGGAGCGTATCTGATGCCATCAACAAGATATGGGAAAAGGTTGAGAACTGTTTGACCCAAGTTTGACCCAAATTCCCGCTTGGAACCGTTGGCGAGTGAGGAGGACATTTTCCTCAAAAGCCGTGATAATATTTATCGAGCTTGATTGAAGCTTCTTTCCAAGTCCGCGGTATCACGACTTTTTCAGAAAACGCCCTCCTTGCCAAAAACGAAAGAACCAGCAAAGGAAACAGTCATAAAGCATGACAGAGCATTTTATTTACGGTCCGGTTCCTTCAAGACGGTTAGGCCATTCCTTGGGTGTTGATCTGGTGCCCTATAAGGTCTGTTCGTACGATTGCATTTATTGCCAGCTCGGGCGAACCAAAGCAAAAACCATCGAGCGAAAGCCCTATATCCCGGTGGGCAGCATCTTAGACCAAGTATATCAAAAGCTGAAAGAGGGCGTTTGTGCAGACTACATCACACTGGCAGGTTCAGGGGAACCGACCTTAAATAGTGAAATCGGGACATTGATTCACGAAATTAAGAAACACACAGAGATTCCGGTCGCTGTCCTGACCAATGGCTCACTGTTGGGAAACAGCCAGGTCCGTGAATCCATGATGGAGGCCGATGTGGTGCTGCCCTCTCTTGATGCCTATGATCAACAGGGATTTGAGGCCATCAATCGCCCGCATCCTGAGATCAGCTTTGAAACCATGGTGCACGGCCTGGTTGCCTTCCGAAAGGAATATCCCGGCCAGATATGGCTTGAGGTCTTCATCCTGGACGGCATCAATGCGACCGAGGCCGATGCGATCCAATTCAGAGACTGGATTGCAAGGATAAACCCTCAAAAAATTCATATCAATACGGCGGTCCGTCCTTCAGCAGAGGCCCATGCACGGCAGGTCTCCTCAGAAGGGATGGCCAGGTTTTGCAAAATCCTGGGCAAAGAGGCCGAAGTGATTGCGCCGTTTAGGGGTTCTGAAAAGCATGAAAGGAGGGCCAATGTTGAGGAAGACCTTTTGAGCCTCCTTGCAAGGCGGCCCTGCACGTTGGACGACATCTCTTCTGGGCTGACAGTGCATAAAAATGAAGTTTTGAAATACCTTGAGCCTTTGGTCAGAAACCATACGATTGACATGGTGAAAAAGGGGTCTGTGGTCTATTATCAACCCAAGAAACGCCAATGACGTTAAAAGATAAAGTAGAAAATGCGTTAAGGGGGGTCATCGACCCCGGCACAAATCTGGACATCATGCGTATGAAACTGGTCAGAGACCTTTTGATCGACCAAGACGGCAGGGTTTGTTTGACGTTTCAGCCGTCTTCTCCAGTTTGTCCCATGGCGTTCAAACTCGCCTACGACATTAAGACGGCTGTTCAACAGACAGAGGGCGTTAAGGAGGTCGAGGTCAAGGTTTCAGGATATAACAGGGCCGATGAGCTCATGGAGGTCTTGAAACAGAGTGGGAATCCATAAGGGGGTGTTGTCATGCCAATCTATGAATATCGATGCCCAGACTGTGGCCATACGTTCGAAAGGCTGCAGTCTTTGCAAGAAGGGGCGGTTGCCACCTGTCCGGAGTGCGGAAACCCGGCAAAGAAGGTGATGAGTGCTTCGGTTGGCTACATCATGAAGGGAGCCAACCATCCGGGTGTTGGCCGCGGTGCCCGAGAAGGAGGCTCGTGCTGCGGACATTCCTCACCCTGTGAGCATCCAAAACGCTGTTGCATGAAATGATCGGCCTGGCTTTGGCTGTTTTCCAATCCCCGGCGAACAGCAGGCTGTTTTTGACATAAATTTTCAGGGGTTGGAGGGGTTGCATTTCAATTCGGTGGCTGCGGTTTCCCCCCCTTGCCAAGTCACAGAAGAATTGACGATCTTTGCAGAGTCGCTTAAAGACCCCCACCCCTGATCAATTATTTTTTGACGATAAACCAAATATAAACAAACAAGAAGGAGGCATCACGAGCGATGAGGATAGCTGTTACGTCCACCGGGAATGAGCTGATTTCCGATATGGATCCCCGCTTTGGCAGGGCCAAATATTTTATTATGGTAGACCCAAAAACACTGGAATACGAGGTTGTAGAAAACAAACAAAATCTCAATCTGCCACAGGGAGCGGGTATCCAGGCGGCAAAGACGATCGTGGATCAAAAGGCTGATGTGTTGATCTCTGGTAACTGCGGCCCCAAGGCCTTTGATGTTTTGAAAGCTGCAGGCATCAAGGTTGTAACCGGTGCCAAAGGACGCGTTATCGATGCCATTACCCAGTATAAGAGTGGCCAGTTACAGGCTGTGGATTCCCCCAATGTGGAGGGGCACTGGGTTTAAAAAAACAGGACACATTTGCTACTTGGCATTAGGGGAAATGAAAAGTTTCGCTCTATGCCTGTTGCTCCTTGGGCCACAGGGACTTCCAGGCCTGCAATCTAGCCAACGAATGCATATCATTGCGTGAATCGCTAAAATTCCGACACATTACAAAAACAGGAGGTTTTCACATGAGTCATACAAAAAAGGGCAGCCATTGCGCATCTCAACAGAACGCGGACATGGCTGCACAAGATCAGGCAATCCAAGAATCCCTATCTTTAATCAAAAACAAGTTCCTTGTCATGAGCGGCAAGGGGGGTGTTGGCAAAACAAGCGTTGCCGCCAATTTGGCTGTTGCCCTTTCAAAAAAGGGCGCCAAAGTTGGGCTAATGGATGTAGACCTTCACGGCCCTGATATCCCCAGAATGCTCGGACTGAAGGGGCTTCTTGAAATCAGCGCAGATAATCGTATGATTCCCAAGCCTTACTCGGATCACCTGAAGGTGGTCTCCATTGAATCATTGACCCAAGATACGGACGAGGCTGTGATCTGGCGGGGGCCCTTGAAGATGCATGTCATCCGGCAGTTCATCTCCGATGTGCATTGGGGACAACTCGATTACCTGGTGATCGATTCCCCTCCTGGTACAGGGGATGAACCGCTCTCTGTGGCACAAACAATCCCGGGTGCCAAGGCGATCATTGTAACCACACCCCAGGAGGTATCCCTGGCAGATATCAGGAAATCGATCAACTTTTGCAGAACCGTTAATATGCCAATCTTTGGATTGATAGAAAATATGAGCGGTTTTGTGTGCCCCCATTGCGGAAAACCCGTGGACCTGTTCGGCACAGGAGGCGGTTTTAGAACGGCCCTTGCCATGAATGTCCCCTTTTTGGGTCGGATCCCCTTTGATCCAAAGATGGTGGCGTGCGCAGATGCAGGGGAATCGTATCTGGAAAAATATTCGGACTCAGAGCTCACAAAGGCCTACAACGAAATCGTCGCAAAAATCTTGGAAGGGGACCAGACCACCACGTCCGAGCCCCAATCAACGCACAGCAAAATTCAAGAAAAAGATACAAAGGAGGAGAAAGTTATGAAGATTGCGATCCCTGTGGCTGAAGGCCGGCTGACACCCCATTTCGGCCATGCAGCGGAATTTGCCATTGTTCATGTGGAGAATCAGGAGATAAAAAAGAAGGAACTCCTGACGCCTCCACCCCACGAGCCAGGTGTGCTCCCCCGATGGCTTCACGAACTGGGGGTCAACGTGATCATTGCAGGGGGAATGGGGCAAAAGGCCTTGAGCCTTTTTGGAGAAAACGGCATCCAGGTTATCACAGGTGCCCCCAACCTGACCCCTGAGGAGTTGGTTCACCAATACCTGGCCAATACCCTGGTCACAGGAGCAAATGTATGTGACCATTAAATGTAAGGATGGTTGAGCAGGCAGGCGAGAGGTTCTGCCTCTCGACCGTTCTTGGGGGCATCAGCGCCCCCCGGTTGGGATAACAGCCTGGTAACTGAGGAAACAGGCATCATCTAATGGGGCTCAATAATGCCAAGACGCTTTATTTTCCGGCGGAGGGTGTTCTTGTCGATGCCAAGTTCACGGGCCGTAATGACTTTTTTCCACTGGTTTCTTTGAAGCGCCTCCTGGATGGTGCGTTTTTCTACTTCTTTTAGGGTCAAACCGGTGGGCACAAGCATAGACCGGGTTTCCGGGACAAGGTGTGGGGGTAGATGACTCAAGCAAATCAGTTCCTCTTGGCACAGGACAAAAGCATGCTCTATGGTATTTTCAAGTTCGCGCACATTCCCAGGCCAGTTTTGAAGCATCAGGACAGCCATGGCATCTTTGGACAGGCCCACGATATGTTTCCCTGTCAGATGATTGAAGCGCTCGATAAAGTGGTCAACAAGGAGAGGAATATCCTCTTTTCGTTCTGAAAGTGGTGGCAAAGATAGCTTGACAACATTGATACGGTAGTACAGATCCTCCCTGAACCTCCCTTGTTGAACCATCTCTTCCATGTTTCGATGCGTTGCTGCGATCACCCTGGCATTTGTCTTGAGCGCCTTGGTGGCTCCCAAGGGTTCGTACACCTTCTGTTCCAAGACCCGAAGTAGCCGCACCTGCACGGCCTGTGAGATATCCCCAATTTCATCCAGAAAAATGGTGCCATTTTGGGCCAAGGCAAATCGTCCCGGCTTGTCCTTTTTGGCGTCCGTAAATGCGCCTGCTTTATAGCCAAAGAGTTCGGATTCGCACAAGGTGTCGGGCAAGGCCCCGCAGTTTACGGCGACAAAAGGCCCCTTCTTTCTTGGACCGTTGTTGTGAATGGCTCTGGCAAAGAGTTCTTTCCCTGTACCACTTGCCCCTTCAATGAGCACTGTACTATCACTTTGGGCAATTTGAGGAAGGACTGAAAAGAGCCTGAGCATCTTTTCGCTCTTGCTGATAATGTCCCCGAACGATTGTTGTTTTTGAATCTTCTTGCGAAGTTCATGGATAACGGTCAGATCGTGGAAGGTTTCCACGCCGCCAATGACCTGGCCCCCCTCATCCTTTAGAAGGCTGGTACTCACACTGATAGGGATCCGCTTCTCGTCCGCACGGATGATATAAACCGGCATATTTCGAACAGGTGTTCCACTCATCATGGTCTGACGCAGCACACAACCCGTCTCACACACATTGGCCCTAAAGACTTCATGGCATAGCTGACCAATGGCCTCCTCCCGCGGGATACCCGTGATCTGTTCGGCGGCCTTGTTGAAAGACATGATGCGCCATCCCAAATCCACGGTGAAAACCCCATCTGAAATACTGTCCAATATGATCTGGTGGTGTTCAATAATCGATCGCTTCAGTCGCTCCATCTTACGCCCCCGTGGTCTCCTGGGGAACAGCAACCCCGGAAACACCTGCCAATATTTTTAAATTCTTAGCAAAAAAGCAAACTTTGTGTCAATGGCCGAAGCCTCCTCACCAGAGGAATACATAGAAAGATTGCCCATCCGGCCATCGTTATGGTTCAAATTGTTCCCTTTGCCCCCTCTGTTATGGCACATTTTGTTCCCGCGGCCTCATAGCCTACCTGGCGGCAAGGATGTAAGACCTTCAATCCCTAGTCTTTTCGGTCGGTTATGAGCTGATATGCCGTCGCCTGTTTTTGGCATGGCGATTGCGACTTGTTTATATAAGTCTTTGTCCCACAACCGATGATACGGCCATGGGTATCCATCCACCCCCCGGTGTCTCGTAACGTGCGCTTGGAGCGAAAAGCAGATCTTGGTGGACGGATTCGTTAGGGGTTGCTCACAAAACGATACGAGACACCAAATTCTTTTAAAAAAGACCCGTGCGGACTTTCACTCATATGGCCCACGTTGCTATACCAGTATTTCGATCGCGAATTGCACCGGTTTTTGACTCTTGTCTGCGGGTCTTGCTCATCCACATCGAAAATGATCATGAGATCAAAAGAACCGAACTCCGTTTCGACAACCTCTCGTCATCTGAACGAATCGCTGCCCTGCAAAGGGCAGGTGTCACAACCTTGATCTGTGGCGGCATTAGCGAGGTCCTGCATACGATGCTTCAAAGTTCAGGCGTTTGTACGATTACAGGGATAGCCGGACACGTCGAGGAGGTACTTGCAGCCTTTTTAGCCAACCGGCTCGATGAACCGCAATTTTATATGCCGGGTCGCAGGGCAAGTCGGGAACGCCCCCTACCAGACCCAAGGGGCTCATTGAAATAACGGTACGATAAAGACATAAGGACAAGGAGCACAATGATGAGTAGACAAGGGGTGATGCAAGCTGCAGGGAATGCGCTCGCTTTTGCGGTTCAAGACCAAAGGAGAATAAAGATGAAACCCATAATAAAATACGGAGCATCCATTGTCCTGACCTTAGCTGTTTTCTTGCTTGTCCTTCCCGCCCGCCATGCAGCCTGGTCCGCCCAGGAGGAAAATCACTGTTTTACCTGTCATACGAACGCACGAAAGTTAATACAGATCACGAGGGAAATTGCAAAAGCCCGGGGAGACAAACCAGGAGCATCCGCCGAAACCGAAGGGGAAGGCTGAGGCGGAGCAGTGGAGCCGTTGGCTCCGCATGAAAAGATCTTCGTTGATAGTGAGTTTGCCGAGGACGAAAATCACGGCGCACTGGGCTGTCACGAATGCCATGGTGGAAACCCAAAAGACCCTAACTGGAAAACCGCACACAAGGGCGTCATCAAAGATCCAAGCTATCCGGATCCTTCCAGCACTTGCGGGACATGCCACGATGACATTGCTGAAAATTATGAAACCAGCTTTCATGTGAGTCTCGCACCATCCAAGAAAATGATCAACATGAGGGCCGATCCCGACAAGGCTGTGCATTCAAAAGTGGATGCAGCCAGAGAGTCTCACTGTAATGCGTGTCACAGCAGCTGCGGGCAGTGTCACATCAGCCGCCCGGAATCGGTGGAAGGTGGCTTGCTGGATGGGCATCTGTTCCAGAAAAGGCCGCCCATGCAAGAAGTCTGTACCGCATGTCACGGAAGCCGGATCGGGAAAGAATACCTCGGTGAAATTGAGGGGGTGCCCCCTGATATCCACAAACAAAAGTACTTTAAATGCGACAAGTGTCACAAGGCAGATGAGATGCACGGGGACGGCAAAGACTATGCCAATCGATATGACGTGGAGAATGGCCCAAAATGTCTGGACTGCCATAAGGATATCTATGATGCAAAATCTGAAAATGCCAAAAACCACTGGATCCATAAGGATCAGGTCAGCTGCCACGTCTGTCACAGCATGCCTTACAACAACTGCACCAGCTGTCATGTTGGCAAGGACAAACAGGGGCTGAAATTTTACAAAATAAAGGGTTCGTTCATTGACTTCAAGATTGGCATCAACCCCTTGCGTACAGAGAAGAGGCCTGAAAGGTTTGTCACAGTCCGTCATATCCCCGTGGACCAGGGTACCTTCAAGTTTTACGTGAAAAATGGGCTGACAAACTTTGACAAACTCCCCACATGGAAGCTGGCTACACCGCATAATGTCAGGCGGAAAACGCCCCAAAATAAAACATGTAATGCGTGCCATGGGAATGAAGATCTGTTTCTGCTTAAAAAAGACGTAAAACGAGAGTATCTGAAAGCGAACAAAGACGTTATCGTTCCGCCAAATCTGATCCCTGAAAAGCGGCGAGACGACTAAATGAGGCCAGTCTTTGAAACCGTTTCTCCTTGCACAAAAGGGGACGTTGCTTCTGTAAAAGGTTACACTGGACACGGCCATTTACGTAGCCACTGAAAAAGTCATTTCTAATAAAGACAGGAGGTGAGGACACAGATCGTTTTATGGTGCTGCCTCTTAACGTATGAGTGGACAGTTCGTTACAAGCCTTAAGCATTAAGGAGGAAGACGATGAAAAGACGTGCTTCGTTTGCCCTTGCCTTTGCATTAGTCGTTGCCTTGACTTTCAATGCCCCCTTGGCCACTGCCCAGGACTTGACCGCCAATGATCTGGTCGCTGAGGCAAAAAAAAGCATCTGCGAGGTCTCAGTCGCTGAAGCCAAGGCCATGTTAGACAAAGGCGGATACATTTTCTTGGACTGCCGTGAGCCAAAGGAATTCAAGATGGGCCATATCCCCGGCGCGATCAACCTCCCCCGGGGGCTGTTGGAATTCAAGATTGACAAGAAAGTACCGGATAAGAATGCCAATATCGTCATGTATTGCAAGAAAGGCGGACGGGGTTGCCTGGCTACGTGCACCCTTTGCCGGATGGGGTACAAGAATGTTGTCAATATAAGTGGGGGGTGGATGGCCTGGGAAAAGGCAGGCTATCCAATTGAATAGGACTTATCCTTATCCAACTGAAAAAGGGCACCGCAGGTTTATTGGTGCCCTTTTTTGTTTGCAGATTTGACTTCCTTGGGAATAATTATTATCTTTACAAAATAATGTGTTACATCAGGAGCGCATAGAGAATAGAAAAATGGCCGTAAGAAAAATACTCACCTACCCTGATTCGGTTTTACGTGAGCGGGCTGAGCCGGTCACCAATATCGACGGGAAGATTCAGCAGCTCATCGATGACATGGCCGACACCATGTACCACGCCCCTGGCATTGGGCTGGCAAGCAACCAGGTGGGAGAACCGTGCCGTATCATTATGTTCGATATCTCAGGCAAGGATGAACCCAATGACCTTGTCGTGCTCATTAACCCGGAGATCATTGAGGCCAATGGGGTTGTTGTAAACGAAGAGGGATGTCTGAGCGTCATAGATTACAGGGCCGACGTAAAACGTGCAGAATGCGTCACCGTCAAGGGCTTGGATAGAGAGGGAAACCCAGTCACGCTCAAAAGGGAAGGTCTTGGGGCCATTGTGCTGCAACATGAGATCGATCACCTGAACGGCATCCTGTTCATTGACCATATTAGCAAACTGAGGCGGGAGCTTTACAAGAGGAGACTGAAAAAGTTGTTAAAGCAAAAGGAGGCGCCTAAGCTTTAGGCTACATCGGCATCAGGAGGAAGCGATCGCCCTTTTGCTTGACGCAAAGCCCAAACATGCGGATTGTTGTGTTAAGGGGTCTGCCGAATAAAAAAATCCATCGCATTCGGGTCCATACCGAGCTTCTTTATTAAGAAAGGCCTGATGTAGTGGTCATACTGCAAAAGGTCAAGAATCCTTTCCCCTGCTTTCTCAGAATCCGGTCCCCGCAGCCCCTCTACAGCTGACGCCAAGGTCTCATAGGCGCATCTTTGTTCGTGGGCGTCTATGATCTTAAGGATGCCATCCTCTGGCTTGATGAGGTCCTTTCTTTGAAGGTACGGCCTTTGCATGACTTCCTTAAATCTCTCCAGATCCCAGCATTTCAAGGCGCGGCATTCAACAGGTCTGTCCTGATAAATCTTGCATGCCCCCTGGTCATCGTCATAAAACATGCACGCCCAGGCTTCACCCTGCCCTTTAATCTTGATAATCTCCTGTTCAAGGACCATCAAAGTCTCATCAATATTGCGGACCACTTCACCTTTTCTTAAGGTATAAACATGGGTTCTATTCAAAATTCCCTTCTCAAACAGGATAATATCTTCCTCATGGAGGGTGGGCCCCCCTTTCATACAACAGGTTCCGCAGCGAATACAGTGGGTGCGAGATGTCTTCTCCGTATCAGGCATCATATGATTCGCTTTGACAGTGAGTTATCTAACCCGAAAATTTCATAAAAAATGTCGATAGAGTTTCATAAAGATAACAGCTTGGCATTGTTAGGATGCTTTTGCTTAAACCTTCTGGGGTAACAATTTGTCACTAAGGTTTTGCTAACAAACCATCGACATTTTTTACCCTTTGGGCGAGCCGACGATCTCACCGCATCCGCTGTGTTGTAGCCCACTCGCGGTAACAGACTACAGGTTGAAGAGGCCTGTACGTTGTTGCAGGTCTCTTCGACCGTAAGGAAGCAAGCCATTTTTTTGTTCGCTCGCAATTCAGCTCGCTGTCGCGGTCCCGCGGGCTACGCCTTGCGGCTGCGGCGACCTCGGCTCGTGAAA
>Ga0180301_10003695_pt1 | contig 11920 bp, 7 predicted proteins | sample GuaBasSediGuay16_FD_121797 | JGI IMG/M metagenome (GOLD analysis project Ga0180301, IMG submission 121797) | Subseafloor sediment microbial communities from Guaymas Basin, Gulf of California, Mexico - Guay16, Core 4569-2, 12-15 cm | ecosystem: Environmental > Aquatic > Marine > Hydrothermal...
ATGTGACCACTATGTATTTGCTCCAAAGTGTGACCAACGATTTCCGCAAGAGTTTGTTCGGTAAGATATTAAATTTACCACTGGCGTTTTTTCACAAAGTCAAGACAGGAGAATTAATTTCGCGAATTGTCAGCGATGTGCAGATGATGCAAAATTCTGTGGCAGTCACCATAGTGGATATGATAAGAGACCCATTGCAAGTGTTCGTATATTATGCGTTCCTTCTGACAATAGATTTCAAGATGACATTGATAATCACGCTGGTTGCGCCAATAATTATAGTGGTGATGTCGGTTATCGGACGCTATCTTCGAAGATACGGCACCAGAATGCAGGAGAAAATGGCAGAACTGACCTCGATAATTCAGGAAGGGATTTCCGGAATCCGTGTGGTGAAAGTATTCAATGCTATTAATTTTGAACTGGAGAAGTTCAAAAAAGTGGCGGATAAATATCTTCACAGTTTGATGAAAATGTATCGAGTGAATCGCTTATCCGGACCATTCAATGAAACAGTGGGAGCTGTTATCGCCTCTTCTCTATTATGGTATGGTGGGAATAAAGTGCTTATGGGCACCGGTCCCTCGCCAGCAGAATTTATGCAATATGTGATTACTTTGCTGTTGTTGATGGAACCGGTGAAATTATTTATGGACAAAGTAAATCGTGTCCAGCAGGGATTAGCTGCGAGCAAAAGAGTATTCACATTATTAGACCATAAACCGACGGTGCCATTACCACAGGGCGACAAGAAAATCGATAGTTTAAAGAAAAGAATTTTGTTTGATAATGTATCATTCAAGTATGAAGGGAACGATGAATTCGCATTGCGGAATTTCTCATTGGAAATACCCAAGGGAGAAGTGGTCGCACTGGTGGGACATTCTGGAGCTGGGAAATCCACTGTCGCCGACCTGCTGGCAAGATTTTACGACCCTACCGAAGGCAATATTCTGGTGGATGATACTAATCTGAAAGAAATATCGATGAATAGCTGGAAAAATATGCTGGGTATGGTAACTCAAGAGGTTATTCTGTTTAATGATACTATATTAGCCAACATCGCATATTGCGATAGTAATCCCGACCTGGAGCGTGTGGTGAATTCTGCTCGAGCTGCCAATGCACTGGATTTTATCGAGCAATTGCCACAAAAGTTCGAGACTATAATCGGCGATAGAGGGATGAAACTTTCCGGTGGAGAAAGACAACGAATAGCCATAGCTCGCGCCATATATCGCAATCCACAAGTGCTGATATTCGATGAGGCTACCAGTGCTTTGGATTCGCTGTCTGAGAAATTGGTTCAGGAGGCTATAGATAGATTGATGGCAGGCAGGACTGTCCTGGTGATAGCTCACAGACTATCCACAATTATTCATTCACATAAAATTGTGATGTTGGATAAAGGAACAAAAGTTGCGGAGGGAAAACATCGAGTCCTGCTGGAACAGTCACCTCAATATAAGGAATTGTATGAGATGCAATTTGCAATCGGGCGGAAATAATGTTTGCGAAATTTCTCGGGAAAGATAGTTAATGTTCGATTTTATATGGCGGGAAAGATTTCGGCGATTTTCGTCTCCACAATTTCCAGCGGGATGTCCTGGATTTCTTTTGTATTTATATCGCCCAATGCAAATGCCACTATTTTTTGTGGCGTAAATAGTTCCTGTGCCAGCCGATTGATTTCCTCGGCAGAAACCGCCATAATTCTTTCGGTAGTTTCTCCAGCAGAAATAGAGTGGTTCAGATATCGATAACTTTCTATCGTTCTGTTTAGATTAGTCCATAGACTTTCCGCAGAAAGCAATAGTCTTCCTCTGATGAAATTTTTGGCATTGTTCAACTCTTTTTCACTCACCATAGATTGAGCAATCTCGTTTATTTGCTTAAATATTTGGTTAGCAGTTTTATTTAGATTGGTTTGTGGAGTGCCAGCATAAACCGCCCACAGTCCAGTATTCGTATAGAATTCATAGAAAGATTGGATATTGTATGCGAGTCCCATTTCCTCTCGTATAATCTGAAACAACCTGCTGGATGAACCTCTACCCAGAATAACATCTAAAAGCACCAGAGCATATCTTCGCTCGTCGCTAAATGGAAATGTCCTTACTCCGACGAAAAAATGAATTTGCTGAGCGACTCGAGGAATAATTACAAATTTACCATCGAAATCGTTTCCATATTTTAGATTATATTTTCTTTTATTATTTTTCATCCTCGGGCAGGATAAGTATTTACTCACCAATTCCACAAATCGCAATGGCTCGACAGCGCCAGCTGCACCTATCAAGATATTTTCATCACAATAATAATTTCTCCAGTAATCTGCCAAATCGTCTCTGCTGATTTGGGCGACAGTTTTTTGAGTTCCCATAATCGGTCTGCCCAATGATGTATTCCCGAAGAGTAACATAAGGAATAGTTCCTGTGCCAGTGATTCCGGTTCATCGTTTATGTCATCTATTTCGGCAAAAATCACATTTCGTTCCATTTCCACATCTTTCGGTCTCATCATCGGTCTGGAAACTAAATCTGATAGTATTCTCACTGCCATATCTACATTTTCGCCCAACACGGTAGCATAATAACAGGTCTCTTCCTTGGATGTGTATGCATCGATTCCACCGCCGAGACTCTCTATATTTTCCACTATTTCTCGGCTGGAGAAATTCTCCGTTCCACGAAACACTATATGTTCCAAAAAATGATTTATCCCCTGTAATTTTTCAGGTTCCAAGGCGGAACCCGATAATACCCAGAATCCAGTCACCAGTGCTCGTCGATATGGTATGGGAAGCAGTATTATTCGCACTCCATCGCCTATTCGGTATTCCTCTACATTGAAATCCTTTTTGCCCATTTTTATGCTATGATTATTGGTGTGACAAATTATTTATTTTCTCTCTGCTTGAATTCACGAATAATACGAACAGTCTGGTAATACGCCTCGATAGAAGCGCCAGCGTCTGCCCAGAAACCCTCCAGTATAGAATATTTCAATTTGCCCTTATGAAGATAAGCATTATTTACATCGGTGATTTCGAGTTCTCCTCTGTCGGATGGTTCCAATCTCTTTATTATATCGAACACATCGGGGTCATACATATAAATTCCCACTACTGCATATTTGGATGGTGGTATTTTGGGTTTCTCGATTATTTCCAGTATTTCTCCATTGGAATCGAATTTTGCCACCCCATAATCGGTAGGGTCATCGACCTCTTTTAATATAATTCTGGCGCCGTCTTTTTGCTGGTCGAATTCTTCTACTGCCTCGGTAAGTTTCTCCTCGATAATATTATCGCCCAAAAATACCACTACTTTCTCGCCATCCACAAAATGCTCACACAACCCCAATGCTTCAGCAATTCCGCCTTCTTCTTCCTGATATGTATAGTTTAGATGTTTCAATCCAAATTCTCTTCCATTTCCCAGCAATCTAAGGAATTCACCGGCGTGATTTCCACCACATACAATCATAATATCATCCACACCAGCCTCTACCAGTGATTTTATAGGATAATATATCATCGGCTCGTCATATACCGGAAGCAAGTGCTTATTCGTAATTTTGGTTAGTGGATAAAGTCTGGTTCCTAATCCACCTGCAAGAATCACACCTTTCATAAATTTCTCCTTAATCCCATTTACAAACAGAATTTACCATATTATTTTTTTGCCATCTGTTTAATTTCTGCTTTTGCCCATCGTATATATTGCAATAGATTTATGTTAGCTGGGCAAATAAACGCACAACTGCCACATTCGATACAATCATTAGCGCCAAGTCTATCGGCGATATTGAATTTCCCATATTTTGCATTATGAGCGATAGAAGTTGGCAACAATCTTGCTGGGCAAATATCCACACAATTTGCGCACAGGATACAGGCAGTTTCGTCACCGATTTTGGATTGTTCTGCGGGAAAAAATAACACTCCACTGGTTCCTTTGGTGACAGATGCTTGCAGTGTCCATTGAGCAATTCCCATCATAGGTCCGCCCATAATTACTTTTCCTACTTCTGTTGTGGTTCCGACAATTTCGAGCAATCTCGAGATTGGTGTTCCAATTCTTACTAAAAAATTACCGGGATTTTCTGTGGCTAATCCTGACACGGTGACTACTCTTTCCACCAATGGTATTCCATCTATTACTGCATCGCGAATTGCCTTTGCCGTGCCCACATTTTGCACATAACATCCCACATCGAATGGCAATCCACCGCTGGGAACCTCCAATCCAGTAAGCGCATTTATCAGTTGTTTCTCTGCTCCCTGTGGGTATTTGGTTTTCAGTTCGGCAACTTCGATATCATCACCGCCGATAGTCTTTCGCATTATCTCTATTGCATCGGGCTTATTATTTTCTATTGCCATAATCAATCTTTTTGCGCCCAATGCATACTTTATCATTAGTGCGCCTTCTATGATATGCTGGGGATATTCCAGCATAAGTCTATGGTCTGCGGTAAGATATGGTTCACATTCTGCGCCGTTTAATATTACAGTATCGATTTTCTTATCCTTGGGTGGAGATAGTTTCACTTGGGTAGGAAAAGTTGCACCACCCATACCGACTATACCTGCCTCACCAGCGATTTTAGCAAATTCTTCGGGTGGCAAATTCTCCCAATCGGTATGAGGTTCTAATTCCTCGGCGGGAGTATCCTCGCCATCGTTCTCTATCACCACAGCGGGAGAATATGAACCCAGAAAATGTGGAATATCCTCGATAGATTTTACTTTTCCTGAAACGGGTGAATGAATATTCGCAGAGATAAATCCTGAAGCCTCCGCAATTTTTTGTCCCATCTTCACCTCATCGCCTTTTTTCACTATTGGATTAGCTGGTGCCCCGATATGCTGTGAAAGTGGCACATATAATACTTCAGGGGCATCTATTTTCTCGAGCGATTTATTTTCGGTAAAATGTTTATTTTCCGGGGGATGAATCCCGCCCTTAAAGGTAATTCCCATATATGCGCCTCCTTACACTGACTATTTATTTCAAGATAAAATTTCCCATTCAAAAGGCAAATGATTTTATCCGAAAATATCTGGATTCTGCTCGAATATTGCTTTCAATTTTGCGCCCAGAGTATTTTCCTTATGGTTATATAATTCTCTCTTTTTTGCTGCCTGTTTACCGATTCTTTCTCGTAGTGTAGGGTTTCGATAAAGTCGAATAATTCTTTCTGCCATCGAATCGATATCACCGGTCGGTATTAAAAAACCATCCACACCATCCTCGATTTGAAACTTCAATCCGCCGGTATTATATGCTATAGCTGGAGTTCCAGAAATCATTGCCTCGGCAAGTGTCTTACCGAAACACTCATAATACGATGGCACCAGAACCACATCGCTACTGGACATATATGAATATATAGTATTATTCTGCCGCATACCCAGTATTTTCACATTATTGTTCAGGTCGAATTCATCGATTTTTCGCAGGATAGTGTCCCGTAGTTTTCCATCGCCGATAAGGAAAAAATGTGCGTTCCCATCGGTTTTGGGAACAACCTTTCTCGCTACTTCGATAATGTCTAATACACCTTTGGATTTATCGAATCTTCCCACGAAAAGTATGTTAAATTTTTCGGGTTCTGAAAATATCGGCTCGATTTTTTGCACCTGAAAAAATTCCGGTGGATAGTATAAGCTATGGATTTCTATATCATCCGGATTTATTCCCGAATCCACCAATTGCGTATATGGTAATGGTCCATTGCACATAGTTCTAACATATTTTTTATCCCTCACTATTTGAATGGTGAATTTTTGGATGAATTTGGATATAATATTTCGGTTATGGTAAATTTCGCTGTGGAACACTAAAACCATTTTTTTTCTAAACAATTTGGCGAAAAGATATGGAATGATAGCATCCACAGGCGCGCCGACTACGGCGATTATTTTCGGTCGATATCTTATCAAGAGTAGGAATTCATATAGCTCGTATATAATTCGCAGTGACCATCGTTTAACCGACCAGCCTGAAACCGATATTGGAAATACTTTGTATATCCGATTTTCAGTTTTCTTTCTAGCTAATCTATCGCGTTTGCCAATCATCAGTGTTTTTCTTTTGCCCGCGGCAAATTCATATTGCTCGGTGTAACCATAAACAGAATCGAAGCGGTATTTTTTTTCATCGCACTCTGCGATAGGGTCACCGTATCTGATTATCGCAATCTCCACTGTCATAATTTTCTCCGAAATGTTCAAACCAAATAGTAAATTACTCCGAATTAATCGAATTACAATTATTTTATATAGAAATGGATAATAAATGGAAAATATAATTCGATAAATCAGACGAGCGGGAATGATTAGTGCCACAATAGGGACTCTAAAAAGTGGAATATTGGTTTATAATCCTTTCATCAAATTCCTTCTATGTAGTCTATTTTCGCCGTAAAGAAATAACGGACTAAACATCGCCAGTGCTATAAAATCCATAATTACAGAGATATTAGATTTTGCTTTACCGGTAGTGGTCGCTCGTATTCCCCGATATTTATTATCCAATATCATTTCTTTCGTCATATTGGTCGAGTTCATCGGGGATTTTATCCGGATTGAAAGGTGATACCGACTCGGATTTGCGAATCAGATGTCTGAGAACAATCCACAGTCCGAACACGAACGGAATCACCATAATTGCCATAGTGATTCCTATTACATTCGGGAAAATATTTTTCGACATTAGAAAGAAATTAAACAATCCGTGAGCGCCAGCAGCGAGAAGTAATCCGGTGAATGCGAGTCTTCTTGCGATAGTGGGATGGAATTTTCCTCTGCCTAATCCATAACCCCACAGTGCGGAAAACAGCAGATGTCCCAGAGTAGATAGTGGTCCTCGAATAAGTATTATTGCGGTTCCGAACTTGTTTATGTATATGAAGTTTTCCAGTGATGCAAATCCCAGTGCAGCAGCAGATGAATAAATTATCCCATCGATGGGTTCATTGAAATCTTTGGTGAAATATATTCCGAAAATAACCACTCCGAATTTTGCGAATTCCTCGATAATTCCGGCGATAAACCACGATAATGAAATCGCCTTGTATAGTGAGTCTATATTTCCCGAAATTCCCATCAATTCAGAAAAACCTGCTTCAATCAGCGCAACCGGGATTACCATAAGTATTCCGCCCACAAATATTAGGATTATTTTTCCAATCGGTTCGGGTTCAAAAATATCGCTTTTGTAAATATACCACATCCACAGGATTCCGGGTATCATCGCCACCATAAAATTAAATATGCACATTATAAACTAACCTGTGAGAATTATTTTATATATAGGATTTTAATAGCGCCAATGGAATTTGACAATTTAGCAAAATATATTCCGGAACCGATATTTTCCGGGCGCCAGATTATCCGGCTGATTCCAGATTTCACGCTTATTTCATCTATTTTGTTGCCCGTAATATCATAAAATTGCAACCAGGACTCCACCGGAACCACAATATCCAACACGCAGGCGGAATTGAACGGATTAGGATACGCACTTATAGAAATTTCTGTGGGGACAGGATGTTTTGGAGCGACATCCAGAGCAATATTTCGCCACCATACAGCATCGAAAGCGATATAATTCCCCTGTATCCCGGTGGCATCGCCGAGATATACTTTCTCCGATGATGACCCGCTGAAATTATAATTTCCCAGACTTACCCATTGGTTAAAATATGAGGCTTGGTTCACCACCATAGTATCCTCGCCATCGGAATGGAATATTCTATATCTGGCATTTGCGGTAGCGTGATTGTCTGGGATATACACCAGAACTTCATATTCGCCTGGGCGAGGCAAAATGGGATACCATTCCACATAGCAGGTATCGACAGATTCGGTGGAATATGTCCACCAGAAATGGTCATCATAACCACCGGTGCCATCGTGCCAGAATGCAGGGTCGGCGTATCGATGGAAACCGTCATCGTAATCGTCTATCAATGTATCTACATTGCCGATATAAATCCATCTAACCGCATCGGCGATTATCACATCTCCATCGGTAGCGGAACGGTCACTCAAACCCACATATCCTGAAGACCCGGAATGGAACAGGAATCTACCCAGATAATGCCATTCTGTAATTCCAGTGCTCTGAGATACGAACATAGAATCATTATATGCACCCATAATTCGAACGAATACACTATCACATCGGTTTGCAGCTGGCATCCACCACATATATACATCATAGACACCAGAATCGGGAATATATGGTGTCCAAGTAGCCCAGTCATCCACAGTATCCAGTGCATTAGCCCAAAGATAATCACTATACCAACCGGAATCGGGATAAGAACCGACATTCCAGGTTCCGCCGGTGTTGAATTCGGGGTCGCCATCATCGACTATTATCCCTGACCCCAGCGGAGAAAACCAGACCGCATCGCAACTGATATAATCTCCCGATGCACCGGTCACATCGCCGAGATATACATAATCTCCGGGTTCGCAGAAATAAGTTCCCAGCGATACCCATTCATTTGAATATGAAGCTTGGTTCACAATCACAGTGTCCACCGTGCCGGAATGATGAATCTGGTATCGAGCTTGAGCGGTAGCGTAATTGCTGGGTATATATACATAAATTTGATATTCTCCAGTTGATGACAGTATGGGTGTCCAGGTGGCGAAATTTACATCGTCGCCGGAGAGCACCGAACCTGTCCAGAATGCGTGGTTATCGTATCCACCTAACCAGGCTCGCCAATAGTTTCCCGGTCCGTTGGCAGAAAATCCAGCCGATAAATCATCCACGATAGTATCCGCTGGTGGTGGAATGTAATCACCTCGCGCATAGAAAAGATATCTAACCGTGGGTGAATAGTTTCCATTATCATAACCGGGCCAATCGTAATAAGCCATCTCGCCATTGTATTGTCCCCATGGTGAAGTATTGTAATCTCCGTAAGGGTCATTCGCTATTATGCAATGGTCGGTGAAATATCCTCGCCAGCAATTATAATGTCCCGATGAACCGAAATATAATAATGCACACATCGGGTCATTGGAATCGATTTCTCCCTGATACAAAGACCACGGCGGTGAATATGATGACCACCCTGAATATAATCCGTGTTGCTGGATTAACAGGACTAATGAATCGCCATAAGTTCCCACTCTGTCTGTAGGACTGGTGCAGAAACCGTGTGCGCCATATACTGTGGTGTCGGAATAATAATCCCCCACTTTCGGCGCTAACCCTGGATGGTCATATACATATCCGTTGTATTCGTATTCATTTGGCACATACCATCCAAAATCGTGGGTGTGAGTATATGGATATGAACAGGTAATCGGATGTGGTGGAAGTTTATCATAGCGCTGTATTGCCATCAATCCCGATGTAGGTCCGCAACTTGCAGAACCATTGAAATAGTCGGGGACATCGTATTTCTGGTGAAGATATGGCACCCATAAATCTGTCTTTGTGCCATCGTTTCCTCCCTTTCGATATGGGACCACAGGGCAATCCTGTCCATCGGCAATTTGTGTAATACCAATCAATTGGATTTTATTATCTTCACCGATAGAAATCTGTGCCCGATAAATATCGCCATCGGGAATGGATATAAACGAGATGAACTTTCCATCGGGAGAAATCGCCGGCATCGCCTCGTGCAATTCACTGGTATTGGTAATGTTATATCGCTCTGCGCCGGGAACCCAATACCAGATTTCTGATGAGTCCACTCGATACTGATGGTCGAATGTAACCTGAACAAAAATTCCGCCGGCATCGGCGCTTACAATCCTGTTGGGTTCAGTATCCCAGACAAAATTTCTACCATCGGCGAATTCATAAAATTCATTCAGTTGCAAATCCATGACCACTATTCCGTTGGAGCCGGTCAGTGCGATTTTCGAACCATCGGGATTCCACACTGGCTTATATCCCAGCGAGGGAAATATCGCCGATGATGAACCGTCCGCTATATTCACGATTACCAAATAACCATCATCATCGATATATGCAAAACGGGCATTTACAGTATCTACCGTAATCCATTGGATCGAATTTCGAACCGGGATTTGGCCTAAAATGGCGTTGCCTTTCCATATCGATACTTTATCGCCGAGCGGAATCAGTAGCGAATCGCCGAGTGGTTGCGGGACTCCCACGCTTGGATTAGCATCCAGTAATTCATAAATTCTTCCGCTAATTATATGATATATACAGGGAGTTTGTCCGGACGAGTCGATTTTTTTAAACAGGATGAACTCATTTTTCCATATGGTAGAATGTCTTCCACGGACTCGTGAGGGTTCTCCGATTGCTCGCACAGTGTCGGTTATGGAATAAATTCCTGTTCCCCGGTAATCGCTGGAGAATATCACCCCATTGTTGATTATTTGTAAATAAGCAAATCCGCTATCGGCGAATATAATACCAGCTAACAGCAGTAATAGCATATACTTACGCATTTATTTTCCCCGATATTTTGTTATTAGTTAAATTATCTAACTTTTCCAGCTCGCATACGGAAATATTTATCCAGAGTTTTTATATAATCTTCATCGGTATTAATGTGGATAGCATCTACTCCCACCGATGCGAAAATTTTTTTCTGAAATTGCAATTCCTTTTCGGTTTCCTGCCGAAATGACTCGGCGATATTTCTATCCGATGTATCCACGGGGACAATTTGTCCGGTTTCTGCATCCTCCAGCACGATAACTCCAGATTGGGCAAATTCTATTTCTGCCGGGTCAGAAATTACTATCGGTATTACATCGTGTTTCTTGGCGAGTAGTGCCAATGGTTTTTTAATATTCACATCCAAAAAGTCTGAGATAATGAAAATAATGGCGGAGCGTTTCAGTAAGCGATTGATATATTCCAGTGCATTTGCAATATCTGTAAGATTATGAGTGGGCTGGAATGCCAGCAATTCTCGTATTATTCTGAGAGTGTGAGTCTTTCCTTTTTTAGGCGGGATAAATTTTTCCACCTGATCGGTGAACATCAATAATCCGACTAAATCACTATTTTCGATTGCGGAAAATGCCAGTAGTGCGGAAATCTCCACTGCAATATCGCGTTTTAACTCATTTCTGGTGCCGAATGCAGATGACCGACTCATATCTGCGCAGATAAGCACTGTAAGCTCGCGTTCCTCCTCGAATACTTTCACATAGGCTCTATCCATTCGAGCAGTGACATTCCAATCGATAGTGCGGACATCATCGCCGGGAAGATATTCTCTGACCTCGGAAAATTCCATTCCTCGACCACGAAATACCGAATGATATTCGCCGGAAAAAATTTCCTGCACCATCTTTCGAGTGGTAATATCCAGTGTTCGGACTTTCCGCAGGATTTCCCGAATTCGTTCCTCTCGACTTTCTTTTTCTCTAATTCGTAGTAATTTCATATTCTGCTATTCGATTTATCTAAAAATATTTCATCACACCAATCAAGATACCGAATGGTCTTTCCTGTGTTAAAATGAGTGTGAAAGAATTAAAGTCTTCGTTGAACCTTGCAATCGAACCCAGTGAGATTCCTGCATAAATATCGGTATTGGGGACACCCAAGCTGTCCATATAAGCCACTGCCGAACCCGCTATTCCGATACCTAATTCACTATAGCTGGAACCATTGGCAATGTATCTGAGAGAGATTTGCGGACGAATCATAAAGCAGAAATGCCGTTGTTTATTAAAGAACATAGCGAAACCAGTTCCTGCGCCCATTTCAAAACCATCCATATCGCCGAGCAGAATGTTCGGAATGTCTATCCATAAATCTATGGCGTTGTTTTCACTCCAGCTATTGCGATAAACTATCGAATTCGGTGTGGTCATATATCCCAAAGCAATTCCTGACCTTTCCGGCACCTGCGCTATAACTGGCGAAATTATGACCCATAATAAAA
>Ga0180301_10003696_pt1 | contig 11919 bp, 10 predicted proteins | sample GuaBasSediGuay16_FD_121797 | JGI IMG/M metagenome (GOLD analysis project Ga0180301, IMG submission 121797) | Subseafloor sediment microbial communities from Guaymas Basin, Gulf of California, Mexico - Guay16, Core 4569-2, 12-15 cm | ecosystem: Environmental > Aquatic > Marine > Hydrothermal...
CTCCCTTGACCAGGACGTACGGACACCCGCTCTCGGCAAGTTTCTTGGCTGCCGCTGCCATGCCCTGCCTGTCGATCACCTTGAGCCCGGTGAGCCGGGATGCCTCGGGCAGGTTCGGGGTCAGAAGGGTGGCCAAAGGAAAGAGATGCCTTTTCATGGCCTCCACGGCGTCTTCAGACAGGGCGAGAGGCCCGCGGGAAGGTCCCAGGACGGGATCCACCACCAGGGGCGGGGGCCCATGGCCGCGCAGGGTGTCCGCCACGATCTCGATCTGTTCGGGGCCCGGGAGGAGGCCGGTCTTGACCGCGTCGGGAGGGGCATCCGACCAGAGGACCTCCAACTGGTCGCGTATTAAAGATGGCGCCAGGGGGTACATGGAACGCACACCCCTCGTGTCCTGGACCGTTACCACGGCGATCACGGAGAGGCCGTAACAACCTAGGGCCCCGATGGTCTTGAGGTCGGCCTGGATGCCGGCACCGCCCGAAGGATCAGACCCCGCGATGGTCAGGACCGTGTGGTAGGCATCCCTTGGGGGGTGATCCGCGGTGTCCCCGGTAGAGTTTTCACACGAAGAGTCCATATCCCAGGAGGTTAGTGGAATTCAGCGACTTTTTCCATCGTTAAATGGATCAGGTGGTCATCCCGCGGTGAGCTTCGCTCCCAGAGTCGATCAGGGGGTTGACAGATCCCCTGGTCATTTCTCATGATTGACGGGCGAATGCTCTTTTCAAGAAGGGATGCGCCACATGTTCAGCATTTCGGAAATCCTGGACCTTGCCATGCGGCTTGAGAAAAACGGCGAGAATACCTACCGGGACGCAGCGGCGCGGACAACCGAACCGGCACTCCGGGGTATGCTGGAAAAACTGGCCGACGACGAGGTGCGGCATGCGGAGTGGTTCGCGGAGTTGAAAGAGACCCTGCAGGTGCCGGAGGGCGACCCCGACCTGGAAGAGATGGCCGGGGAGATCCTCGGGGGTGTGGTGGGGGATCAGACTTTTTCCCTCAAAGAGGCAAGACTAGGTGAACTGAAGAGCGTCGAAGAAGTGATCGAGCGGGCCATCGAGTTCGAGGAAGATACCGTGCTCTTCTACGAAATGCTTCGTGCCTTCATCCAGGACGAGGACACCTTGAAACTATTGGAAATGATCATAGCGGAAGAAAGGGACCATGCGGCGGCCTTGAGGAAATCCCTGGCCTGAGCGGGGTCCGGGGTGTCACCCCGGACTTTCTCGGTGATTCAGGGAACACAGACGCGCCAACTCCTTATCAAAGCCCTTGATGGCCAGTTCCCATGAGTGGCGGGCCATGGCCCTGGAAAGCGCTTCCCTGGCCGATGAAAAGGCCGCCGGATCATCAAGTATGCGGGCCAGCTTGAGGACCAGCTCTTCGGGACTCTTGTAAAGAAAATCCTCGTGAAAGTCCCCGGGGAGGATCTCCGGATAAGAGAGGCGCGCCGGGAGGAGCGGCAGGCACCCGTGCCGGATCGCTTCCACCACGGAGATCCCGAAATTTTCCTGAAGCGCGGTGCTCACCACCACCGTGCCCCGGGAAAGCCAACGGTAATAGGCCTCCTTGGCGGGTTCATATCCGTAGTGGACGATGCGCCCGCAAAACCGCCTTCGGGCCTCCAGAAAGACCTTGGGCACGGCCTGATAGTTTTCTCCCAGCAGAACGACCCTGAAATCGATTCCCCGCGCCGCAATGTGCTCCAGGGCCTGGAAGAAGGTGCCGGGATCCTTGTCGAATTCCCACCTGTGGTTCCAGATGATCAGGGGTGGTCCCTGCGCCGGTTCGGACAGTTTCATTCTTGCGGGGAACCTGCATCCGGGATGAAGAAAGTCGGCCTTACGGCGGATCGCCTCCACCACCCACCCGGGCCGATACTCGGGCATCATCTTCAAAAAACCAGGGAGCCTGTCAAAGAACGATTCCATGTGCGTACGGGAATTGAACAGGACGCGGTCCGCCGCAAGGGCGGTGGTGATATCCGTAAACCCGAAATGGTAGTCCATTCTCTCGCCGGGGGCTAGGGGATAGGTGAGCTGGGTTTCGTGAAAATAGACGAGTGCCGGGGGGCACCGGGGGCCGGAGAGGGCCTTGAAGTCTGCGAGGCTCATAAGACTCGTGACCAGGAGCCCGTCGTAGACGGAAAGATCCGCGATTTTTCGAACAAAGTGGAGTGCAGCCCCCCGCATGCGCCACTTCCAGAACCTGGGCGGCAGAGTCAGCAGATCGACACGGCAGCCTGAATTGGCTGCGAGGCCTTCCGCGAAGTCCCGGTGCGATCCGCCGAAAAATGGCTCCAGAAACAGAATCCTCAAAGGCGTTCCTCCGTGGTGCGGCTTTGGGAGGCGCCCGGGGTTACATCCTGAAGAAGGGATTGGTGCTCTTTTCCTGTTCCACCGTGGTTACGGGTCCGTGTCCGGGCAAAACGAGCGTATCGGGCGGAAGAGTGAAGATCTTGTCGCGTATGTTGCGAAGGAGGCCTTCCATGTCGCCCCCCGGGAAATCGGTCCTGCCTATGCTGCCCGCAAAAAGTGCGTCCCCGCAGATCACGAAGCGCGCCAGGCGCAGGCCCTTTTCCATTTCAATTTCCCCCTCGAACACAAACCCCAAGCCGCCGGGCGAGTGGCCCCGCAGGTCTATCACCCGAAACCGGATGCTCCCCACCTCGAGGACGTCTCCCTCCTGTATGAACCGCACGGTCTCGGAAGGTGCCGTGCCCGCTATGACGGCCCCCGCACGGGCGCCTCCCTGTGCGAGGCCCGCGGCCTCGGCCCTGTGGGTGAGGATGGGCGCGCCCGTGGCTTCTTGGAGAGCCTGGTTTCCACCCACATGATCCCAGTGCGTATGCGTGTTCAGGATATATTTGAGCCGAAGCCCGTACTCGTTCAAGACCGACAGGATGCGATCCGCATCCCCTCCCGGGTCAAAGACCGCCGCCTCTCCCGTGTCTTCGTCTCCCACCACATAACAGTTGACCATGAGCGGTCCTGTTTCCAGCATCTTCAGGATCATGTCGAGCCTCTCTTTCAGGAATTCTCCGGGGTGATTCGCTTTTGCCGCCCACGGGGCGGTCAGGATTTCCGGGCACTATGGGAAAAAATCGGGCGCCGTGTCAAGGGCCGTGTTCATTTTACACTTGTCTTTTGTGCCCTTTTAGGCTAAATAAGCAGAGAATCAGTCTGTTCAGAAGGGGAAGGGGAAGAGGGGAAGAGAGGCGCACCGCGCCCCGGGATGAATGTCCGCCAGGGACCCCTGAAAAGGGGGTTTGTTCATCACGGAGTGAGATCCATGGATCACGTCCTGCTGCTCAACATCACATATGAGCCGCTGAGGATCATCAACTGGAAAAAGGCCATCACGCTCCTGTTGCTGGGCAAGGTGGAGGTGGTGGAGGAATACAAGCGGGAAATCCGTTCCGTGACCTTCTCAGTGAAACTTCCCTCCGTGGTTCGGCTATTGCGCATGGTGAAACGGCCCAACACCCCGGTCAAGTTTTCGCGGCAGAATATCTACGCACGGGACAAATACCGGTGCCAGTATTGCGGCACCCGGTTCAGCCCCGAGGAGCTTACCTACGACCACGTGCTGCCGCGGTCCCGCGGAGGAAAGACCCAGTGGGAGAACATCGTCACTTGCTGTATCCCCTGCAATCGGAGGAAAGGGGGGCGCACCCCCGGCGAGGCCGGAATGAGCCTGGTCAAGAAACCCACAAAGCCCCGTTGGATTCCGGCCATACGGATCACCATCGGATTCAGGGAAGTCCCTCACTCCTGGCGGGACTATCTCTACTGGAACGTGGAACTCCTGGAATAGGGGGGAGCGCCCCTTGAGGCGCTCCCCTTCAGGGCAGGGCGGCCGAGATCTTTTCGGCCGTCTTTTTTATTTCATCCATGTCGCCGGGTTTCAATTCCCACGTGGTGACCGGGAGTTCCGGAGTCCCTTCCAAACGGGGCATAAGGTGAAGATGATAGTGCATGACCACCTGGTTGACCCCGCGTCCGTTCAATTGAAGGCATGCGATCCCCGCGGGGTTGAGCGCCTTTTTCATGGCGCCGGCGATCCTTTTTGCGGCCGAAAGCACCGAACAGAGATCCTTCTCCGGGATCTCCCAGAGGTTTTCCGCGTGCCGTTTCGGGATCACCAGTGTGTGGCCCTGGGAGATGGGATTGATGTCGGCAAAGGCGAAGACCGCCTCGTCCTCATAGACCTTGAAAGCGGGAATTTCACCCCTGATGATCTTGCAGAAAATACAGTCTTCCATGGATTACCTCCTCAAACTGATGATCAACGACGGCTGCTGGGTTGCGGCGGGTGTCGATGAAAAACGGTACCGCCCACCTGCGGAAACACAAAGACAAGGCTCCCCGCAGTCCTTTTCCATGCCATCCGTCGTGTGGGGGGATGACGGAACAAGATTACTGCCGCACAGGATACCAGAATCGCCGGGAACAGTCGATTGCTTTTGCTTTCACTACGAAGGCTTGTGTCGGATCCTGCCCGTATGGGGCAGGCACAAAGGAAGGAGTCACATTCCTTTGTGCCTGCGGCCTTGAAAACGATCGGTTTTGACCGGTTGTTGCGGGCTTTCTTCAATCCGCGTTCCGGTGTCTCCCGGGCGATTACCGGGCCCAGGTTCATGGGATTTCACAAGACCCATGGCACCTTGGGCGTTTCTCACTGTCCTAGTCTGAACAAAATGGTAACAATGCCGTTTTTGACTTTTCCTGGAACAGGGAACCTGAGCTGTTTGAGGACAGTCAATAGGCAGGAGTCAAAAGACTTGCGGTCGGTAGCGTTCCCCAAGACCTTTGCACGCATTACCTTGCCTTGAGAATCCAGTTCCAGCCTTACGCGAATTTGGTTTTTCCGAATGCCTTTTACGGCAAAGGCGTGTCCGAAGCAGCGTTCGATTCGGGGCCTGATTTTTTCCAGGTAAGCCAGGATATGTCTCTTGGAAAGCCCTTCGGACACCTTCGGCAGTTCAAACCGGAGGCGTATTGCCTTTTTGCTTTTCGGTAAGGCCGCCGGGGTATCTCTCAGATGCGCCCTATTGTCCACCATCAGCATTTCAGTTAACCCGCCGCCAAGCGGTGCACGGCCGCTCTTGCAGGCATATCCCGCCCTGCCCACGGCCAGGTTGGAGACGCCTTGCGGCAGGGGAAGGGGTTGGTTCACGGTTGTTGCCTTCTCTCCCGTCACGCGAATCTCGGAGTCGACGGCCACAAAGGACGTGTAAGCCGTCATGAGGTTATAGGTCAGACCGAGACTGGTCACCTCCCTGACGATCTCCCCGTCTCTCTTGACTCTTGCGTAGTCTGAAAGCACTCCAATCCGGTATCTCGCCCACAGATAACGAAGTGCGGCATTGGATTCGAGGGGCCTGGTCCCGGCCACATCGATTTCGTGCGAATAACGCGATTCTCCCGTGATCCCCTCAATGCGTATGCGGCCTCGGGGCTTTCCCCTCCACTTCCCGAAAATGATCACCGGTCGATCGGCCATTACGTCCGGAATGCTTCGTGGCTCCACATCGTAGACCTCAAAGTCGCCGAAATCCATCTCGATGGCGGTCAGCACCGGTGTCTGAATGAGTTTTCTGAATTTGGTGGCCGCCCTCTTGGCTTCTTCCTCCCTGGTGACAATGAAAGGCTCACCCATGCCCACCCTGGCCATGCCTTCTATGAGGTAGCGGTTGACGCTGGATCCGATACCGAACGTGAACACATTGGCATCTCCAAGATGGTTGCGGATCAGGTCAAACGCCTCCCTTTCCACGGTCACGTAGCCATCTGTCACAATCACCACGGACCTGGAAACCCCTTCAATCTTGGGGATGGCAAGGGCCCTTTTCAGGGCGGAGAGGAGCCTGGTTCCCCCGCCCCCTCTTTGGCGTTCGATGAGGTGGGTCGCCCGAGACACATTCGCCGCCGTTGCCGGAAGGGAAGTGTTTGAAAGGACCTTGGATCCTCCTGCAAAGAACAGGACGTTGAACCGGTCACCGGGTCGAAGGTTGTTGATCAGGTCTTTTAAAAGCCTTTTTGAAACCGAGAGCGGGAATCCGTGCATGGACCCTGAGACATCCATGATGAAGATATACTCCCTGGGGGGAATCTGCCGTTCGGCCACCCTTTCCGGCGGCTGGAGCATGGCCAGGAAAAAGTTTTCGTCTTTTCCCTCATATAGGAGAAGACCCGATTCAATGCGCTTGCCCGAAAGCCTGTATTCCATAATGAAATCCCTGTTGCCGCCATGGCTTTCTGCGCGATCCAGCCTTATGGAGGCCCGGCGGGGGTTTTCATAATCGATTTGGACCCGATGCGACGGGCAAGTGATTTCCTCAATGGGAAGTCCACCCGCCAGATGGACCTGGATGTCAAAGCGGTAGCTGGGCGCTTCGCCTTCGTGCAGGTAGGGATTTCTCGTCCACTGCTCGGAGGCGGGGACCACTTCTCCTCCCCTGAATTGGGCTGAATAACGGGGGCCGACCACCGTGGGATATACGAATCTGTAAATCTTGTCTTCGGGGATCAGCAATTCCGTGTATCGCAGTTCCACCTCGATCCGATCTCCCGGCAAAATATTGGCAACGTTCATCCGGAAGACGTTCGGCCGGTGCTGTTCCAGTAGTGACGCGGTCTTTCCCGCTCTCTTGGCCTGCTCGTAAATTCTCCTGGCCTCATCCCGCTTTCGGATCCTTGCGACAATAGTCCTTTCGCCGATGGTCATTTTCATGCCGTAGACGGCCGCCCTTGTTGATGCGGGAAAAACGTAAAGGGCCTCAAGCGGTCTTTTCCCTTCGTTCTCGTAGGTTTGTATGACGGTGACGTCGGCGATCACACCGGCGATATTCACTTTCACGTGAGTTGATTTCAAGGGAAGGCGATCCACGTGTGGGTCATCCGTCTTGACGAAAAAATAGGGGGAAAGGGTCCTGTCCGTGTCCTGTTCGCCCCGTGCCTGAAGGGTGCCGGACACAAGGACAAGAATGGTTGTGATGCATACCGCGGCAATACCGGCCCTGATTTTCATGACGAATTCCTCCTTATCGGTTTGTGTCTCTCTGGTCTCATAGACAGGGGAGATGCGGGAAAAGTTCCAGGAAAGATTGGATTGACTCCCAAATTCAGCGATTTTCGAATGGACTTCTACGCATCTATGTTTGACACCATCGCGGTATGAAAAGTTCCGGATTTCCGAAAAACGGAGACAGGCGCGGCATTCTTCAAGACCGGGTTCGGGCACGCCTGATCAACGTGTGTCATCCAGGACTTCCAGGGCCAGTTGGATTCGTCGTATTCGATCCTCGGCAAGGTCCTTGGCCGGCCGAATGTTCATCGCCCGCATCACATCGTAGGTCCCGTCCTCGAAGACCACCGGGATCTGGATCCGGTAGTCCGGGTTGTGGCAGCAACCGGGAGCGAAGTAACGGCCCGGCCTGCGGCCTTCCTTCAGACGATCCTGAGCGGCCCGAAACCGTCCGGGCGAGACCACCACTCCGGCCTGCCCGGTGAAGGTGGTAACGTAATTACCCGGTTCAAAAGCCCTCTTTTCCATCACCAATGCCTCCCTCCATCAATCTGCGGGGCGTGTCCAGGGACCGGTACACGCCCCCGCAAAGCGCCTGGTCCAGGTCCCTTCCACCACCTCCCGGAGCGGCTCCAGAGCGGGATCTCCCAGACCCAAGAGGCGCGCCCTGAGGCCGGCGACGGCGGGAGGAATGTAGCGCTCAAAGTAGCGTTTTCCCCTTGATTGGGCAAGAAAAGAGAAGGCGCCCAGGATTTGGAGATTGCGCTGCAGCGCCAGGTACTCGAAGGTCTCCTCGAAAGTCTCCCAGAGAGTAGATGAATACTCTCTGAGCAATGCTTCATAGGCTCGGCGTATTTCCACGGCCGCTTCCTGTTTCAGGGGGACGTAGGGGTCGATGATCAGGGAGGCGAGGTCGTAGCCGGGTGGTCCGGGTCTTGCCCCCTGCCAGTCCACGATACCCAAGCGGTGCGGTCCCACCAGGATGTTCCGCGACTGAAAATCCCTGTGTATCAGTACGAGAGGCCGGGCAACCGCAGCCTTTCGGGCCATATGATCAAAGGCCTCCACGAGCCCGGAGACCTCCCTCTTCAGTCCCAGAAAACTCCCCAGAAAGGCATCCGCGAAGTAGTCCGATTCATAGCGTCGCATCACCAGGGTGTCGTAGGCCCTGGTCTGGCAACACCACCCGGGGTCGAATCCCTCGATACCCCGGATCTGCAAACGGAACAAGAGATCCAGGACCCGGCGATAGAGGGGAATGGGATCTTCACCTCCAAGGACCCGCTCCTGGAGGGTCGAAGCTCCCATGTCCTCCATCAGGAACCACCCCCGGTCCAGGTCAAAGGCGTAGATCCTGGGAACCGCAACACCCCTGGCGTAAAGATGCCTGCCGATCTCGAGATAGGCCCGGTTTTCCCTGCGTTTGAATGCGTTACGGGGCGGGCTGGATACGGCGACGAGGGAGGGGCGAGTCCCATAGCCCGGGATCCGCCAGAAGGTTCGGTCCGAGCCGTCTCCCGCCATTGGTTGATGGGTTATCCCCCGGGATCCACCGAAAATATCCCGGGCCGCGGATCGGACGAATTCCAATAAGCCTGGGTCCGGTGAAAGCGTCATGGGAGAAGCCGTCATTTCATTGGGCGGCAGGACCCGGGGGTGACGCGTTCATGGAAACCGGATCCGTGCCGACCGGTGGTTGAAGCGGTCCTGTGGCCTCATCTTACGGGGGCGGGGTTGAAAAATCCACCCCCAAACCCCGAAGAAACGGGTTCCAGGGGTTAGTGCGGCACCTTTCATTTTTGGCTCGAAATGTGCATTAAGAAGATGATTGGACGTGGCTTTCCGATGAAATCAGGGGCACCCGGTTCCCTCGGAAGGGGTTCTTCCAGGGGACGGGTTGCGATGAGGGCGGTATGGCCTCCTGGAGAGGGAATGCATGGACGTTTACGTAGCCAGGCAGCCCATTTTCAACAGGAAGAAAAAGATCTACGGATACGAACTCCTTTTCAGGGACGGCACCTCCAACGCGTTTCCTGATCTGGATGGCAATACCGCTACGTCCAAACTCCTCAGCAGCAGTTTTTTCACCATGGGGATAGAGCAGATTGCCGGGGGAAAAAAGGCATTTATCAACTTCACACAAGATCTGTTGGAAAGAAAAGTTCCCACCATGTTCCCCCGCGACAAGATCATGGTGGAGATCCTGGAGGATGTGGAACCCACGGCCGAACTGGTGGCCTCATGCAGGGAGATTGCAAGGGAGGGGTATGAGATCGCCCTGGACGATTTTTTTTACCACACCGACCTCAAGCCGCTCATCGAAATCTGCCAGGTGATCAAGATCGATTTCAGGATGACGCCCATGGAACAGGTGGCCGAGTATGTCGAGAACCTGTCCCGTTATCATGTCAAGTTTTTGGCGGAAAAGGTGGAGACCCATGACGAATTCCAGAAGGCCGTTGACATGGGTTTCGAGTATTTCCAGGGGTATTTTTTCAGCAAACCGCAGGTCCTCAAGAGCCGGGATATCTCTCCTTCCAAAATCAATATGATCCAGATCATGGCCGAGGTGAACAAGGAGGACTTCGGGTTCAGGGAACTGGAAAAGCTGATCTCACGCGACGTTTCCGTTTCCTATAAGTTGATGAGGTACATCAATTCGGCCTATTACCGGAGGATTCAGGAGATCTCATCCATCCACCAGGCCATCGTTATGCTGGGAGAGCGCGGCATACGTCATTTCATCTCCCTGATCGTGATGGCCAAACTGGCCTCGGACAAGCCCACCGAACTCCTGCGGACCAGTATCATCCGCGCCAGGTTCTGCGAACTCCTGGGCAAGGACGGAAACGCGGAACTGGACGTCTCGGAGCTTTTCACCCTGGGTCTTTTTTCCCTTATCGACGCCATCCTGGACGACACCATGGAAAATCTCATGAGCAGGCTCCCGCTATCGGCCGAGATCAAGCAGGCGCTCGTCTCCAGGGAGGGCAGGCTCGCCGATTACCTGGAGCTGGTGGCAAGTTATGAGACCGGGGACTGGGAAACGTTCTCCCGGATCGTGCAGGGAGTCCGGGTGAACGAAGAGAAGATCCCCGAGTATTATATCGATGCCGTGAGCTGGGCGGACACCCTCGCAGGACTTTGACGGGATAATGGCTGAGAGGAGCCACTCGGCCCGTGCTCAGCGGGTGCCGGCCCGGACGTCACGGGCGGAAACCACCTTCCCCTGGGATGTAACCACACAATCGAAGAGGATCGCCCCTGGCGCGGCCCGGGCATGATTCCAGAGCACGGAGCGGCCGATCCGGGCACGGGCTCCAACTTCCGCCCCCGGGCCCAGTACCGCCCATTCCTGAAAATGGGCGGATTCATGAACGCGGCAACCCTCGCCCTTCAAGACGGTCCTTGTCCCGAGACAGTGTCTGTTTGCAAGGAGGTAGTTTTCCACCGTCCCGATATCGTGCCAGTATCCTTCCTCCACCAGGTGACCCCGCACCGGCATTCCGCGGCGTATCAATTCCCTGTAAACGTCCACGATATTGCTGAAGCCCCGCGCTGGGATGTGATCCAGGAGCCCCGGGTCCAGCACGTGAATGCCGGTGAACGCCACGCGTCCGGGTCCCCGGGTTGAAGCGATCTCCAGGAGTTCTCCTTCAGGACTCATGAGGATCTGATTGAAGGGCGGGCAGTCATGGACCAGAAGCGTTGCCATGTGTCCCCCCCGGCGATGGGCCCTGATGGCGGGACCCAGGTCCATGTCGGTGAGGATGTCTCCGTTTATCAGGACGAAGGGTTCGTCGTCCCAGAAATCTTCGGTGTTCTTGAGTCCTCCTCCGGTACCCAGGATCTCCGGTTCTTCGTACACCCTCACGGCGATGTCGAAGGGCCTGCCGCCGTCCAGGTGTGCCGATACCTGATCCGCAAGGTGATGGGTGTTGACGGCGATTCGGTCCACGCCGAAACGTTTAAGATACCCGATGGTCCGGTCGATGAGAGGCACGTTGCCTACGGGCATCAGAGGCTTGGGGCGTTCCAGGGTCAGAGGCCGCAGCCGGGTCCCCAGACCCGCTGCCAGGATCATGGCTTTCAAGGTGGCCGCCTTTCGTTTTCCGTTGCAATTACCTTGAAAGTGATTATACACCGTGAGACAAGCTGTCAACATGATAAGGTCCGCGCCCCCGGTCGGGGCGGCGCTCGACGCAAAGAGCAAGGCCTTGGGAATATGAAAATACTCCACCACGAGCCCTGGGGGTGAAAGACAAATGAACCCAACGCTTGACCTCGCGGATCTGGATCGCTGGATCGGCAGGCTTTTCATGGCGGGCATGCCCGGAACATCCCTGGACCCGGGCACGGAAAGTCTGATTCGGAGTCCGGGGGTGGGCGGTATCATCTTGTTTTCCAGAAACATCGAATCCCCTCTCCAGCTTTTTTCACTCTGCAGAGATCTCCAGCAGGCCTCCATGAAATACCAGGGGTCTCCACTGTTCCTGGCCGTGGACCAGGAAGGGGGCCGCGTGGCCAGGCTCCCGCCGCCGTTCACGCAATTCGAAGGGAACGAGGCCATGGGGGCCGACGGGAATCCCGTGGAGCGGGTGAAGGCCTATGCCGAGATTACGGCGCGCGAAATGAGGCTTGTGGGTCTCAACATGAACCTGGCCCCAGTGGTGGACGTGCCCGTTGCAGAACCGGAAAAGCACCTCAGAGGCCGCACCTTCGGCCGGGACCCCGCAAAGGCGGCGTCCCTGGGGTCCAAGGTGGTGGAGGTCCTTCAGGAAAACGGGGTCATGGCCGTGGCGAAGCATTTCCCAGGCCTGGGCAGAGCCACGCGGGACCCCCACAAGGACCTTCCCGTTATCGACGCGGACAGGGAGGAAA
>Ga0180301_10003697_pt1 | contig 11918 bp, 12 predicted proteins | sample GuaBasSediGuay16_FD_121797 | JGI IMG/M metagenome (GOLD analysis project Ga0180301, IMG submission 121797) | Subseafloor sediment microbial communities from Guaymas Basin, Gulf of California, Mexico - Guay16, Core 4569-2, 12-15 cm | ecosystem: Environmental > Aquatic > Marine > Hydrothermal...
GGATATGGGTCCCGATGCCCTCATCCTCTCCACCAGATGTTACAAGCCGGATCGCTTCGGGCTCTTGGGCAAGGAAATCGTCGAGGTTTTGGCAGGTTACGGCGGGGATCCCCTGCTCGCGAAGTTGCCAAAGCCCTTAATCCCCCTCTATCAGGTCCTGACCGAACAGGGGGTGCGTCAAGATATCGTCAAAGGGCTGCTGGAGGAGTTGAGGGAGAGGATGGAAAGGGCCGGCATCAGGGGTGGAAAGGCCCTCTGGGCCCTCCTTGCCAGGCTGATGATGGACCGGATGCCGGGGATCCCCAGAGAAGGGCCGGGGAGGATCGTCGTCCTTCTGGGGCTAAGTGGGGTGGGAAAGACTACCACGGCCTTGAAGCTTGCCTTAAGGGAAGGGAAAGCGGGGCGGGAGGCCATCATCGTTACTCTTGATGCTGAGAGGATAGGGGGAGCGGAACTGCTGAAACTTTACGGAAAGGCGACCGGGATTACGGTTGAGGTCGCTTCAAGCCGTGAGGAATTGCTTAAGGCCTTGCTCCGTCACTCCCACAAGGACCTCATGCTCATAGATACCCCGGGGATCAGTTACCATCACAACGGGTGGCTCAGCGGGCTCCGGGATGTGATGTCCTTGAATTTGCGGGTGGAATTTCACCTTCTGATCAACGCCAGCATGAGGGAAGGGGAGGTGTCAAGGCTTCTGAGACGCCTGAAGGGCCTTCCCCTTTCCGCCCTGCTCTTCACCAAGCTCGACGAGGCTTCGAGCTTTGGATCCATCTTCAACCAGACGGTCACAACGGGTCTTCCCCTTTCTTACTTCACCACCGGGCAGCGGGTCCCCGAGGACATCGAGAGGGCGACCAAGCTCAGGGTGGTGGACCTCATCCTGAAGATTTCGGAGGGGAGAGAGGGATGAAGACCATAGCGATAACGAGCGGGAAAGGCGGGGTCGGCAAGAGCACCATAGTGGCGAACCTGGCCTTTGCCCTCTCCGAGATGGGCAAACGGGTCATGGTCCTTGATGCCGACCTCGGGCTGGGGAACATCGATGTGCTCTTTGACCTGAGACCCAAATACACCCTGGAGCACGTCATAAAGGGGGAAAGGGGCCTCAAGGAGATAATCCTGGAGGGGCCAAAGGGCATTAAGGTCATCCCGGCCCCTTCAGGGGTTGAGGAGATGGCGGCCCTGAACCAGCAGCAGAGGCTCCTGCTCATTGAGGAATTCCGATCGGTGGCAGACGGGGTCGAAATCCTTCTGATCGATACTGCTCCCGGGATCTCCTCCAACGTGATCTTCTTCAACCTGGCCGCATCCAAGGTCGTGGTCGTCGTCTCACCGGACCCTTGCTCCATGGTGGACAGCTACGCCCTCATGAAGGTGATGGCCTTAAGCCACTCAAAGCGCCTCTTCGACCTCTTGGTGAACAACGTCAGGGATGAGCGGGAGGCCTCAAGGATATACGAGCGCCTCGATACCCTGGCGAGCCACTTCCTCGGTGCAACCATCAACTACTTCGGCTACGTCCCCTCGGACCCAAAGGTCCCCATGGCATCAAGGCGCAAACGCCTTGTGGTGGAGGCCTTCCCCGAATCAAAGGCCAGCAGCCGCCTTTTCGAGATCGCCCGAAAGATCTCCGAGATGCCCGAAAGGGAACTCTCACCCGAGATGGTGTTCTTCTCCGAGGAGAGGTCATGGGAGCGGCCTTGAAGCGACTGAAGCCTCAGGAGATGGAGGTTGTCGAACAGTATTTGCCAATGGTAAAGTACATAGCCCAGCATGTGGCCTCGCGCTTACCACAGCAGGGTTTTGATCTCAACGATCTCATCCACGCTGGGATCCTAGGGCTTATTGAAGCTGTAAAGCGGTACGATCCCTCCAAGGGCATAAGGTTTGAGAGTTATGCGCGTTTCAGGGTGAAGGGGGCAATCCTTGATGAGGTGAGGGCGCATGATGTGCTCCCGCGCACCTGGCGCCAAAAGGCCAAGTCCTTCGAGGACGTTTATATGAAGCTTGAACAACAACTCGGGCGCACCCCTTCTGAGGAAGAGGTGGCCCGAGAGCTGGGTATAACGTTGCAGCAGCTTCACGAGGATCTGCGGGAGCTTTCGTCCCTCAGGGTGGTGAGCCTCGAGGGGATCATGGGAGAGGAGGGGGAGGATCGTCCCCTGAGGGAGATCCTGGCCGATCCCGATCAGAGGGATCCCCTTGAGATCCTGGGGCTTTCCGAACTCAGGGATCGGCTGGCAGAGGCCATTGAGGAGCTTCCAGAGAAGCACCGTCTGGTGATCACCCTTTATTATTACGAGGAGCTCACCATGAAGGAGATAGCGATGGTCCTGGGGGTTACCGAGTCCAGGATCTCCCAGATCCATTCCGAGGCCATCCTTTCTCTTAGGGCCAAACTCAGGAGGGTCTTGGATGATGAAGGAAAATAAGGCTCAGGAACTCCTGAAGGAGGCCTTCCAGGGGTTCTGGAGGGCATCCCTCGAACTTCAACGCTACTACAGGTCGCTGGAGGAAAGGGTCAGGGAACTCACCGAGGAACTTGAGAGGAGCAGGCTCGAGCGGGAGGAGATGGCGCAACTGCTCGAGGAGGTCATGGAGAGCCTTTCAAGTGGCGTTCTCGTGGTGGAGAAGGGGAAGGTGGTGGCCTTAAATACCGCCGCCCAAGAGATCCTGGATCTCCCCAAGGAGGCCATCCTCGGACTTCCCCCGGAGGACCTTCCTTTACTGGAGCAGGGACCTGTTGATCGGGAGGACACAAGGAGGCTTGACGGGAAGGTGATAAGGGTTCAGGCCTCTCCCCTTAAGGGACGCGATGGGCAGGTGGTGGTCCTTGAGGACATAACCGAGCTTGAGAAATGGCGCTCTCAGGCGGTAAGGGGTGAAAGCTTCAACGCGATGGAAGAGGTCGCTTCGCATCTTGCCCATCAGGTCCGGACCCCCCTTTCGGTGATGAAGCTCCTCTGCTCGCTCCTTGAAGAGGAGCTGAGGGGCGATCCTCGTCATGATCTCGCAGAGCAGGTCCTCAAGGGGGTGGAGGAGATAGAAGGGGTGATTTCCCATATTCTGCTCTTCATCAGGCCCCAAAAGCCCACCCTGAAGCCCCTGGACCTGAGGGAACCGCTGGAGGAGGTCCTGGACTTTGTGGGCAGGTTTGTGAAGGAAAACGGCATAGAACTCGAAAAGACGCTGTCCGAGGAACCCCTCCTGATAGAGGGAGATGGGGAGCTCCTTAAGCATGTCTTTTTCAATCTCGTCCTCAATGCCGTTCAGGCCATGTCCGAGGGAGGGAGGCTAAAGGTTGAGGCCTCCGCAGGGGCCTCCAGGCTCAAGGGGGAGCTTGTGCGGGTTGTGGTCCAGGATACTGGCCCGGGCATCCCCCCGGAACATCTCCGGCACATCTTCAAGCCCTTCTTCAGCACAAAGCCCAAGGGGATGGGTTTGGGGCTTACGGTGGTTCACAGGATTGTTGAGGCCCATGGGGGCCTCGTGGAAGTTGAGAGCCAGGTGGGGAAGGGCACCCGTTTCATCCTCTCCTTCCCCAGGCTCAGGAAGGAGGTGTCATGATGGAGCCCAGGGTCCTCGTAGTGGATGACGAGCCGAGCATGTGCAGGGCCCTAAGTGCCGTCCTTGAGCGTTTCGGCCTGAAGGTCTCCACCGCCCTGGATGGCCTCCAGGGCCTGACGAAATTTCGACGGGATGTCTACGATCTGGTCATCGCGGATTTGAAGATGCCGGGAATGTCGGGGGTGGAGCTCTTAAAGGAGATAAAGCGGATTTCCCCCCGCACCCCAGTGGTGCTGCTCACGGCCTATGGAACCATCGAAGGGGCCGTGGAGGCCATGAAGGAGGGGGCCTTCGATTTCCTCCAGAAGCCCTTCTCGCCGGAGGTCTTGAGGGATGTGGTCTCAAGGGCCTTGCGCCCCAGGGATCAGGATTCCCCAAAGAGTCGCCCCATAATTACCCAAAGTCCGCTGATGCTCGAGGTCCTGGATATGGCCAGGGAGGTGGCCAAGAGTTCGGCTCCCATCCTCATTACGGGGGAGAGCGGGACGGGCAAGGAACTTCTGGCCCGCTATATCCACGAGCACAGTCCCCGATCGAGGGGTCCCTTCGTCGCCATAAACTGTGCGGCCCTGCCCGAGGGATTGCTCGAAAGCGAGCTCTTCGGTCACGAACGGGGTTCCTTCACAGGGGCCGTAAGCCAGAAGAAGGGCAAGTTCGAGCTCGCCCATGGGGGGACCATCCTCCTCGATGAGATCTCGGAGATGCCCTTGGCGCTTCAGGCCAAGTTGTTGCGGGTGCTGCAGGAGGGGGAGATAGACAGGGTCGGCGGTCTTAAGCCCATTCCCGTCGATGTTAGACCCATTGCCACAAGCAACCAGGACCTTTCGGAGAGGATACGCCAGGGTAAGTTTCGCGAGGACCTTTACTTCAGGCTCAACGTGGTCCATCTGAAGCTGCCTCCCTTGAGGGAGAGGGAGGAGGATATCCCCCTTCTTGCGGAATATTTCCTTGAGAAGTACGCGAGGCTCAACGGGAAGCCCGTAAAGGAATTTTCACCCGAGGCCCTCGAGAAGCTCTCCAGGTACTCGTGGCCGGGAAACGTCAGGCAGCTGGAGAACGTCATCCACCGGGCGGTGCTTCTGGCAAGATCCGAGAGGATAACGGCCGAGGATTTGATCCTGGAGGAGGAAATAGGGGTAGGGAGAATGGGTGCGGGCCTGAGCCTGAGGGAGATGGAGAAGAGGCTCATCATAGAGACCCTGAGGAGGGTTGGAGGGAACAGGACCAGGGCAGCGAAGCTGCTGGGAGTGAGCGTCAGGACCATCCGCAACAAGCTCAAGGAATACGGAATCGACGGCAGGATTTTTGCGAAAGGAGGAAATGATGGAGCTGTTTGACAAGACCATCGAATTGCTACAGCGGGGAATAGCCCTGAGCTGGTTCAGGCATGGCCTTTTGGCTTCCAACATCGCCAACGTGGAGACGCCGGGGTTTGAGCCGAGGGACATAGATTTTAAGGCTGAGCTTGAGAAGGCCTTAAGGGGTGGGGGGATCGAGCTCTTGAGGACCAATCCCAGGCATCTGGGTGCGGAGCGCTCCCAGGGCATTCGAATCCTTTACCGCGGCGACTGGGAGAACCCGGATGGGAACCGGGTAAACCTGGAGAAAGAGGCCGTTGAACTTGCCGAAAATTACCTCCATTACATGGCCATGCTGAGGATCCTGCAGAGGAAGCTGGAAAGATTGAAATACACCATCTCTGAAGGAGGGAGGTAGGGATGGATGTGTATAAGATCATGAACATAGGGGCGTCGGCCCTTTTGGCCCAGAGGAAGAGGATGGAGGTGTTGTCCTCCAACCTGGCCAATCTCCACACGACCCGTACCCCCCAAGGCGGTCCTTACAGGAGGAGGGACGTCGTCTTTCAGGCCGAGCCTGTGGAAGGGGAGGCCATGGGGGTGAAGGTGGTGGGGATTGTCGAGGATCGAAGGAGGCCCTTTCGCGTGGTTTACGATCCTGGCCATCCTGATGCAGATGAAAACGGCTATGTGAGGCTTCCCAATGTGAATTTGATGGAGGAGATGGTCAACATGGTTTTGGCCACAAGGAGCTATGAGGCAGCCTTAAAGGTCATCTCCACTGCCGAGGAGATGGCCCTACGGACTATTGACATCCTGGGGAGGTAAGGGATGAAGGTCGGTTTCGATCCGAAGGTCCTTGGGTCCTCTCCCGCAGTTGAGCCGAAGGAGTTCAGGGGAAAGGAGGATTTTCTCAAGACCCTGGAGGAGGCCATAAAGGAGGTTAACCGCTTGCAACTTGAGGCCGATGAGGCTGTAAAGGAGCTCTCTTTGGGCAAGGGGGACCTCCACGAGACCATCTTGGCCCTGGAGAAGGCCGATATCTCCTTCAGGCTGATGATGCAAATAAGGAACAAGCTCATCAGGGCCTATGAGGAAGTCATGAAGATGCCCCTTTAAGGCTAAGCCATGGGCAGGTTCCTCGAGTTTTTGAAAGAGCTTCCCCTTTCGCGAAAGATAAGCCTCCTGGTGGTGCTCCTTGGGACCGTGGGGGTTATTCTATTTGCGGTCAAGGCAACCCAGAGATTCGATTACGTGACCCTTTATCGGGGGCTTGACCCCGAAGACATGAGCGCCGTCATCGAATATCTCAAACAGCAAAAGGTCCCTTACAGGGTGGACCCCCTCTCCAGTTCGGTGATGGTACCAGCTGAGAAGGTCTATCAGTTGAGGATGGACCTCGCTTCAAAGGGCATTCCCTCTGGGGGGAAGGTGGGGTTTGAGATCTTCGACAAGACCAAACTGGGGATGGGGGAGTTCGTCCAGAGGGTCAATTACCGTCGGGCCCTGGAAGGGGAACTTGCCCGAAGCATCATGAAACTTGATGCGGTTCGGGATTGCCGGGTGCACATAGTCCTGCCCAAGGATTCCCCCTTTGTGGGCGAAAGGATTGAGGCGAGGGCCTCGGTGGTCCTCGACATGAAGATGGGCAGGAGGCTCAGCCCGGAGGAGGTCGAGGCCATAAGGCACCTTGTGGCAAGTGCCGTTGAGGGGCTCGATCCGGATGACGTGAGTGTGGTCGATACAAAGGGAAGGCTGCTCTCCGGGAGGCCCAAGGGTTCTGTGCTGGGGGCTACATCGGATCAGATCGCTTTGCAGAGGAAATGGGAGAAGTCCCTGGAGGAGAAGATAGTTTCGCTGCTTGAGCCCGTGGTAGGGCCGGGGAAGGTCATCGCCAGGGTGTCGAGCGAATGGGACTGGAAACAGGTGAAGCAGCGCCAGGAGCTGTTTCAATCCCAGCCCGTGGTCAGAAGCAGGCAGATAACCGAGGAGACGACCGCCGGCACCCCTCCCTTCGGGATTCCCGGGGTTGCTTCCAATATAAGGGCCCAGGGGGCTGCGGCCCGGAGGGCCTCAGCTACTGCGGGTAAGCTCACCGTCGGGTCCACGAGGCGAACCGAGATCGTGAACTACGAGGTGGGCAGAAGCCTCCTTGAGGTTACCGAACCCATGGGGAAGCTCAAGAGGCTCTCGGTTGCCGTGCTCGTGGACGGGAAATACCAGACGGTGGGCGAGGGTGAGGCAAAGAGGGTCGAATTCGTCCCCCTGGGGCAGGAGGAGCTCTCCAGGATCGAGCAGATCGTCAGGGATGCCGTGGGGCTTGACCCGGCAAGGGGAGACAGGCTCACGGTGGTGAGCCTCCCCTTCAGGGTCGAGGAGGAAGAGGTCGCACCGCCCGAGAAGCCCTTCCCCATAGAGAGGGTCCTCTGGGCCATGAAGTATCTTGTCCCCCTAATTGTGGCCCTTCTGGTGATCTTTGTGATCATAAGGCCTTTGATGAGGAGCGTGCTTGAGGCCCGGGTTGAAGTGGTCCAACGGGCCCTCCCTCCGGAGAGGGAGGCCGAAGAGGAGGCGGAAGTTAAGGCCCCGCCGGTTGCCGAGGCGACTTTGCGCCTCGCCAAAGAGGATATAGATTATACGGTGGGCATGGTGAGGAAGTGGCTGAAGGAGGAGGAGGGTGGCAGAAGAAGGTAGGAGGCTTCAGAAGCTTTCGGGTCCCCAGAAAGCGGCCCTTTTGCTCCTTTACCTAGGCGAGGAGGTGGCCGGTCAGGTCCTTAAGCGCTTGAAGGAGGACGAGATCCAGAAGATCATCCTGGAGATGACGAAGGTATCAGGGGTTCCCAGGCACGTGATGATGGAGGTCCTGAGGGAGTTTGTGAGCTCCTATCAGGAAAAGGAGATGGTCCTTGCCGACAGGGAATATCTGGAGAAGGTCCTGGCAAAGGCCCTGGGGATGGAAAAGGCCAAGATGATCCTGGAGACCGTAATGGGGGAAGAGGAAGAGAGGCCTTTCTCCTACCTTCAGAAAATAGATACCTTTTCTCTGGCCAATTACCTGCGGACCGAGCATCCCCAGACCATAGCCCTGATCCTCTTCTACCTGGATAAGGCCAAGGCAGCCCAGGTCCTGGCCAATTTCCCCGAGGAACTCCAGGCAGAGGTCATCAAACGGATAGCAACCATTGACAGGATCTCCCCCGATATGCTGCACGAGGTGGAGGAGGCCCTGCGGGAGGGGATCAAGGTCAAGGCCGTGGCCACGGTCAAAGGGGATCAGGGGTTCAAAGTTGCGGCCGAGATCCTCAACCAGTTCGGCAGTCAGGCAGCACCGATCCTGGACAAGATCCGCGAGACCGATCCCGACATAAGCGAAGAGGTCGAGAAGGCCATGTTCGTCTTTGAGGATCTCCTCTATGCCGAGGACAGGGGCTTGCAGAAGCTGTTGCGCGAAGTCTCCAAGGAGGACCTCGCCCTCGCCCTCAAGATGTGTCCCGAGGAACTCCAGGAGAAGATCTTCAAGAATATGTCCGAGAGGGCCGTGGAAATGCTCAAAGAGGACATGGAGGCCCTGGGTCCCGTGCGGGTGAAGGACGTCGAGGAGGCCCAGAGGAGGATCGCTGCCCTGGCAAGGGCCATGATGGAGAAGGGAGAACTCATCCTGGTGGGGAAAGGTGGAGAGGAAGTCCTCGTATGATCTCAGGCCCTTCAGTCTTCCACCCCTTGAGGCCGCCGATTCCTCCCCCGAGCAACTGAGAGAGAAGATATATAAGGAGGCCTTTGACCTCGGTTACCGCGAGGGTTACAACGAGGGCAAAAGGCAGGCATCTTCGGAAATCCAAAGGGCCATGGAACGCCTTGAGGGGATCCTTCGGGATCTGGAGGGCTTCAGGAGGCAGGCCCTGGAATCCCTCGGGGAGCAGATTCTCGAGCTTTCGGTTGCCGTTGCCAAGAAGGTTATAAGGCGCGAACTGGAGCTGGACAGAAGTGGCATCCTGGAGGTGATAAGGGAAGCCATAAGGAGGGTGACCGAAGATGATCTCATAAGGATTCACGTCTCCCCGGAAGACCTGGACCTGGTCAGACGGCACAGGGAGGAGCTCCTTAAGGAATTGGGGGAATCCAAAAAGCTCATCCTTTATCCCGATCCCGAGGTCTCCCCTGGCGGATGCTTCGTGGAGACCGAGTTTGCCGAAGTGGATGCAAGGGTTGAGACCCAGATCGAGACCTTGGTGGAAGGCCTAAAGAATGGCTATTGAGCGATTGCTGAAAAGACTCGAGAGGATCGATCCCATCAAGGTAAGGGGACGGATAACACAGGTGGTGGGACTGGTGATAGAGGGAAAGGGAATCCCCATGGCCGTCGGTGATATCTGCCGGATAGTGGACCGAGGGGGAAGGGTGCAGACGGTGGCCGAGGTCGTGGGATTCAGGAGGGATTCCTTCCTGATGATGGCCCTGGGGCCTACAAGCGGTCTGGCCCCGAGGGGCCTGGTGGAACCGGTGGGGCGGAAGGCATCAGTCCCGGTGGGCTGGGGGCTTTTGGGCAGGGTCATAGATCCCCTTGGGGAGCCCCTTGATGGGAAAGGGGCTGTTGAGGCCGAGGCCCATTATCCCCTTTATTCGGAGCCGATAAACCCCCTTTTGCGCAGGCAGATAACCGAGCCCCTGGATGTGGGAATAAGGGCCATGAACGGGCTTCTTACCTGCGGTAAAGGGCAGCGGGTGGGGATAATGGCGGGAAGCGGTGTGGGGAAGTCCACCCTCCTGGGGATGATTGCCAGATACACCAAGGCCGACGTGATCGTCATCGCCTTAATCGGGGAAAGGGGCAGGGAGGTCAAGGAGTTCATAGAAAGGGACCTCGGCGAAGGATTGAAGAGGGCGGTGGTGGTAGTGGCCACCTCCGACCGGTCCCCCCTCATAAGGATGAGGGGGGCCTTTGTGGCCACCGCCATAGCCGAATATTTCCGCGACCAGGGCAAAGACGTGATCCTCCTCATGGATTCCCTGACCCGTTTCGCCATGGCCCAGAGGGAGATGGGCCTTTCCATAGGCGAACCCCCCACAAGGAAGGGATACACCCCCTCGGTCTTTGCCACCCTTCCGAGGCTCCTGGAGAGGGCAGGAGCGGTTGAAGGAAAGGGGAGCATAACCGGCTTTTACACGGTGCTTGTGGAGAACGATGACCTGGAAGATGACCCCATTGCCGATTCCTCAAGGGCCATCCTTGACGGCCACATCGTGCTCTCCCGGCAATTGGCCTCCCAGGGGTGCTATCCGGCAGTGGATGTGCTGAGGAGCCTGAGCAGGGTCATGCCCAACGTGGTGCCCAGGAGGCAGCTTGAACTATCCAGGATCTTTGTGGAGACCATGGGCACCTACAAGCAATACGAGGACATCGTGACAATCGGGGCTTACAACCGCGGTAGCAACAAGAAGCTCGATTACGCCCTGGAGAAGCTCGAAGCGATGCTTTCCTATATCCGCCAGGATCGAGAGGAGAAGGTGGATCTTGAGACGAGCCTCAAGGAACTCGAAGACCTCTTTGGGGACCATAAGGCCCAAGACGAGACAGGCTGAACCGGGAAAGAAGCTCCCCTGAAAGGGAAAGGAATTCCCCCAGGACGATATAAGGAAGGGTTTTTCTCTGGACTTTCCCCTGTGGCATCCCCTTTGCTTAGCCCATGAGGCCATGATCCCGGCGGTTTTCCTCAACTGGGTGCCCAAAACGGATCCCCTTCCCGAAAGTCCCCGGGAGGTCATGGACTTTGAGTCCCTGCTTTTGGGGATCCTGGGGGAGGATCAACTCCCAAAGGAATTGCCCTTCTTGGACCTCATCAAAAAGCTTTCTTCCAAATACGGGATACCCGCCGAGATCATCCTCTCGATCATAAAGGTCGAATCGGATTTTGACCCCGGGGCCCTTTCCCCCAAGGGGGCAATGGGATTGATGCAGCTTATGCCCTCCACCGCCCAGGCCCTGGGTGTCCGGGATCCCTTTGATCCCAAGGAGAACCTGGAGGCTGGGGTCAGGTACCTAAGGGGGCTTCTGGACAGGTTCGGCGACCTCGTGCTGGCCCTCGCGGCTTACAACGCAGGTCCCGAGGCCGTCAGGCAGCACGGTGGGGTGCCCCCTTTCCCCGAGACCGAAAAGTATATCTCCAAAATCCTCAGTTACCTCAGGCAATTCTCCGCGATGCTTTTTCACAGGGGACAGGATCCCAAGGTTACTCCCCAGGAAGCCCCCGCTGAGGGCCGTCCGCAAATCCCAGATGTCCAAGTTCTAAGCTCGAGCCCTGGCAACCCCGAGGAAACACCACAAAGGATGCCCTCAGGGGACATGAAGGTCATTTCCCTGCTAAGACCTTCCGGGGGGGAGGGATCCGGTCCCGGGAAGGCCTTCCGGGAGAATTTCCCTGCTCCGCCTGAAGGCAAACCCCCGGGCAGAGGGATATCCTTACCCCTGACCGGGTCCTTCGAAGAGTCCATCAGCTCGATGGCGGAGAGGGAGGCCGTCGTTCGCCTTCCCGCCGAGCGGAAGCCATCAACTGACGATATCCCCGTGCCCCTGAAGAGGGTACCCTTAGCCGGAATATCCCCTTTCAGAAATTTCGGGCCTTTGTCCGGTACCAAGGAGGTTTACCACAGAAGTGGGGTGCGTTCCCTGGTGCAGGAACTCGTAACGCAGATCGTCCAAAGGGTGAAGGTGGCAGAGGAGAAGGGGGTCTGGAGGATTGAGGTCCACCTCAGGCCGGAGATACTCGGGGGTCTGAGGGTGGAGGTCACCCGCTCCGATGAGGGGCTTAAGGCCAACATCACCGCTTATGCCCAGGGCGTGAAGAGCCTGGTTGAGGCTCACCTCTCCGAGATCCAGAGGGCCCTGCAGATGCAGGGAATAAAGCTGGTGAAGGTGGACATCAACATGGTCCCGCTTTCAGAAACCTCCACCCAGAGGGAGGGGAGCCAGAGGAGGGATCAGCAAGAACCGAGGAAGGAGAGGGCGCGTTGGAATTGGGAGGCAGTTTTTGAAATGACCGTTTAGGAGGGTAC
>Ga0180301_10003699_pt1 | contig 11916 bp, 19 predicted proteins | sample GuaBasSediGuay16_FD_121797 | JGI IMG/M metagenome (GOLD analysis project Ga0180301, IMG submission 121797) | Subseafloor sediment microbial communities from Guaymas Basin, Gulf of California, Mexico - Guay16, Core 4569-2, 12-15 cm | ecosystem: Environmental > Aquatic > Marine > Hydrothermal...
TACAGGACTACCACTATCGCCTGCTTGTACGAAGTTCGTTCCTTCAATCATTACAACGTCTTCAAATTTCGCTACGAATTTTCTATATTGAACTTCTACAGTAACTGAATCATCAATTATTTTCCCACACGTTAACCCAGTAGTTGCACCAATTTTCTTAACTGAGCTATTAACGTATATTGGCGATAGACCTGAAACACCAAAACTACTAAGTATTTGTGGTGAAGAAACCTTAACATCGATTGGTTTAGCTACAGCTAAATCAACGTAATTAACACCACTATCCTTAGGAATTAATTCTATGAAGTCGTGAAGATTAGCAAATATGTCTTTTGCTGGGTCGCCACCATCGTATAGTCCTGGTTGAACTAAGTCATCGCCTACCTTACCTTCATTTTCCTTAGCCCAAACATGGTTATTACTAATTAAGTACAAGTTGAAATCTTCATCAATTACGAACCAACCAATTGTTCCACGTGCAACCTCATCAGCTCTACTCGTAGATACACCACAAATAACAGGTCTATGTCTCCTACGGAAATCACTTAGTGGTACACTAAGTGCTTTAAATTCACCTACCTCAACAACGTCAGTCTTAACACCATTAACTTCCTCAGGAATAACTTCGCTTGGTTTAAGTTGATTTTTAGGAACTTTCTTCTTAACATAAACCCTGATACATGGAACGTCAACTTCAACTCCCTTAACAATTTTTTTCTTGGGTGTGTTAGATATACCTACAACGTTTGGGTATTTCCAAATCTCTTTCCTAAGCTTATCCTTAGCTTCATTGAACTTATTTAAATCAATATTCATAGTAGTTTAAGCAACTTCATTAATTTTAAAATTATCTTCAAGACTACCTTAACTATTAACCACTTAATTCTCACGTTTTTACACATAAGTTTAAAAAATATGTACATATAAATTTTACTTGTATGCCCTACACAGTATACGTAGGTACTAGAAGCGGTAAGGTATACAAGATTAGTGATGGTTCTTACACAGTAGTTAGTAAGGGAGATGAAGTACTACAATTAATTGACGGTGAAAAATTTTCAACTCTAGGAGTATTGTATAGGTACTACAACACTGAAGAGCTTGAGTGGTATAAAGTATTTGATATTTTAGATCCAGCAGACCTAAGCACATTAGTTAGTGGTTTCGAGGAAGTTCTAGATGTTTACTCAATGAGAATAGCGTGGTTTAGCGGAGATACCTACGGATACTTCATAGATAGCACACCGTATCAAAAAGATAGAGCTACTATGACAAGAGAAAGCGGGCCCGATTTAGGCTTCATACCGAAAAACGTCGTTAGAACTAATCTAGGACTTGCTTTCTACGGTGGTAACACATTGAAGTTTTGGGACGGCGGTACAACGCTTTATGATTGGACAAATAAGTTACCTAGTACAGCTAATATAGTGTCAGTTTTTGATTTTGATTGGGGAGACAAGATATGTGTTGTTCAAAGCGATGGCTACTTATCGTTCTTCGACTTAGCTGGTAATTTACTTAGAGCTAAAAAAGTAGTTGATAAAATTGACTTTGCTACTCCACTACACGCATCTAGAAGAGTAGTGTTTGGTGCTAACGAGGATACCGTATATTACTACGATTACGATAGTGACACAGTTATTAGTTATGGTATACTTTTAGGTGAAGGAGTTATCAACTACGTAGCTAGCGACGTGTATAATGACTTATGGATACTTGCACCACGAGGAATAGCTACGTATTTCCAAGCAGTTGTGCACGATAAGGACGGTAACATACAGTACGACATAGTTGTTGATATAGGTGAAGCAACAGATGCTAATTGCATAGTTGTTAAGAACTTAGCATAAATAGGTGATACATATATGGGTTTAACAATTGAGGAATTGAGAAAATACTGCGAAGAAATTAAGAAAGTGTTGAACATATACGTTAAGTGTAGGTCAAGAAATTAGCTTAGGTACTTTAGGAGAACTAAAACAGTAATCACATACAAGACCTAAACTTTTCAATTTACTAATTAATTCAAAACTTGTCAATACTGGTAAAAACTTTTCGAAAGAACCATGACTAATTCTTGGATATAACTTACTAACTAAGTCAAATATGTCTACTCCATATCTACCAAATGGGTCAAGCTCAAAAACAAATCTCCAAAAATCTAAAGGACAAACATTCATTATTACTCTGTAACCACTAAGAAAATCTCTGTGACTAAGAATTTTAATTCTCGGAGATGGGAAGTGAAAATACTCGTGCATAAGCGTTGATAATGCGTAATCGTTAGTAGATATGACATTTCCAAGAAGCTCCTTAACAATTCTTTTCCAAACAATGAACTCAGTAAAGCTCAAACCAATAGTGTAAACTGGCTTATCATTAATAACTATTGGCGTTATTGTACATGCTAAGTCCTTACAAATTACTGGTAAACCAATGACAACAACGCAAATCTTTTCATAACTACTTAACTCGTTTATTCCTTTAACAACTCTTAACCAAAAATCCGACCTTCTACTTGCTTGTGCTACGCAGTACCAGTTACTAAACAATTTATTGAATATTTTTGGGAATTTATGTGCATAGTAATTAACGAAATTAGCGAAATCAGTCTCTAAGTTGTAAATTCTTAACATGTAGTAAGCATCAACTATGTCTACCCAAGAAATTTTAAATCACCAAGTCTTAATAATTAATGCATGCAGTTTAGTATCTTTCCCCTATACTGTATACTTTTTAATCTTGGTAGACACCCAAGACTATTTAGAGGTATAAGAAGAATAGTTGTTGATTATGTTGAAGGTAATTACTACATTAACGTTCAGAGCGAAATGGAATTCAAGGGAGTTACGTACCTAATACAAATCAACTTCACAGCAACTGAAAGCGAGGTTAGGTATGAGTTGTTCGAGGAAGTTATACCTGAGGAGTTGAGAATAGAAATTCGTGGTTTACTTGATTACTTAGCTAAGGAATACCCAATATGCATGAGAACTATTAGGGCGAGACTGGTCTAGTCATGGTTGTTTCAAGTATTAGGTGTGCCTCATCTTCGATGTACCACTCAAAAGTAGCTCCCGTTAAGTCAGCTATGTCTCTACCTTTTAGCCAAGCATCTAGAAAAGACAAGTAATAGCTATACTCTACACATTTCTCAACACCTAACCTGTAACACTCAACCATATCTTCTAGCTTAGACGTAACTAAAACTCTATCAACATTACCGTTCTTGATAAACAATAAAACAGCCCAACCAAAATACCACTCAAGCGTCCAACCATACTTATCGGCAATATCTCTAGCATACATGTACGCAGTAATAAACGATGGGTATGTGCCTAGTAGCTCACCTTTAGGTGGTACACGAATAACTAAGTCTACGTAATCCTCAACACGGTTAGTTACTAATACTCTATCTGGGAAAACGTGAATTACGTAGAACATTCACTACTCACTCACTATCTCTACTTTTAGCTCCTTCGAGTAAAATAACTATAGTTCCAATAATGTACACAGCTACGAAAAACGCAAACACGTAACTACTAAACTTATTAGACAACTCCTTAGGTGCTTTAGGTAAGTACTGCTCAATAGCGTACTTACATAAATCGCTAACAGTTTTACCAAAATCAATAACAAACCACAATCCAATAGACCAAAAAATAACAAGTATAATAAATACTATGAATATTGTAAGCTCTTCACTTGGAGAAAATTTCTTATTCACAACTTCTTCCCAGTAGCGGGAAGGTTAAATATACTTAACTCATATTTAATTCATGTGGTTAAGTACAGAGTAATAAAGAAAAGACCTAGAGCTAAGTGGTTATTAATGAGTAGCATATGGGATTTCTTGAAGTCTCTTAGGTTTAAAGAACCAATAATTGGTCAAATACTAATCGAAATAATGAACATAATATATAAGTGGTTAACTGTTAGAGAAGTAACAGATTTTGAAAAAGCTAAGCTTAGGAGGTTCGCTGAGTTACTCATTGACGAGGATAAGAAAAGATTTTTAGAGTACTTGAAAAAAATTGATTTAAGTATTTAGACTTGAATAACTACGTAGCCCTTATCAATCTTAATCTTCTCCCTAATGTACTTATCTGTTTCTTCCCTATTCTTGCTTAGAACATATATGAAGTATTTGTTGCTGTGAGCAATACCAACAACTTCTTTCCTATCTTGAAGTAAATCAATTAACTTACCAGCGTTACTTACTTCCCAACACATACCTCTCTCACTTATTGGTTTTTCTTGAATAAAACTAATCATGTACCCTACCTTTCTAGCTCTTTCTTTTACTTCTTCAAGACTTTCAGTAACTATGCAAGTCTTGACTTTTGCACCTAACCAATCAGCATCAATTTCAATCCATTTCCAAGGCACTACAATTAAGTCAGCTAAATGCTCAACTGCTCTTCTAGGTATGACACTTCCGTAGCCCGTTGTTACTCCTACGTCTATGAAGTGGTAATTAATGTTCTTTGAGTACACTAACCAGTTCTTACCCATGTAGTTCATTGAGCCAAGCTTAACGTATCCCTGACTAATTAAGTACTTATCAACAACATCAATATCCTTAACTTCTAACCAAACATGCAACTCAATCTTTACGTCACCAACTAAACCACTAATTAGTTCAATTTTTGAAAATTCATCAATTGGTAAATTAAGTATGCATGGTAATAACGAGGAACACTCACTAATAATTTTCGCTCTACACACGCCTAAGCCCAATATAACGCCTATGTGTGATAATTCCCAATCATCTATGTAGTTAGGCTCAAGCTTCTTTCTAATTCTTACCTTGTAGTCAATGTCTAGAAGTTCTTCAAGTAAACCCATAGCTACCACTTACCCATTATGTTTATTGGTGGTTTATATTTAAGTCTTTCAAATAGCTTCAAGATATTTGTCTTAGTTTTTTCTGGGTGCTTAGACACTACTAGCAGCGTTCCTTTACTATCCTTAAGTATTACCTCTACCTCCGACATGTCTTGAATTAAGTCAATTATTTCGCCAAGCTTATCACACTCCGTGAACAACTCCTTAACCTTTATTTCAAGTCCAAGTTTTTCGCCGTAGTTAATGAGTTCTTGTATTGTTTCGTCTACACAATAAACATCCATTTTGACTTTGTACTCATCAAATACTTCAACGTAGAATATCCTACTCATTAGTGAACTCATCGTAATTATGAAGTCAATAGCTTCGTCACTAAGTGGTTTACCATCAACTTTATCCAATACGAAAGATATTAACGTATTGTCAAACATTTTGAATAATACCTTATCGGTTAGTTGTGAATATTCACGAGCTTTAAGTAACTTAACGGCTTTTTCTGGCTCTAACAAACCTAAGTTAAATGACAATACTATAACTGTGCTAAATATACTGAAACAATTGTATAAGTATTTCTCATCGCCTGTCTCCAAGAACTTAATGAAATTACTTAGCAAAGCCTTTTTTAGTTCATCACCAACAGCTAAGTATTTGTACATGTTTATTCGTGTTATGAACGGTAAAACGTAGTACATAGACGTCAAGCTCGTAGAAACAAACTTCGTTAAGTTCCCACGTAACTCATGAACAATTGGTATGTCTAGTATTAACGTAACGTTCTTTCTAATTCCCCACTCCTCATTTCGCCTATACTTAATGTCGAAATCTAGAACGTACTTGTACAACTTACTACTCATAGCTTCACCCATTAACTAAATTCCTATCAACGTAATTAAACACTTCTCTAATGTAATTGTCATTAATTAAGTAAATATCAGTCTTGTAGACATCATAAACGACGTCGATAATATCAACAACTTCCTTAATCTTGTCTTTTAACGATAATGGTACATAAATTCTTATTCTACCATTTAAACCAACTTGAACAATAATATCTGCCTCAAGTTCTCGCGAAATTCTACTAGCTAACCTATGAGAAACCTCTACCAACTCGTAACTCTCAAATACGAATTTTTGAAACTCCATTACTGGCTTAACTAGGTTTACAAATTCTTTTGAATATATGTTGAATATCTTAGTTACTGCATCACCAACAGGCTTAGCCTTGCCAAAACACTTCTCACAGTAACAAATAATTTTGTTGCAGTACTTTAATTCTTCACAACATAGAGGATATACGTACTTATAAACTTCAGCACATCTATAGAACTTCTCAACATAGACATTACAAAACGGGTTAACTTTAATTGCCTCAAATTCTTGAATATGTTTTTCTGGAACATAACCACTAATTATTAATGGTCTAGCATTGATAATGATTGTTTCATTAGTAATAACGTTGTATTTACGTATTGGTAATCCACCAAAAACCATGTAGTCACTAATCTTAACTTTCTTTAACTCCCACGCATTAATGTCAGTACATAGTGGCAATATTAATATTGGTAATACACCAGTAACATCGCCAAATCTACCTAACTTAATGTTTGAGCTTAGACCAATAGGTACAAAGTATAACATACGTGAAAATATATTTTATAGGGACTTATAAATCATATTCACAACAGTTAAAATATCTTGTCTATCTTGACACCAACAAATAATAGCATCAGTAATCTTAATACTTAGGTCTGGCTTAGCCTTAACATACTCGACCATTCTAATACCGTTACGCTCAATAAATCTAATCCATTGACAATTCTCTTTGAGAAGTTTAGAGTTAATGTATTTAAGTTCTTTGTAAACGTAAACTCTATTTCCACAAATAAAAACGTTGTACTCCTTATCTTGCATATCTTACACCAGTTCTAACAATCTTCTTTACTAATTGATGTGTAAGATAAATTATGAAGTTTAAGTCTTGAACAATTTCTTCTAAGTTATCGTTAACGTATTTTTTGATAGCTTCAGCATCTACATCACTATTACTCATAACTATTAAATTGTCATTATCAATACCAATAACTACTTTTGACTTATCGTAAACAACTTCTATTTTCTTCCTTTTCTTACCCTTCTCAATTATTAGCTTCATAGCTACTCAAAGTAAATATAGTTTACTTAACTATTTAAACCACTTATTCAACTTATCAACATAATACACACAAATTTAAGTGAAACATCTATAAACACCTAAACATAACTACTTAGTTAGTGATAAACATGGATATTTCAGTAGCTATAGCTCCAAAAATTAGTTGGGATAGAAATGAAGACTTAATACTATCAATTACGCAATTACTCAGATTTTTAAAGACTTGGTACTCAATTAGTACTGTTCACTATTATCCAAACTACTCAATTGTCAAGAACATAATTAAGAATGTTGGATTAACACCAATAAACATTAAACCACCAATTACTGAAAGTAAACTAATATACTTTGTTTACCCACCAAATAAACCATTGTTATCACCTAAGCTCAATGAGTTACTTGTTGATGCTTTCAAAAAGACATTAAGTAAATTCGTAACAATTAACTTAGCTTGGTTAGTCGAGAATAAGATACATATTGAGAAAGTAATAGAAATAATTGAAGTTAGTAGCGACGTCTACGTCATAATTACTAGAGTAGATAACCAAGACAATATATACGTAACTAGAACAAAAAGAAGATATTGTTTAACTATTGTTAAGGACGACCATATATTTATTAACGAGTTACAGGAATAAACCAAGATTAAAACACTTAGTTTTAAATGGACAAACCTCACAACCAAAGTACTCTCTACTAGGTTCTACACCCTTATAAACCATCAATAAATCCTTAACTTTCCTAAGTCTAGACCTGACTTTCTGCTCGTCATACGTAATCGTAAATACTGTGTAATCTAGGTCTTGCGGATTAATGTATATTAAGTAACCAAATTTAGCACCAATAAGCCACATGTATAGTTGAAGTTGAGTCTCATACCAAAGATTGACTTTTTTGTACTTAGTGAACTTAACTTCAATTGGTACACTATTCAATTTGTCATAATCAATTATTAAAACATCAATTTTACCTCTAACAACAACACCATTAATTTCATGCTCAACCTCATACTCAACCTTAATCTCAACATCACTCTTAGGTAAGTAGTGCTTAAGAGCTTTCTCAATGATTAAGTGACCAAATTGACCAATAAGTAAATTCGTGTAGTCGCTCTTCTTTTCACGCATAGACAAATATACATAGTACATACACTTAGCTAAGTCACTAACATAAACAACGTTATCCTCAATGTACTTACCAATAATTGTGTTTTTAGTAAACTCAATCAATTCCATAATTAATTCTCTATAATAATTATCAAGTTTTTGATTAACTTGAATACTCATTTAATCACCAACTTATTCTCACTTGGATAATAAATCATTTTAATAGCATAGTTAAACCAACCAACATCAATTTTGTTATTGTTAGTTACAACATATACAACCCTATTCAATTCTTCAGCTCTAATAAACTTAACTTCAACACTACTAAATATTTGTGTTAAATCAAAATCATTAATTAATACTTTGACTTTACCATTACTAACAATTTCGAGCTTTATACCTCTACTACTAGCTAAGTATATTGGATATTCAACGTAAACACCATTAGTTTTTTCAATTACGCAGAACTCATCAATTCTATCTCTCAAAACATCTATCAACATCTTAATTTCAGTAGGTAAAGATTCAATTGGTAAACACATTCTCCTAACATCTTCCTCAGTTAACGGCTTATCTTTACTAATCAAATCTTTGAAGTCCCAAAAAACTCTTAGTTTTAAATATTCAATTCTGTTATACATCATGATTAATCACTACATTCCGTAATTTCTACCTTAACATCTTTTATGTGTATTACATAGTGAATAAACTTCAAAATCGTTAATGCTAATTTTTCCTGAACATCTTGCGGTAACTTAAATATATCTCCCTCAAAGTAAATTCCAAATGGTACTTTTACTTCAACTACAACGTTTTCTTTGTGTATAATCTTGATTTTCATTTTACTCACCTTCGTTACTACTTCCATTGCCGTATACCTTATTAAATCCCTCGGTTATTTTCTTTGATACTTTCTCATTATCTATAACTGCCTCAACGTCTAGTGGTGGCTCATACATTAACTTTAGTAACTTATCTTTACTAACCTTAACAATTACCTTACCATCCTCAAGTTCTTCAGTTTCACTAATCTCAAGTATTTTGTTTATTATGTGGTAAAGCACGTAATTCCTAACTTGTTTACTTGGTAATGCCTCAAACAATGCCTTAACTTTTCTATACTTAGCAATAGCTTCAGCATGCTTAACAGTTAGCTTATCTACTAATCCTAAACTAACAAATTTCTCAATCTTCTCACTAATAGCGTATTTAATTATGCTAGAACCACTCCATTCCTTTACCCACACTAACTCATACACAACACTTATAATATCTTTCAACTTCTCAGCATATACTAAACTTTCGTAAGCATCAAAAAGAGCTAAATCTACTGGGTCAATATCTCTACAAAGTTCTCCCTCTCTACCACTCTCGAGCTGTTCTTTACAAACTTTAACTCTCTCAATAACGTTTTTCCACTTATTCAAAAAATCGTTAATTTTTGATTTTCTACGCCTACCCATACTACCCAAATAAAAAACGCTTAACTAAATTTAAAAAGTGGGACTTATTTTAACTCAGTATTATTAGCAATCTTTTTTACACATTTCCTTGTAGAACTTATTTAGTCTTTCTACAAGTTCAATTTCTTCTTCCCAATACTCGCCGTAATCCTCAATGTCATGTTCATGTTCTTCTAAGTAACTTATCAACATGTCTAACAATTTCCTAAATTCTTCGCATGTAAGTTGTACCGTTGGGCACATATTCCCACCTTAACCACAGATAAATACTTCAGGTTCAAAATCTTCAATTGCTTTATATATCTTATTGAAGTACCATTGTAAACCTAGAATTGAACACGCAACATGTACTCTTAAAACGTTTTGATAAATAGCTACTGTTATTACTATCTTAGGACTTGACGTGTCATCAACATATATAGCTACTAAGCCTTTAATAGCTTTACCATCAAGAACCTTATCAACACTTAAATCAACTTCAAAAGTCCTAAATATTGGATTAACATTACCTAAAGCCTCCCTTATTTCACTACAAATATCACTAAACTTCTTTATCAACTCTCTTTGATTACTAAAAGTCTTGTAGAAACTAGCTTCACACTTAAAGTTAACCATATTAATCGCCAATCTCAACAACTAGATACTTCTTTCCATCTCTGAACTCTACATTAGCTTTAACAGGTTTAAACATCTTATACTTTTCTTTTAGTTCTTTTTTCAACTCTTCAATTTCTTTCTCAGTCAATTCCTCAAAGCTCATATACTCCATTACCTTGTCTTCAATACATATATCAACATCTTCATTAACAATTGTTATTACAAAAGGTTGATTATCTTCAATTCTCGTAAGTATATCAGCAATAACTTCAGGTAAAGAACCAAAAACATCTACTTGAATAAGTCTTCTAGATGGTTCATACCAATAAACTACTTTACCACGATAACAATTACCTACATAAATACCCATATCGCTAATTAAAATATTGTGTAGAAAATTTAAACTATAAATTTAAAATTAGTAAATATTACCTAGCTTTCAATCTCGCTAAGGTTCTTCTAAGAATAACTTCTAGCTCTCTAGGACACTCAGGGTTAAACCAAATTAAGTCTAAGTCCTTAATTACTGCACATAGCCTAATCCACCTAGTCTTAGTTGTGCTTATTCTCAAAACAGACTTCTCACGAACTAAGCTATAGTAAGCATGATAAAAATCTACATATCCCCATATACACTTAGCTTTCTTAACCATCTCAGGCTCAACACCTACCTTCTTAGCTATTTCCTCCACAATTTCTCTTGGAATATTGCAGTTAAGTAGAGCTAAGTTTCTGTAAAGCTCAAACCAATTCCTTCTATGCAATAAACATAAACCAATAATGTGAAAGCCACGCCAAGTCTCACTAACAATGAAGTTCCTACAGTTATACGCAGTACCTAAAAGTAATATAATTCTCGCAATTTCATACATAGCCTCAAGTACTTTACTATCAATATCAATAAACGGTAAAGACTTAGTTATAATTCCTACATGCCAATCAATTCCATACATTGAAGCTAAGTAAATCAAATAATTCTTAACAAACCTAAACCTAGTACCTATATCCTTAACCGCTTCCTTCTTATAATTCTCAAGTATTGGTAAGTACCTAACAACTTTATCAAGCTTCTTTAATATACCTGCTCTATCAAGAAACATCATTAAATCCTCAGTTCTTTTGAAAGTTAAGTAAAAATCTCTAATCTCTTTCCATTGCTGAAAAGCTAATAAGTCAAAATTGTATAGGTATTCCGAAAAGTGTTTATTAATAGTTTCAATTAGGTCAAACGCATATCTAAACCTTTCCTCAATTATTTCCTTAGGTAATTCTTCAGGTCTTGGACATGCATATTTTCTTCTCTTCCATAAATCTCTAAAAATCAATACCTCATGTCTTCTCATTAGTTTTGGTTTAGTTCTATAGAGAACGTAATCAAATTCGACTGTAAACGAAAGGTAATCTAAAGAAACGAAACCACCACATGGTTTACATGCTTCATATTTCTTAACGGCTTCCCTACCTTTCCACTCAGTGAAACCCATCATGTAGAGTGAACACAACTTATTAATTAAAGCTTGAATAAGTAAATTCTCTAACACATATCCCTGACTTACTCTAAAATTCCAATAAGAAGTATCTTTATCTTTCCTAACAACATGTGAATTAACATATTCTTCACTTATCTTATCAACAACTATCTCAGCAATACACTCAAAAATCTTCTTAGCATTTCTATACTTTAAGCAATTTCTATACTCTTGATAATCTACAACATACTCATAAACATCGCCACGAGCCTCATATATGA
>Ga0180301_10003700_pt1 | contig 11916 bp, 13 predicted proteins | sample GuaBasSediGuay16_FD_121797 | JGI IMG/M metagenome (GOLD analysis project Ga0180301, IMG submission 121797) | Subseafloor sediment microbial communities from Guaymas Basin, Gulf of California, Mexico - Guay16, Core 4569-2, 12-15 cm | ecosystem: Environmental > Aquatic > Marine > Hydrothermal...
AATTACCGAGCAGGCAAGGCATTCCACATCTACCGACCAAAAATAACAGACGCTAACGGAAACTGGACTTGGGGAAAATTAAACATAGATAAGAGAAAAGGAATTCTAACAATAGAAATTGACCAGAATTTCTTGAATAAGGCGGTTTATCCTGTAAAAGTTGACCCAACTTTTGGGAATGATACAGTGGGAGGAAGCGAAGAAACTCATTACCCTAATGATTTATATGGTTCTATATTTACTTCTCCTTCTGATGCTCAAGAAGCAGAAAGTTTAACTTTTTATGTTTATTATAAATTTTCTGGTAAACATATTAAGGGAGTTTTAGTTTTAGAAAGCAATAAGACAATTCTTAATAATGGAGTTGGAAGTGAAGTAACAATACCCACATCTGCTAATTGGATTACTTCTTCTTTTTCAACCCATCCTTCTTTGTCTGGAAATACTGGTTATGTCTTGATGGTAATTACAGATAGCTACTTTTATTTTTATTATGATAGCGTTTCCAGTGCAGGACTTTGGGATGACACAAATAGTTATACTAGCCCAACGGACCCAACCGATGCTTCTACTATCGATAAAAAATTCTCCATCTACTGCACCTATACAGCAGGGGGAGGAGGAGAAGATACCTGCACTCCTCCAGCATCAGGGGATTGGTTTATTAATTCCAGCGATAATTGCTACATAACATCAGATACATATATCAATGGCGATGTTCATTTGGTAAATACGGGTGCAGGAGGATTACATATTATTAATAATAGTGTTTTAGCTTGTAAAAATTTACATTCTAATGGAGTGCCAATTTATGTGAAAGCGGGTTCTTATATCAAATTTTGGACACCGCAGTAAAATAAAAATTAAATAAGTAAATTCACCACTAAACGGGGAATTTAAATCAAAGATTAGATCTTTGTTTTGGATTCCCCGTTTTTTGTTAAATCTATGGTTAAGAAACAATATGCTAAAGGTTTTGTCGAGGAAATTAAAGAAAATGGTATTATTACCGGAGCAGTAGCTTCTACTGGTTCCACTGACCGTGATGGCGAAATTTTATCGCCTGATGGTTGGGAATTAGATAATTTTAGAAAAGCTCCACGACTTTTATGGGCTCATGAAGCTCATCAATTGCCAATTGGTAAAGTTTTAGAAATTCATGTTGATAAGAAAGGACGATTAATTTTTGACGCTGAATTTGCCGAAAAAGAAAATGATTTTGCTGCTAAAGTAGCTAAATTAGTTCGTGGTGGATTTCTTAACACTTTCTCAGTTGGTTTTAGACCGTTAGAAAGAGAAGATAATGTCTTTAAAAAAATGGAGCTTCTGGAAATTTCATTAGTTAATGTTCCAGCTAATGCCGAGGCAAGATTGAGTAACGAGTATAAATCATTTCAAAAGGAGGAAAAGAAACTATTTACTGCTGATCAAGCAGATGTTCAACGAAAACCAGAAGAAACAGAGAAATATATCAGAATTCCGGTTAATACCTGTAAAGTGACAGCTACTATAACCATCTCGAAAAAACAGGGAATTAGTGCATTATACTGCGGGAAAGAAAAGAAAATTAGAACATATCTTTTTCTAAAAGCTAAAGGATGGACTATGGCAAAAGCGAAAAAATGGGTTGAGGAACATCACAAAAGAGATGTTTTGGTTGTTTTAGTTAAATCCAAAAAAACAATATCAGAAAAAAATAGGATTTTAATTAGAAACACAATAGCCGCCTTAAAGGAGCTTTTGAGGATGTCAGAAGCACCTAAGAAAGCTCCATCGGGTGGCAAAAAGGTCGGATCCCGTAGGGCTGAAAAGGATAAAGCTATCTTGAAGGCGCTACGGATGGTGGATAGAGCAACAGAAATTGCTATTCACCAAGTGAAGGAAAAAAATAATGAGTAAAATGAAAAAGAAAACTAAAAAACAACCAAGTACCGAGGAAATTAGCCAAAAAATCGCTGGTAAGATTGTTGAGGGTTTAAAGGACATCATTCAAGCTAAGAAAGAGAGTAAGAAAGATAAAGAGAGGAAAAAAGATGTAATTCCAAAAGTCAAGGTATCTGAGGGTAAAATTAAGCTTTATACCTTAAGCGATGGTAAAGAAGTTCATATGCCTGTAAATGAGGCAAAGATTGTAGGAGAATGGTTCAAATGTCTACTAAAGAGAGATTATGCTGGTATGAAGCAATATTTCCAGAAATTAGAGCCATTGGTTGAAGGAACTGCTACCGAAGGTGGTAACCTTGTGCCAACAGTGCTTTATAATAAGCTGATTCCTTTATTGGAAGATAAGGCAGTTATTAAACCCCGAGCTACTGTGATTGATATGAGCGGAATGAAGACCAATCAGCTCAATATCTCAAGTATAACCTCTAAACCAGTTGCTCAATGGGGATCTGAGAACGCTGCTAAGGCTACCTCCTCAATGACCTTTGGTCAGATTAGCTTGACACCGTATCTATTGGCTTGTATTGTTCCTATTTCTGCCCAGTTGCGCGATGACTCACCCTTCAATGTAGTAAAAATTGTCACTCAAGCTTTAGCTGAGGCATACAGCAAAGCAGAGGAGAAGGCATTTGCTACTGGAAGTGGATCAGGTCAGCCAACTGGAATTGATACCTATACAGCAGGAAGGACAGTCAATGCCGGTGGAGCATTAAGCTTTGATCACATCAATTCAGCTTATTGGAGGATGCCCCAAGCCTATAGGAATAAAGCTGTTTGGTTGATGAATGGATATACTATTGAGATTGTAGCCCAATTGAAGGATAGCCAGAACCGACCACTTTTGCTTGATACCGGTATCTTAACCAATCCAGGTATCCCAGCATTAAAGGGTCGCCCAGTACTTGAACAGAATGATCTCCCACATACCAGCATTTACTTTATTGATTTGTCTCAATACTGGATTGGAGAGAAACTCCCGATGACAATTGATATTGCTGATCAAGCTACTGTTGGTGGAGTAAGTTTGTGGGAAAGAAACTTAATTGCTATTCGATTGGAAGGACGAGTTGACGGTGAATTGACCACTACCAGAGCTTTTGTTGAGATTACTGGAATATAAGGTAATCTTTGATCTTTAGCAAACTCTACATCAAGACGGTGATCCTTGCGCCTATCAGCTTGATGTAGAGGAGTTAGAGATTAAAGGTCGTAGATAACAAACAAAAAAATGCCAAAGAAAAAAAATAATCGTCGAAAAAAAAAGAAAATTATTAAAGAATTAACTCCAAAAAGGAGAAGAACTTATAAGACAAAGTAAATAAATTATGAGTGTAGTAGATTATGCATTAACAACCAGAGCCAGAGCTAAGACCTTTTTGGATATTTCTGGCACAGCCGATGATGATTTAATTGATAGATTAATCAATGCAGTGACTGATTTTGTTGAGAGATTTTGTGATAGACGCTTTAAACAGACCGATTATTCAAATGAGGTGTATGATGGAAATGGAACTAATCGGCTATTTTTAAGGCAATATCCTGTTGTTTCAGGTAAAACTTTTACTTTAGAAAGACGAGATTCTTATTATAACGAGGATTCTTGGTCGACTATTGATTCAGAACATTATTTTGTTAAAGAAGACGAAGGAATAATTATTTATGTTGGAGGGATAGTTTCTGAAGGGGCAGTTTTTGTTAAAGCTCCCCAACATTACCGAGTTACTTATACCGCTGGTTATAATTTTGATAATAAAACTCCCGGCAATACTTTAGAAGATGTAGGAATTGGAGATTTAGAGGTAGCAGTTTGGAAATTAATTGGCAAATTATACAATAACCGAAAATTAAGTACGGATGTTAAATCAGAAAGGTTAGGCGATTATGCAATTACTTTACAAAAGGAAGGAATGATTGAACCAGAAGTGATGGAAATTTTACTTAAATATAAAAGGCCTTATGAGCATTAGACATTTTTTCAATAAAAGTATAGTGATTAAGCGGTTATCATCAGTGAGTGGATACAAAAAGAAGTTTGTCAGCACTGGAACAATTGATGCACATCTCCAGAAAATAACTGATGAATCAACTTTTCAGATTTATGGAACATTAGGAGCCACTCATAAGGCATGGTGTGATGTTGATAGCGATATTAAAGAAGGAGATAAAGTTGTTGATTCAGATGGCAATGAATATGATGTTGTAGCCACTAATAAGCAGGATTTCGGCCAAAATGTTCATTTGGAAGTTATCCTAAAGAAATATGATAATTAAATTTCAAGTTAAAGGATTAAAAGAATTAGCCACTAATTTAAAAAAATATCCTACTATAGCTGCTCCAATTATCCAAGATGCAATTAAAAAATCAATATTTCAGGTTGAAAGGAGGGCTAAACCAAAAACTCCTGTTGATACAGGTAGATTAAGGGCAGGATATCGGCATAAATTTGGTTTATTAACGGGAACGCTTTATAACCCAGTTAAATATGCCTTGAAACAGCACGAATCACTACATTTCAGACATAGGGTTGGAGAAGCGAAGTTTATGGAGAAGGGGCTAAAAGAATCAATTGGGCAAATTAATAAATTCTTTGAACAGTCCTTAGAAAAAATATTAAAAAAAATAGCTAAAAAATAACATGGCAGAAACAGCTTATACTAAAATTAAAAACCAGATAAAAACGATATTAGATGGAGTAGATAAACTTCAGGAGGTTAAAGATGATCCTTCATTAGAATTTAGCGGTTATCCGGCAGCTACCATTATCCCCTCAGAGCAAGAATCAGATTACGAAACCGAAAGTGAAAATTTAAGAGTATATTCCTTTGATGTTCATTTATATCAGGAAGTTCAGGCAGGGGGATTATCAGCTGCTTTAGATACTCTATATGACTTAGCTGATGATGTTTTTGATGCATTTGATAAAGATTCAACAATTAGGTCACTTTCTTTGCCTACCGGCTATACAGCCATAGCCATTGAGCCAGTATCAGCTGGTTGGGAAGAAGTGCCTGATAAAAAATTAGTCGTAGTTAATACAAAAATAAGAGTAAAGGTTTCTGTTGATATATCCGAATAAATATATCAGCTTAAACCCTAAATCTTATTAAAACACCATGAGTAAATTTATTGGTCGCCTAACCGAAATAGGCATTGCTAAAGAATCTACTAGAGGTACTTTTGGTGGCAGTATCACTTATTGGCTACCAAAAACCTCCTTTACTTTTGACAATAAAGCAAATATTGTCAAAAGCGCTGAATCAGTGGGCAATATAGCAGCAGTAACTACAGGATTTATCACTGAGCAATGGGCTGAAGGAGAAATTGAGGCAGAAGTAAGAGATAAATCATTTGGTTTAATCCTCTTGGCTGCCTTAGGATCAGAAAGTTCATCTTCTTATAACGGAGCGTATAAACATACTTATACCCTCCAGAATGATAATGTTCATCCTTCATTATCTATTGCTTATAAAGATCCTGATGATAGTTTGTTATTTAAGCGAGCAATGCTTAATTCTCTAACGATTAATGTCCGGCTTGATGAGATTGTATCTTTTGTAGCTAATTTTATGGCTCATGCCTCAGAAGATCATACAACTTGGTCACCAAGCTATATTGCTGAGAATAAGTTTATTGCCAAACATTTAGTATTTAAGGTAGCTAATAGCACTGCTGGACTTGGTGCAGCTTCGGAAACGAGATTAAAGGAATTAACCTTGACTATCGAGAAATCATTGGTGCGAGATAATGTTTTAGGTAGTTTAGAGCCAAAAGATATTCTTAATACTTCATTTTCTATTACTGGCACGATTGTTTTAAATTTGGAAGATAAGAATTTCAGAGATTATGCGCTTAATGGAAATGTTAAAGCGGTTAGAATTGAGTTGGTTAATACCGACAGAACAATTGGAACTACCAATCCTGCTTTTAGAATTGATTTACCGAAAGTTATTTTTGAGGAATGGGAAGCAGATAGAAGTTTAGATGATATTGTTAGTCAAACTCTTAACTTTACCGCATATTACGATATTACAAATAGCAGGATTTGGTCGGACTGCTATTTGGTTAATGAAGTATCAGGTAGTTACTAATATTTATACCTATGCCAGAGCTTAAGGATAATCGCAAAACAAAAATTATTAAATTACCCTCTTATCCGGGTGGCGAGGTTGAGGTTTATACTTCCTTGTTATTTGGCGATTTAGTAGATACCGAGCAAGTTGAGGGAGAGATTGAGAAAGGATTGTTAATAGCTACCAGAATTATTAAGAGTTGGAATTTAACTGATGAAAAAGGGGAAATTTTACCTATCACTTTAGAAAATCTAAAGAAATTACCCAGTAAAGATGGATTATTGATTGTTGAGGCAGTTAACGAAGCTTTGTATAACCCGAAAGAAAAAAAAACTGGCTAACTGAATATACTCTTTGTAAAGAGTTTGGATGGACGCTTCAGGAATTAAATGCTCAACCAGCAGAATTTATTAATTTTTGTATTAAAGTAATCAATGCCAGATATCGTCAGCAAGCTAAAAGTTATAATCAGCGCTCAAGATAAAGCTACAGCGACATTTTCAAAGGTAGAAAAGAGATTAGGTGTGACTACTAAACAATTAAAAATAGCTGGTACGGCTGTAGGTGGTTTAGCTATGGGCTTAGGGGTTAAGGCGGTTCAATCAGCAGCGAGATTTGAGAAAACCATGATGAATGTAGGCACTTTGATTGATACTAACACAGAAAGTTTAGATGAAATGAGTAAAAGGATTAAGAAGATGTCAACTGAAATGCCTTTATCAGCCGAAGAATTGGCAACAGCCCTTTATCAAGTTAGATCAGCAGGTATTGATGCAGCCAGTCAATTTCAGGTCTTGGAACATTCAGCTAAATTAGCTACTGCTGGTTTAGGAACCACTCAAGAAGCAGTAGATTTGATGACATCCGCTATTAATGCCTTTAAATTAAGTGGGGCTGATGCTCATAGAGTTTCAGATATTCTTTTCAAGACAGTTAAAGCAGGTAAAACTACCGTAGCAGATTTAGCTCAATCATTTGGTATGGTTGCTCCAGTAGCCGCTGAAATGGGGGTTAAATTTGATGAATTACAGGCAGCTACTGCTGCTTTAACTACTTCTGGTTTAAAAACATCAGTGGCACAAACCCAGATAAGGGCAGCTATCTCTTCATTGTTAAAACCGACTAAGGAAGCTAAAGAATTATTTGATAAATTAGGAGTGGAAACTTTTAAAGAATTGATGGAAAAAACTGGCGGTTTAGTTCCAGCATTAAAAGCCCTAAAAGATGCCACTGAAGGTAATGAGGAGCAATTCGCTAAAGCAATGAGTTCAGTAGAAGGATTAAACGCTGCTTTGAGCTTAACTGGAGCTACTTCAGAAAAGTATAATGAGATTTTAGAGGATATGAGAAAGGGAGGAGTAGCAGTTGATGAAGCTTATAAAAAGCAATTACAAACAACTATGGCTCAATATAATATGTTGAAGAATAAATTGGGAGTAGCAATGATGGAAATTGGGGTAAAAATTATTCCTATTTTACTTACAGCTATAAAAACGGTTACCAGATGGGTTAAAGAAGCCGTTGATGCTTGGACTGAATTTTTCTTATTATTAATCAACACTAAAAATGCTATTAAAGGTGTTTATAGGGCAGCAAGCGCTAAGATAGGAGGTATAGGAAGAACAGTAAGAGGATGGCTTGGATTTCAACATGGAGGAGTAGTACCAGGACCCATTGGTAAACCAGTGCCGGCTATTGTTCATGGAGGAGAAACCATTATTCCACCGCCAAACCAAACAACAAATCAACAACAAGCAGTTGGCAATACTTTCAATTTTAATTTCACAGGAGCTTTTATTGGCGATAAAGATAAATTTATTGAAGAAATTAAGCGAGCTATTGATCGAGAATCAGAATTAAGATCATTAGGGGGAATTTAATTAATCCAAAAATATGGCTACTACAGTTCAATTTGATGGTGTAAGCTTACAGAATGTTAATCGGGTAGTTCGCTCTATCCAACATGATAGTGCACCTGCACGAGATATAGAGATTTTACCCTTAGCCAGGGAAGAGGGTGGAATTTTAGTATCAGAACATTATCAACCAAAAATGATTCAAGTTGACGGAATACTTAAAGCCAGTAGCCAAAGCGGGTTAGAAACAATTATTGATGATTTCAAAGAGTTATTATCCCGCAAAAACAAAAACTTGGATATTACATATGCGAGTGGCACCAGAAGATATGTGGCTTATGCCAGAAATGTCTTTATTAATCGTAATTTTTTTCATCTTAATTTTGCTCCTTATACAATTGAATTTATAGTGCCCGCAGGAGTTGGTAAAGATATTGCCTCTACAGAAGCTCTTGATGATGTAAGTATTAGTTCTTATCCTTATTCTGATTCTGTTACATTTTCAGGATCGGCTACACCAAAACCGATAATTAAATTAACATTTGGCACTGGCTGGAATAATGCTTATGGAATCAAATTCAAAAATACAGATACAGACGAAGAATGTATTATTACCAGAAGTTCAGGATTTAGTAGTGGTGATTTTTTAGAAATAGATTGTGAAAATAAAGAAGTGAAAATAAATGATACTGAAATTGAATTTTATCGAGTATTTCCTTCATTTGAAATAGGATCAAATAATATTGAAATTACGGCAGGAGATTTAATTGATCAGGAATTTGATTCAACAGGGGGTAGTAGTGGAAATGTAGGAACAGATGGATCTGGTCGTGCAATGAGCTTCACAGTACCTCATACTGATGACACTTATCAGGGAATAGAGGTAAGAGTTAAGAGGGATGCTGGAACAAGTGGAGATCTAACTATTGAAATTCAGACAGATAATAATGGATTGCCTTCTGGTACAGCAGTTACTAATGCCACATTTACAATCGCTAATGCTGATATACCAACCGATTACGCTTGGGTGAAAGTTAATTCAACAAACAGATTTACTTTAAATGCTAATACAAGATATTGGATAGTGATGTGGTATACTTCCGGAACTGGTTATTGGGAGAAAAAAACTGGATCAGAAGCTACTTATGGCCGGGGAAATGCAGTAAGAGCGACAGGTAGTGCTGGTGGCGGTACTGAGGAACCTACCACAGATCACGGTTTTAGGTTATTATTTGGCGGCAAAGCTGATTCACCAGGTGGCAACCTTACTTTGGATATTGATTACTACAAAAGATATCTATAAATATGTCAACTATTTTTGAAAAGAAAATTTTAATAAAGGTTTACGATAAAGAAGGTAATTATCTAAAATCTTGGAAGGATGCTACTTTTGAGAAATTCACCAAAGAAATCAATGGTGGCTTGGGTGAATGTATTATCAAATTAGCCAGAAAATTTGATAATTACGGTGAATATTTTGATGTTAATCTTAACAACGAAGTGAGAATTTTAATTACTGATAGAGATACTAAAGGTACTACTGATAAATATAAGTTAATCTATTCAGGTTATATTTCTAAATATGATCCTTGGATTGAAGGCGGTAAAGAAGGAGTGACAGTATATTGTTTGGGTTATTACACTAAATTAGCCCATGACATCTATAAAAATGGTTCAACTACTACTATTACTGAATCAGGCACAGATGTTGGACAAATGTTTAGGAACCTGATGGATAGATACATTGCCGAAACCTCTAATCCTAAACTTCATTATTCAAATGAAACAATTAGAACTACTGGAACTACCGCTACTTATAATTTTGAATTAGCTACTTATTATGAAGCCATTGAAATAATTAGAGCATTAGCCCCACCTCATTGGTGGTGGTACGTCAATCAATATCATGAAGTTATTTTTAAAAGTAAGCCAGCTTCGCCATCCCATACTTTTATTTTTGGTAAGCATTTCCATAAAATCTGGGTTGAAAAAAGTATGGAAAAAATTACTAATGTAGTATTTTTTTGGAATAGAAATACTGAAATAGGTCAGCAGGTATTTGAAGAATATACTGACGCAACCTCTATTACTAACTATGGAAGACGGGCTGAAAGAATCATTGATCAAGACAGAATAGGTGGTTCATCTGATGCTCAGAAAATTAGTGAAAATTATATTGAGGAGCATAAAGATCCCGATGTTAAGGTAAAGGTGGAAATATTAGATAATAGCGAAGATCCTAATTTTGGTTATGACATTGAATCTATTGAACCTGGCCAAACCTGTAATTTTGCTGGCTTCAATGAGAAACTTGATGAAACCTTTAAGGAAAATATGTTTATTACAAAAGTCGAGTATAGATTAAATAAAGTAATATTAACTATTGAAACATGAAAAAAACTGGCATTATACAAAGAGCAGAAGAAGCTATCAAAACTATTTTTCAAATTAATACTAAAGGTATTCCAGGTGCGACTGGAGGGGCTGGTGTAGAAAGTGAGTATATTAAAAAAGATGGCTCAGTTGATTTTACTGGTGATCAGTCAATGGGCAATCATAAATTAACCGATGTTAGTAATCCAGCAGATGATCAAGACGCAGCAACAAAGAAATATGTGGATGATAACGCAGGAGGCAATTGGCCATTTGGCGATGGTTCAGATGGAGATGTGACCTTATCTTCAGATACCACATTGACCAGAGATATGTATTATAACAATTTAACTATAGATTCTGGAGTAACTTTGAATCCAAATGGTTATAGAATTTTTGTAAAAGGAACATTAACAAACAATGGAACAATTGCCAGAAATGGAAATAACGGAGGAAATGGAGGTAATGGTGGGGGTTGCGGAGGAAATGGTGGAAATGGAGGCGGTGGAGGAGCAGCTTTACCTGCTGGCACTATTAAAGGTTCGCCTGCTGGAGCAAATGGAGGAAATGGTGGACACGATAAAGGTGATGGAAATGTTACAGCCGGAGGAAATAGCACAGGGGTTGATATAGAAAGTTCTTTGGGTGAAGATGGAGCGGCTGGAGGGAAAGGAGGTGATGGTGGACATGGTAATGGCGGAAATGGAGGAAGTTCTACAGCAGGAACAAAAACAGACCCTCATACTTCCTTTAAACTTTGTCATCTTCCTTTTTTACTTGAAATGATAGATGCTCAAGGTGATGGCACTTTTAAACCATATAATAATTCTGCTGGTTCCGCTGGCGGCGGCGGAGGCGGCGGAGGAGGCCATGAGTATGGGTATGATTGGAAAGGTGGAGCTGGCGGCGGCGGAGGCGGCGCTGGTTCTGCCGGAGGAATAATTTTTATTGCCGCTAAAAATATTGCCAAAACTGGAACTATAGAAGCAAAAGGAGGCAATGGGGGTAATGGTGGAGATGGTGGTGATAGCGTTAATCAAAGCTGTGGTTCATATACTGGCGGCGGCGGAGGCGGCGGAGGCGGCGCTGGTGGCGATGGAGGTATAATAATTTTAGTTTACAAAACAAAAGCAGATAGTGGTTCATTAATAGTAACTGGCGGTTCTGGAGGTAGTGGGGGAAGTGGAGGAACTGGCACAAATGGAACCAGCGATACCCCCGGCTACTACGGAGAAAATGGAGCAGATGGTGCTGATGGTAAAACAGGTTCAACTTATTTAATTCAAGTTTAAAAATTCTAAACTATGGAGCAACAAATTATAGAAATTCTACAACATATCAGGAGATTAAACGATGATTATACGCAATTAGCTCAAGAGATGGCGGTAATTAGAACGAATGTAGAATGGCTTACAAAGTTTTTCTGGTTAATTGTAAGTATAGTAGTGGCGAATTTGGTCGCTTCGCTTTTGCATTTTAGGGAAGTTAGGAAAAACAATAGTTCTTTTCAAAATAAAGAAGGGAGGAGGTGATGTAAATGGAAAACTTAGGGTTTATGTGGTTTTTTAAGGCAGGGCTTGGTGTAGGAGCAGGTTTAGCAGTTGTAAAGGGAATTAGTATAGTAATTTGGGCGGTTCTATATGGAATTGCAGATTTAATAGAAAGGAGGTGA
>Ga0180301_10003703_pt1 | contig 11913 bp, 5 predicted proteins | sample GuaBasSediGuay16_FD_121797 | JGI IMG/M metagenome (GOLD analysis project Ga0180301, IMG submission 121797) | Subseafloor sediment microbial communities from Guaymas Basin, Gulf of California, Mexico - Guay16, Core 4569-2, 12-15 cm | ecosystem: Environmental > Aquatic > Marine > Hydrothermal...
AATCAAAAATCAAAAATCAAAATGCAAAATGAAAAAGAAAAAATCAAAGAGAATTCTTTTTGCATTTTAATCTTTCATTTTGATTTTTGAGATTTGCATTTTGCATTTAATTTTGAGCATTTGGAAATCTGAATTTGTTTCGGATTTCGATATTCGAGATTCGGATTTATCTGAATTTTATGCCTGATTTAAGAAAGGAGTTTGGCAATATTTACGACCGTTATGTAGACAAGATCTACCGTTTTGTCTTTTTGAAGGTTAATTCGGAAGAGGTGGCTCAAGATATAACCTCCGAGACCTTTTTAAAGGGCTGGGAGAGGTATTCGGCGGACAAACAAAATTCGGGGAACGAAATTAAGAATCCCCGGGCTTTCCTTTACAGGATTGCCAGGAATCTGATTGTTGACCATTACCGCCAGAAGAACCGGGTTCAAATTGTCCCGGCTGACGATGCCAGAATTGTTGACCCGAAGATAGATTTACAAGGTCAGGCAGCTCGGATGTCCGACCTTGTCCGAGTCAAACAGGCCCTAAGCGAGTTAAATGATGACTATCAAAATGTGATTATCTGGCGCTATATAGAGGGATTATCCGTTTCAGAGACCGCTCGGTTATTAGGTAGGACAAATGAAGCCACTCGTGTCCTAACCTCTAGAGCCCTTAAAGCCCTGAGAACAAAACTTGGCTAATTTTGCTTAGTGTAACAAAACAGGTTAGGGTTCGTCATCATTACAATGAGGGAAGAAGAACTTATCCACAACCTTCATCAGCTCCGCCAGATTAAGCCCAAAAAAGAATGGGCTGGTTTGGTTAAAGAGCAGATTTTGGGAGAGCAGGAAAGCCGGAGCTTTATTGTCCCGTTACGGGAAATTTTCCGCTTCAGGAGGATTTTTGCCCCTGCTCTAACGGTTTCCCTTGTTGTCATAGGATTGTTCGGCTTTTCTCAAAGGTCCCTTCCTGGCGATATCCTTTACCCGGTGAAAAAAATTTCTGAAAGAGCGCAGGGAATTTTTGTTTCAAAGGACAAACAGCCCGATTTCCAGTTGGAACTGGCGAAAAAGAGGTTGGAAGAACTGAATAGAACAGTCAAAGAAAATCAGGTTAAGAGATTGGCTCCGGCAATGAAGGAGTATGAAGCGACAAAGAAAGCGGCGGAAAAAGAGGTTGTTGCCTCCATTAAAAACAAGCCAGTAAAAGAAGCAGTAAAAATTGCCAAGAAGGCGGCTCCTGTTTTGAATAAAATAAACAAGCAGGAGAAAGAAACCTACTCTGTTTTAGGAATTGAGCCCGATGATGAAGAAACGGGCGAGGATGCTGACGCTGAAAAATCAGTGGTGGAGTATTTAATCAAGGGAGCGGAGGCATCCTCTTTGAGTGAACAGCAAAGCAAGGACTTGGCAAGGATAAAAAATTATTATAAAATAGGAGATTACGAAAAGGCATTGGAGTATTATTTAACAAGTTCTTTGAACAAGTAATTTTTGACAATTGATAGTCGCGAATTAAACCTGTCAATTGCAGATTTTTATTAGGTCGGGCAATTGACAGAAAAAAAGAAAGGTCGACGCGACAAAAAAGTTTATTAAAGGTCGAAAAAAATAGGCCTGCGAACCAACACAAACCGCGCTTAGCGGAGAAAATCCGCTGCCAGGTTGTGGACATTCGCAGGAAAAACGAAAATGAGTAATTTACTGAGAAAAATTGCAATTGGAGGCGCGATTGTCGGCTTTGCGGCAGTCAGTTTGCCGGCTTTTGGTGTGGTCAGCGATGCCTGCAAGGCAGACCTGAGTCAATGTACGACCGAGGAACTAACCGAGTACATTGCTGAATTGTCAGCCACATTGCAGGCGCTTCAAAACCAACTGAATGCATTGCAGGGCGAAGGGACAACCCCAACAACCCCAACTGCTTCAACCTATACTGGCATTCCGGCTGGATTTACCTTTACCAAGAACCTTTATCAGGGAATGAGAGACCAGGATGTGGTCTACCTGAAAAAGGTTTTGGATGTTGAGGTGCCTGACCACGCTCCTTGGACTGGAAGCAGTTACTTCGGTTCCAAGACCAAAGCGGCCGTAATCGCCTTCCAGACAAAATACAAAACTGAAATTTCAAACTATGCTGGTTATACCATTCATTGCACGGGATTTGTCGGAAAAGGAACCAGAGCCCAGTTGAACGCCCTTTTGTCAGCAACACCACCGACACCACCGGCTCCATCCTGTTCTACTGATGCTGACTGCGACACCGGCTACAAATGCCAGGACGGCGTTTGCGTCAAAAAATCAGCCGATGAAATCACCACTGAGAATGAATGTACAGCAGTAGGTTATTATTGGTACAACGACGCCTGCCACGAAGAGGCCCAACCAGCCCAAGCAGGATTAACCGTTGCTTTGGCTGATGACACTCCGGGAGCAGCAATTATTCCTGATGGGTCCTTGTACAATCCCGTGTTGAAGCTTGATTTTACTGCTGGAGGGCAAGAAGTGGTGGTAACGGGTGTCACTATCACCCGTGGTGGTTATGTTGCCAATACCAACATTACTGGAATTAGCGCTTGGGACGAAGAAGGAAACCGATTAGGAAACATTGTTACCGCTCTAACTGCTGAAGGCCAAGCCACTATTGATTTTGGAAGCAACGATTTGGTAATTAGCGACGGTGAGACAAAATCGGTAACCATAAAGGTAAATATAGCAGCCAGCACCAATTCCGGAACGCTTAACTTCAAAGTGGCTTCAAAAGACGACATTGCGGTTGAAGACGGCGTTACTATTAATGGAACCTTCCCAATTGTTTCCAACACAATGAGCATCACCAATGGAGCGACTTCCTTGGGAGATGTTAGGGTTTCAGCCGTAAGCGTAGGAGCGCTGGCTTCAAGTACTGCTCAAAGCGGGTCTGGCAATGTCAAGGTTGGCGATGAGGATGTGACCATAGCAAAGTTCAGGTTTACTCAAAACAACTCAAAAGAGGCAATTCAGATTGAAAAAGTAGTAGTTTATGTTGAAGGAACGGTTAATGAAGACAAAGACCTCAAGAATTTTGAACTTTACGCTCCTGACGGCACCCTGCTTGCTTCAGCAGAGAAAGCGGTTGACAGATATGTCACCTTTAACCTGGACACTCCTTATGAGATTCCCAAGGGAATGAGCAAGGATTTGACAGTTAAGGTTGACATTGTTGACGGTTCCACCCGTTACTTCAGAGCCAAAATCCAGAATGATTATGATGTAATGATTAAGGGTAAGACCACTGGTGCTTATCTGGTACCATATGACAGCAATGGAAATGCTTTTGATGCGGGTACAGATGGGGCTGATGATAACTCTTGGTTCAGAATTAAGGTGGGTGATTTGACTGTCAGCAAAGCAGCGACCTCACCAACCGGCAATGTTTCACCCGGCGACCAAGATGTTGTTTTAGCAAAGTTCAACTTGAAAGCGGTTGGCGAAAAATTGGAGTTGCGACAAATGAAGATTGCTGTTTACAGAACTGGCGCCACTGCTTTAACCGGTTCAATTAAGGTGAAAGACGCTGACACCGGCACCACCTATCTTTCAGTTGCTGCTTCAGATCCTGGATTGCAGACTACTTCAACGGTAAGCACAGCAGCTAACCTTGACACTCAAAATCTTTCCACCTATATAGTCATCGGAAGCGGTGAGACCAAGACGATTGAGATTACAGGAACAATTTCCAGCAATGCTACCTCGGGCAATACCTACACTGTTTATGTCGGCAAGTTCTACGCCAAGAGATATTCTTCCAACGATTACACCTATTTGCCCGATTCAACAACTGCTTATGCTGCCAACGCATTACAGGTAGGTGGAGTCAGTTTGTCGGTTAATCCCAACGCTGCTTTCACAGGAAAAAGAGTGGCTAAGGGAAGCACGGCAGCCCAAGTTGGTGAATTTGTTTTGGGCGCCTCAAGTGCTGATGACATTCGTATCTCCAGTATTCAGATGAAGTACTCCACTACTACGGGGATTCAGAATGTTTATCTGGCTAAAGAGGATGGCACCCAACTTGGTGACGCTGTTGGCACTCCAAGCGCAAGCGGAGATTCTATCAGCGTTGCGTTGACCATTCCCAAAAACACAAGCCAGATTTTGAAGGTTTTTGCTGATGTGACAACCGATGCTTCAGACGGCAGTTTCTATGTTTACATCCCGGCAAGTGGCATTACCGCCTACGGTGTAAACTCCAGCAAAGATGCTTCAGGACCCAGTAGCAATGTTACTTCGTCTTCAGTGACTGTTGGTTCTGCCAGTTTGACTATTTCAAGAGCCGCGGATGCTCCTTCTTCCCAGATTGTTTTAGCAGGAGAAGATGGGGTGGTCTTAGACAAGATTAAGTTTGAGGCAAGTTATGAAGACCTCACCCTGAAGGCGATTACTTTGCAGTTGACGACCGCTTCTTCTACTTTGTGGAGTTATACCACCAGCGTTGCCGCTAATATTGAGAAGGTATATCTGTATGACGGAGATACTCTGCTTAATGAAGGAGGAACGCCAGTTGCCAATGGTCAGGTAGCCATTACCGGACTCAATGTTACCTTGCCCGCTGATAGCACCAAGGTCTTAACAGTAAAGGCAGACATTACCGGTTCTGGGACCTTGACATCCAAGTCAGTTGGTGGAATTAAAGTGTATCCAACGAGTACTGATTATTTGGTAGTTTATTCTTCAACCGGATTAATGTCTTCTGGCATTACTTTGACTACGACCACGGCTGCTACTACAAGCTATGCCCAGTCCAATTACTTCCTCTTTACTGATGCTGCTCCAACAGTAACAGTACCTAGTGGATGGGATAGCACCAGGACCGGCTCACCGGCGAGTCAAGAGCCGATTGCTAAATACACTGTTACTAACAATGGTTCCAGAACTCTTACCTTGACTGATTTAGCCCTTACGGTAACTTTGAGCGGAGTGAGCTCCAGCACCAGTAAAGTAAGTAACTTCGGATTGTACGACTCCAGCGACACCCTGATTGCTACTTCCACTACCAGCGAGGTGGCAAATGCTACCACAGTCACGGTGACCTTTGATATCGATGGTTATGGCACTACCGAAGAGATTGCTGCTAATGGTGGTTCTGAAACCTATACCATTAAAGCGGATACGACTTCGATAGAAGCAGGCGAAAGCAATCCTGCCCAAACCACTGCCAGATTGTCAACCTCTATTGGTGGAAGCAAAGGTTATTCTTCAACCGATACCAATACCACAGAGAATGATGAAGTTTACTGGGCAGACAGCAACATTACCTATGCCTACACTCCATCTGGCAGCAGTAGTGCAGAAAGCGGCTTGAAGGCTTGCGACTCTGTAACTGTTTACGGTGCCACCTTGCAATACTAATCCTGAACAGCCCCTCACGCTTCTCCTTGTGGGCGGAGCGAGGGATTAAAAGCAAAAGGACCCCCGAATTCGGGGGTCCTTTTGTATTCCCTTTGCAGATAGGATATAATTAAACAACCCTGGAGGACTGATTTATTTTTTGATTTTTAATTTGTGCTCCCCGGGGTAATGACCTTAATTATGATAAAGCCAGAAGGTTTTAGATGGAGAAAGGAAAGAAAAGAACTGAAAGAACAAAGACCGCTTAGAGATCATACTAATTATGGCAGAGAGGTAGTAGAGAATCTTGAATTAAAGGAGAATGAGACATTTGTTGATGTAGGATGCGGTTCTGGGGTTCACACGATAATGGGAGGGCAAGAGAAAGCAAAAGCGATTGGGATTGATTTTAATGAAGACAATATAAAATTTGCCGTTAAGTTGGCAAAACTGATAGAGTTGGTATTTTTAGACAAAGAATTTGCCAAAAATTTTCTTTCTTTATTTAAAGACAGAATTGAGAAAAAAATAGAAGAATGTAAAGACAAATCTCTTTCTACTGAACTTTCTAAAAAAAAAGAAGAGGTTTTTTCAAAAATAAATAAAGAACTCTCTTTAGAGGAGAAAGAAAGAATAAAAGGCAAACTTTTAGACTTAATTCCCTACATTTTTGGCCTCTATAGGTTGTATATAAAGTTGAAAGAAAAAGATCCCTCTTTAGAGGAGAAATTAAAAAAAGTCAAATTACCTAAAAATGTTGATTTTCTTCAAGGAGATGTTGTTTATTTGCCTTTAAGAACAAATTCTGCTGATAAAATTCTTTGCGCAGATGTTATTAACTGGATTCCTGAAGAGAATCAAAAAAAGGTCCTAGGGGAGATATTAAGAATTGCTAAGAATGGAGCCCTAATAGAGGTATTTCCAGCACCTAATTTAAAAAAGTTGGCTGAAGAAAGAAATATAAAATTGAAAAGGTAAAGAGAGAAAAAGTGGGACTGAGAAAAAATTTAGGTTGGTGTCCTATTTATAGAATTATAAAACCAGAGAAGGAATAATTAAATTAAAATGTCTCTGTATCGCCGTGAGAGAAATGGAAGAGAAGACACGGGCAATAGCCTGCGGAATCTCTTACTTGTCAAAAATCTACTCATCTAGTTTCTTGACAAACACAGATTAAAAGATGTTATAATAAATTTAATGTGGAAAGGGAAAGGTTTGGTCGGCTTTTCCTCTTAATGTAGCGAAACTCTCTTTTGAGAAAGAGGGTTTTTATTTTTTTATGTTTCAAAAAAAGATATCATTTTCAAAAAAGGTTGCAGTTTTCTTTGTTCTAGTTTTTGTTTTGGGAGCCGGGATTTATTTTTCAGCAAGCAAGGCAAAAGCCGCTAGTCCCGGGGATGTAATAATTAACGAGGTAATGTGGCCCGGTACTTCTTCCAGCACAGAAGACGAATGGATTGAATTGAGAAATACCTCAAGCACGGCAATTGACATTGCCAACTGGACATTAGAAAATATAGCCCCGGGAGTAAATCTCACCGTTACCACCACTGCTAGTCTTTGTTCAACCACTACCATTCCGGCTGGCGGTTATTTTTTGATTTCAAACTTTTCCAGTTCTTCCTCGGCTATCAATGTTTCTGCCCAATGCGTGACCACCACCATTGATTTGAATGATGATTATAGCGCCAACGGACCTCTAATTTTAAAAGATAATTCCGATACAATAATTGACCAAACTCCTCCAACCAGTACCTGTCCAAGTTGGCCCGGTGGAGCGACAGGGACTCAAGCTCAAGCCACCTCTTCAATGGCAAGAAACTGGAACTATGGCTCAGGCACCTCAACTGCAAGTTGGCATACCTCAATTATTGCTACTGGCTGGGATACAGGAATTCAAGACAAAGGAACCCCTGGCACTTATAACGGCTATCCGGTTTCAGGTCAAATCAGCCAGTTAAACGCTACCACATCAGGAACAATTTACATTCAAACCATAGATCATAATGGCACCACTACCTACGCTGTTTTTCAGACCACCACTACCGGACTCTATCAAATTCACCTGCTTGAGTCGACCACTACTGCTCCAAGCCATTTTTATGATTTCTTTGCTTTCAGAGATTTAAATGGAGACCATCAATACAACCAAGGAGAGCCCTTTAGAAATCTAAACAATTCCGGCAATGGCTACAGTTTAACCTCAAGCGGGCTAACCAATGTAAATCCGGCGATAGGAATTGCTCCTACTATTTCCGCTGTTTCTCCCTCTATTTTTCACTCCAATGCTACTGCCACTATTACCGGAGTCCATTTTGGTCAGGATCAAATCACTACTCAGGGAGAGGTGCTTTTGAATAATAGCCCGGTTCAGGTCTCTTCCTGGTCAAGCACCAGTATTGAGATTATTGTTCCCCAAAACGCTGCCTCCGGCTATTTGAAGGTGTGGTTAGACCATTATGAGTCCTTCAGTGCTACTACTTCAGTCACAGTCAAGCCAACCATTACATCAGCCGTGGCTACTGATAAATCAGTAAAAGTGAATTTTGATAATTTTATGGACGGCGCGACAACCGCTGACCTTAGCAATTATACCTTAGAATCTCCAATTGGCACTGCTAAATCTCTAACTGATGCCTGGGCCGAATTTCGGGGCAATGAACTTCTTATTAAGGGGATTGACTTAAGCGTTGGTCAAACCTTTAAAATTACCGCTTCATCTAATGTGAAAAGCGGGACTGGTGATACGATTGATACCACCGGCAACTACAATCTCGCCACTGGCACGGTCGTTGCCGCTCCTTCAATAAGTTATATTCACAAAAAAGGTGAGGCAACTACTACCAATTCTGGAAATGTCGGCGATACAGTAGTGATTGTTGGCACAAACTTTGGTTCAGCCACTGGCACTGTTTATTTCTCCCCGGGACCTCCAACCAGTGGTCAGCCCCAAGAACCAATTTCTGCAACTCCTACCTCTTGGGCAGCAACCTCAATTGAAGCGCCGGTGCCCTCAGGTGCCAAGACCGGTCCGGTTTTCATTGTTACCGCTCAAGGAGTTGAGAGCGAATTTTCCCATAGCGCTTTCTTTAATGTTTTAACTAATCTTAATTATAGAATTTTAGACCCAAATGGAAACTCAGTTTCAACTACAACGGCCAGGATTGTAATTTGTTCTCTGGGAGGCCCGGTTTTGCACTATGTTGGCGATGGTAACACCAACAGTTCAACTACTTACAATTCAGCCACCGGAGTTTACACTGTTCACAATGTTCCTTCCGAAGGATTTAACTGGGTTTTTGATAGTTCTGGCACTTATGTGGTTGCCAAGGGTCAACCAATAAATTCCGATGCCACGACGACCTTCACTTTGGCTACTTCAACCACCAAAATTTCAGGTACTATCACCAATGCCAGGGCGAGCAGTACCATTGTTGTTTGGGCAGACCCGGTTGAAGGGACGGGAGAAAATATGGAATGGCGAGAGCCGGTTTTTGTCAAAACAGATGCTACAGGAGCTGGCTCTTACAATATTGGGCTTTCAGCAACTGGAACCTACAATGTGGGAGTTGAGGACCCGGGATTTAGTGGCGGCTCTTCTTCCAGTCAAAAAATTTCACCTTCTAACCAGGAGGTTTCAGCCACAACAACCAGTGGAGTAAGCAATGTTGATTTTGATTTCATAACTGCCACCAGAAGGATTAGGGGGAAAATTAGCAAAGCCGAAAGTAAAGGTTTTGATATTGGCCCTGGGGTTGAGGCATTCCATGTTTATGCTTATCAGCCAAAGGAAAATGGCTTGCACGCCTCAGCAATGCCGAATGCTTCAGGCGAATTTGATCTCTATGTAACCCCCGGTGTTTATATCGTCGGGGTTGGGGGACCTGATTTGCCTTCAGCGGTTGAGAAAAAAGTTGAGGTTTTGTCTTCAGACAGCAATTTCGCTACCTCCGATTCTGCAGTTGACATAACTCTGGTTATTGAAGCGCCTGATGAATATATTGAAGGTCAGGTTACCGATTCCAGCGGCAACGGCATTTCTGGTGCCTCAATTTTTGCTTGGTCCTCCTCAGGACCTGGTGGTGGCCAGGCATTTACCAACAGCGCCGGCTATTACAAACTTTATCTTTCACCGGGCACTTATACCTTAGATGGTTTTGCTCCTAATTTTGGCAAGTTAAGCCAAAGAACGGGAATTAGTGTTCCTGATGGCTGCGCCGATAATGGCACCTGTCCAAGGGTTGATTTTGGTGTCTCTTCAGAATTGGCAACCATTTCCGGCTATGTTAAAAAGAACAACGCTTCTCCTTCTGATATGGAGATTTGGGTAACCTATGGCCAATCAGGTTATGGAATTAACAGAACAAAAACCGATAGCAATGGAAATTACACCTTAAAAGTTCCTTATGGCTCTAACTATTATTTACATGTCGCTCAACCAGGAGCAGGCGAGGTTTACAGCACCGGAACCCTTGCCTTTTCAAGCACGGCAACCTCAACAACTATTAATGTCTCTATTAATACAGCAACCATTTATGTTCAGATTTCGCCAAAGTCGGCTTTTTCTAAGGCATTTGTTGAGGTTTATGGCCCCGGTGGCAAAGGATTTTCTGATAAGGATATTTCTTCAGCCAGCGACAGCTATCGCAAATATGCAATTGAGGTACCAAAACCAACTTCTGGCACTTACACCTATAATGTCAGGGGCGGAGTTCTTGGCTATGGTCTTTTGACAGCAACAACAACCAGCGTTACTTCCGGTACCGTTTCAAAAACAATATCCTATGATATAGCCAGTAATGTGGGAACAATTTCAGGCACTGTCACCCTTTCTGGCACTGGCACCACCACTGACGCTTATGTCTGGGCGGCAAATTCTTCAGGCCATAGCGGCACTCAAGTTGATTCTTCAGGCCATTTCTCTTTTAACTTGAAAGCGGGAGCTTACGATGTTGGTATTGACAAACCCGGCTATATTGGTAGCGTGACAACAAGCATTGTGGTTACAGCCGGAACCACAACCACGGTCAATGATTTAACATTGACTCGGGCTGGTTCTTCAATCTCGGGAACAGTTTATAAATCAGGAGTAGCTGAAGCAAACGCTTGGGTTTGGGCGACAAACGGGTCTGGTGGCTGGGTTGGCGCTGAAGCCGATGGAGATGGCAACTTCACTTTAGAGGTTACCAGCGGAAATTGGACAATCCAGGCCGCTTCAGAAGGTTACGAAAGTGTGCCGGTTAATGTTGCTGCTGGAACAACCGGGCTTTCTATCAACCTGACCAATGCTATTTCTGGCTATAGCCCAGAAGCGCCAACAGTTGCTCCAATTGTGCCAAAAACAGGAGGAGTTATTCAGGGGTCTGAGGTAAAAATTGAAGCCCCAGAAGGCGCTCTTGACGCTCAAGATACCAATACTGGTAGAGTAAGCATTGAAAAGACAACCAGCGATCCCAGAAGCAACGATGCCAAACCTCTTGGCAATATGGCTTATGAGATCAGTGTTAACAATGCTTCTGGCACGCCAATTACTGTTTTGAATGACTCCATTACCATCTCTTTGACCTATTCAGCCAGCGATTTGTCTTCAGCCGGCATAACCCAAACAGAGGCGCTTAATATGAATTTGGGTTACTTTGATTCTACCTTGAATAAATGGGTAACTATTCCAACCAATGTAGCTACCACTAGCGATGGGGGAGTGATTTTCACTGGGACGACCAAACACCTTTCAGATTTTGCTCCTCTTGAACCTTCAGGAGCGGTTCCTCCTTCAACTCCAACAGGCCTTACCGCCACTGCTGGAGACAGTCAGATTAGTTTGACCTGGAACAGTGTTTCTGGAGCCAGTTATTATGACATTTACAGAAAAAGTGGGTCTGTCTATCCATTTTATGCCTCAACCTCTAATACCTCTTACACTGATACTGGGCTAACCAATGGCACCACCTATTATTATAAGGTCTCTGCTCTGAATAGTGATGGCGATGAATCAGCGGCGACTGAGGCAGTTTCTGCCACTCCGACTGCTCCGCCTTCCTCAGGAGGTGGCTCAATTTCTGTTTCTAATCTTGGAGACACCACTCCGCCTTCAATTTCTGATATCAAGGTGGAACCGGGCACAAGTACTGCTTGTCTGACCTGGACTACCAATTAATCCTCAATTTCTTGGGTAGTTTACGGCACCTCAACCGATTACGGCTCAGAAGTAAAAACCACTGCTTATCTTACCTCTCACTCAATAACCCTGACTGGTCTTTCTCCGGAGACCACCTATCACTATCAGATTAAGTCAGAGGACTCATCGGGAAACATAGGAAGTTATACAGATAGAACCTTTACCACCTTGGCATTAGGGCAACAACCTCAACCAACTCCAACAACAACTCCCCCGACTCAAGAGGAACCATCAGTTTCGCCATTGGCAAAACCAATTTCAGAAATGACAATTGACCAGTTGAAAGCAGAGATTGCCAGAATTTCTGCTCTAATTGCCCAACTCCAGAGCCAGTTGTTGAAATTGAGGTCAGGCGTGCCTCAAGAAATTCAAGGAATTCCAACT
>Ga0180301_10003704_pt1 | contig 11908 bp, 10 predicted proteins | sample GuaBasSediGuay16_FD_121797 | JGI IMG/M metagenome (GOLD analysis project Ga0180301, IMG submission 121797) | Subseafloor sediment microbial communities from Guaymas Basin, Gulf of California, Mexico - Guay16, Core 4569-2, 12-15 cm | ecosystem: Environmental > Aquatic > Marine > Hydrothermal...
GCGATCTCGAGTACGCTCGCAGAGATGTCCGTGGCCAGGACTTTGATATTCCATCGGCCCTTGCCCTGGGTCGCTTCCAGCAGCGATATGGCTATCGAGTAAGGCTCTTCGCCGGAAGAGCAGCCGGCGCTCCATGCTCGTATCCTGAAGTTGCTTCTTTGCCGCTTTCGCTCCAGCAGGGCAGGCAGGAACCGGCTCTGTAAAAATTCAAAATGCTGAGATTCGCGGAAAAAACTCGTCAGATTCGTACTGAGCGAGTCGATGAGCAGGGAAAATTCTTTTCCGGTCTTATCACTCAGGACGTGGTTCATATATTGGGAAAATGTCCTGAAATTGCCGAGCCGCAGTCGCTTTGCCAGCCGGGCGCGAACCAATTCCTTCTTGCCGTCATGCAGATTGATTCCGCAGTGGTCGTACACCATATTGCTGATCTTGCGGAAGTCGCTTTCGCTTAATACGATGTTTTGCGCCGTCAAGGTTTCCATATATACACAACTCCGCCAAAAAGTTAACCCAGGGCCAGTTCCATCAGGCCGGGGATATCGAGAATCAAGCTGATTCTTCCGTCGCCCATAATGGCGCCGCCGGAAACGCCTTTCACCTTGCCTAAACCTTCGCCCAGATTCTTTATTACAACCTGCTGCTGAGCCAACAATTCGTCCACGAGCAGGCAACATCTGCCGCCGTCCTCTTCGACTACGACCAGCAGAGAGTCGGCGGGGTTTTCTGAAGTTGGGGCAACACCGAATAGTTTATAAAGACGCACCATGGGCAGGAGCCGGCCGCGAACGTTTACTATTTCACCGCGCTTTTGAACAGACGACAGTTGATTAACCTGAGGCTTGAATGTGCGTACTATCGTGTTTATCGGGATGATATAACGCTGGCGTCCCACCCGGACGACCTGACCGTCGATGATTGCCAATGTCAACGGCATACGAATTGTGAAGGTGGTTCCTTCGCCGCGCACCGAACTGATATCGACTTTGCCGCGAAGGGCTTCGATGTTCTTTTTAACAACATCCATTCCCACTCCCCGGCCGGAGACGCTTGTTATCTTCTTCGCGGTGGAAAGGCCTGCGTGGAAAATCAGCTTGAATATTTCCTCGTCGCTCAACTCCTGTCCGGCCTGGACAATACCGTTGGCAATCGCTTTTTCCAGGATACGTTCTTTATCAAGCCCCTTGCCGTCGTCTTTGATCTGAATAACAATGTTTCCGGCCTGATGAAAAGCGCGCAGTTCGATTCGTCCCGTCTTGTCCTTTCCTCTTTTTGCACGTTCCGGGGGAGATTCAACACCGTGATCGACGGAGTTGCGCACCATATGAACAAGTGGGTCGGCGATTTTGTCGACTATGCTCCGGTCGAGTTCGGTTTCCTCGCCGGCGGTAACGAAGTTTATCTTCTTGCCGGCCTTGTGCGAGAGGTCGCGAACCAGTCTGGCCATCTTCTGGAACACGCCGGCGATCGGAACCATACGCATCGACATCGACAATTCCTGCAGCTCGCGAATGATCTTGCCCTGGTGAGCGACCTTACGATTCAGCTCATGTTGGGACGCCAGCTTTGTGCCCGTCTCTTCAGCGACCATCAACTGAGCTATCACCAACTCTCCGGCCATATTCACCAGGTTGTCCAGGCGGGTGGTGCTGACTTTTATTTTCTCGTCGCTGGTATGGATCCTGGCTTTTACATTTGCCTGCGAAGCGGTGTACCTGCTTTTGGACTCATCTTCAGTTGCTAGGACTTCATCCAGCTTCTTGTCGTTTTCCTGCCCTTGCGGCGTGTCAAGAGAATCGGACAGGTCCTTGCCCTGCGCCGCCGAATCGAGTTTTGCCAGTAACTGCCGCAGGTGTTTCTGTGCGGCAACGGCCTTGCCGGCTTCCACCGACTCCTTCAGCCCGAAAATCATCTTTTTCAACATGTCGATTGATTCAAAGATGACATCGGTGTTGCCGCCGGTAAGGACTAACTGTCCTTTGCGGGCAAGATCAAGCAGGTTTTCCGCCGAATGCGCCAGCGAGCCGATCTCGGCGAGGTTTAAGAAGCCGGCCATGCCTTTAATGGTGTGAAACGCTCGAAAAATCTTGTTGAGCACCTCTTTGTCGTCCGGCATGGTCTCGAGTTCGAGCAATGCCGCTTCGGCCGATTCAATGTGTTCGGCCGATTCCGTGATAAAATCCAATACCAGGGGGACATCGTCCTCCGGAATCACAAAAGCCTGCTGCGGTTCGGCCGCAACATTATCGGGCGAATCCGTCTCTGCGACCTGCGAATCGGACGAGCCGGCCGGCTCGCCGATTTGCTCAATAAGGCCTTGCAGCACCGAGACGGCTTGCGATACCGATTCAATTGACTTGCCGGTGTCTTCTACTTCCTTTTGAAGCATTTTCTGCAGAAGTTCGGATGTCTCGGCAGTTGTGCCGTTAACCTGTTCGAGCAACTGAGACGGCCCGTCGCTTATCCCGGCCATCTTCTCATTGATCTCATCCATGATTGTCTGCAGTTTGTCAAGCTCCGACAAATCCGTGGGGCTGAGCATGTTTGCACTGCATGCAGCCTGCTCCATAAGATCCATAAGTTTGCTGTGGTTTTGCATACTGTTTCCTCACAGATATCAAGATGCCGTATCGCAACCGGCTGATATCAGTATAATTTTCGACATTTACAGGACAGTAATGTATTTCGGAAAGTACTTGATTTGATGCCGGATGTGATTGTCACTCCAACGGTAATATTTTAGCCGAGCGTGAGACCCGATTGTCATTCCCGCGAAAGCGGGAATCCAGAATAAGATGGCTTCCGCCGAAGGCGGTTTCCACACATGGCTAAAATGTTACCTCCAACGGCGGCCCCTGGGGGGTTTTGCCTGCGGTGGACATGCCTGAGTCGGTGCTGAGCAGCGCCGCGAAGATATCGAATACCGTTACCGAACCGACCACCTTGCCTTGCTGATCAACCACAGGCAGACATCGCACGCCGGATTGGCGCATGTTTTTCAGTATTTCGGCAAGTGTGATATCCGGTTTTATGGTTTGGACCGGCCTGGTCATTATCCATTTGATTCTGATTTGAAGCGTAGCATCGTCTATCGACCTGCGCCATTTGGCAAACATCGGCCTGAGATACACACTAAGCGCTGCGGTTACATCCGACCTCGACAAGATGCCCTCGAGCATGCCCTCGGCACCCACCATCATATAGCCGGCATCCGCCTGCTGCATTTTGTCCATCGCCTGCTGGACGCTGTCCTCCGCTTTGCCCCAGAGAACATCCTTTTGCATAATGTCTTTTGCGCACATTGCCAAAGATATCGAGGCCGATTCGCCGGGCAGATCCGCAGGCGACTGCGCCATTCTTTCTATGGTTTCGGAAACAGCGCCTGTGGCCGGCTTTGTCTCCTCAGCCGCCTCGGCTGTTTCGGCTTGTTCCGGTTCAACCGCATTATCGGAAGATGCCGTGTCGGCGTCGTCGGACTTTGTCTCACCGGCTGCTTCAGTTACCTGCTCTGTAGTATTTTCCTCTTGCTGAGCGGGTTCGGCGTCAACATCTTTGGCGGCCGTATCGGATTCTTCAGAATCGACTTTTTCAGCTTCTTCCTGACTTTCTTCGTCTGTGGCTGCTTCTGCATCCGGCGCAGGCGGCTCCTCGAAGATCGATTTTGGGAAAATAACACCGCAATTGAAGGGTGGGTAAGAACCGATAGTCATTTCATATGGGATGAAAAGGAATTCTTCGTCACCGGCCAGACCTATTTTCTCCTGCGGGTCGCCCCATGGGTTCCCGATAAACGTGCTGGTTTGTACGAAATGACCGTGACCGTCTAATCCCTCACGAAAAACCCTGTCCCAGGAGCCGACGAGAAGGTTCCCCGCCTCTCCAATGGCGTCCTCCATACCCTCGGCGTCTTTGGCTGAGCCATGTTTCGTGCTCTGAAGGATCCTTTGCTCAGGAAGCATGACTATGACACCGGCAAGTGTGAACAATCCCTTCTGGTCAAACATTATTTGAAAGACGCCGGCTAAAGCGCCTTCGGATTTAACGGAGTTGACTGCTACCAGCTTCTTGAATTTCTTATTGAGCCCTTTGGCTGTCTCGAAGCAGGATTCCTGCTGTTGGCATTGCATATCTATGCCGAACATGCCGGAAATATCTTCACAGAAGGTTTCAACCGCCTCTGTTGACAATTCTATTACCTGGGACTGGAGGTCTGTCAGGGATGTTGCCATTTGCCGTGCCCATTCTGAAAGTTAATTGGAATTCTCATGGTACAGTAGCGACAGTTCGGTTACGTATTCGTCTTCAATATTGATCTTTACTGTGGTTTTGTGCGAGCCTTCGCCCATATTGTTTTTGAGTTGGCGTCCACTCACCACAGAGGGAATCGAGACCTCCAGATTACCTGCGCTCTCGGCCAGGCGCTTCTTCACGCTGCCCATGACCATATTGCATATTTCGCCGATAGCATCGCAGACGTCCTCCTCGGCAATCTCTTCGCTTGTGTCGATTCCCAGCATATTCATTGCAATAGCCCGGGCGCAGGGTACGCTGCAGCAGAACGCCAGACACCCTTCGAGGGCGCCTTTGAAGGTTATTGTTCCCAGGAGAGCGCAGTCTTCTGCATTCTCGGCAGGTTCTGTGCATTCGGCCAGGTCCATAAAGACCATTGTCTCGAAAATTTCCTTGGCGCTTTCCAACAGCAACTCGTTAAGACATACCTGCTCAATCATCGCCGGTTCCTTACTTACTTAACATCTCGTACAATTATAAACGGACATTGGCCTTCCATTGCATGGCGCGCCGAGAAATAAGACCACACACTCTAATTCATGAATGGAGACAGTTTTTCCTGGAACTTTTCAGGCGTGAACGGCTTGGTTATGAAGCCGTTGGCGCCGTCGGCGATTACGCCGTCAATAAGCTCCTGTGAACTCTCCGTCGATACCATTATGATCTTGGTGTTCTCACAGTCGGACAATTTCCGAACCTCTTTGACCAGTTCAGTGCCGCTCATTTCCGGCATATTTACATCGCACAGCATGATATCCACAGGCCCTGCGCTCAATTTCTCCAACGCTTCGACGCCGTTTCCAGCTTCTTCGGTTGTCTCGAAATCCAGCCCGGACATCCTGATAGTACGCATCACGATCTTCCGCATCGTCGCCGAATCGTCCACAATCAAAAGTGATTTAGACATTTATACTACCTCCGCATCTTACAGTTTACAGTTACCGACACGCTAAATAAGAATACTTGTCTACTTCTTTTCTCGTCCAATCACCTCGGCACTTTAGCGTTTCATGAGGAATATACGTATTTTTTTGTTTTTCCCGCGAAAAGACCTCTTAAGTTTAACCTCCAACTCTCGAAAATTACTTGAGACGCAACTGATCGCTTTTAAACCTTCCGGCAATCTAATGAGGTTTAGAGTAATGACCGAGGGCACAGGACTTTTAGACGGACAAACCACCGCATCCGCCGCCGGAAAAGTGGGCGCACACAGGAGCCGTCCAAATCTCGACCGGGCAGCGCCCGCAACCGCAAAACCGCCCCAGGTGGACCGAATCCTCGAAGATACGCTCATCAGCGGTAAACTTGCCGACCCTTTGACCAAACGTGAAGCAGAGATTCTGGGATTGATTCTCGCCGGCAAAACCAATAAGAAAATCGCCCAAAAACTCTTTCGAAGCGAACGAACCATTGAATACCATCGCCATCGACTCATGAACAAAGTGGGCGCCAAAACCGCGGCCGATCTGGTCAAAAGAGCCATTACCATGGGGCTGGTCTGATGAGTCTTGATTGAACGCCGGCGATTTTAAGCCTCCAACATTATTGGACCTTTCTGCAATAACACAGCAAAACGCCGCCAACGCCGAAGAATCTGCAAGCGCCTCGGAAGAGCTAAGCGCTCAGGCCGAGCAGATGAATCAGATCGTTGGAGAACTGACGGCTCTTGTGGGCGGCTCGACTGGAAACGTCCAAACGCGCACCACCGCGACAACAACGCAGGCCAGGACAAGTTTGAACGTGTCCGACCAAACTTTCCACCAGATAGCGGCGAAACCGAACACTGCACCCGCCAGGCCGCAAAAGGCCGAAACGAAGGCCTCGCCCGAAAAGGCAATCCCGCTAAATGACAGCGAGGACCTCAGCGATTTTAACTCTTAACGCAATGCAATCTGCATTGATTACACCTTAACAGCAGGCGGGTAAGGATTTGACCTTACCCGCCTGTTTTTGCCGGCAGCAAACTTGTGCATTTCTTGTCCCTGCTAATCCGAACCCTGCATCGAAATCCGGTACTTTCCGAAATTACCTCACCGCCAAGATTCGACGAACTGAGAGAAAACAGGCTGAATTTTCAGGCTCAAACCGGACAAGCTCCAAAAGGCTCAAATAACGTAGGCTTGTTTGTTGACGCAAAGATTGACAGGAGACCGAATAATGCCAGGGAACAGAAATCTGATAATGCTGTCGACGGCCTTGGCATGTTTTGTTATTATGGCGTGGTTTTGTATCTCGATTCGAGGTGAGAGTTCCTATGAAATCCGGCCCAGGATTACCGTGCCGGCATACCGAACCGACGCAGCCCGCGCCATAGACGCTTACGAACGGGTGATGGAGCGCTTCATGAACCTGGCCGACAAAAACCTGGCCGACGTCGATAAGGAGGTCAAGGGCATTGCCCAGACGCTGCATTCGGTCGACCGCAAACTGAGCGAACTTTCCGGCAGAATGGCAAGAATCGAAAAGGCGCTCGGCATCGAACAACCCAAAAAGCCAATCAAGAAAACCCTCGATACCGAAAAACAAGCCCGCAATACTAAAAGCCTTTCGGAATCCGGCGGTTAGAGAACAGACAGACCTGATTCAACGAAAAATCCAGCGTCTCATCGCCCGCGCCCGTCGGCGCCGGCGCCAATGGTCTCTGCCCGGCCCCGCAGCCGGGCATCACAAAGAAGGTCTGATTCTCAGACAAACTGAATCGGTCCACCTTCATAAAGGTGCATTAACTGCAAGGTGTCCCTCTTTATCGTGATTAGCCCGCCGGCAATCACTTCTTTCGCGAATAGCTAAAATGTTGTAAAAAATTACTTGCATCCGCCCAAACATGTGCGATACTGGGCATGTTACAAAATAATCGCACTGAAGTTTTAAGGGACAGGAAGATGACGCAGAGGATTACGAGGGCGGCGGCTTACGGTTTGGCGGCTGTGGCGCATGTCGCAAAAAACGGCAAAGACGGCCCGGTCATGTCGACGGAGGTAGCCGAAACCTATGACTTTCCGCTTGCATTTTTGCTCAAGATCATGCAGCAAATGGTGATGGCCAATATCCTCATAAGCAAGCGAGGTCCCCACGGCGGCTTCTCGCTTGCAAGACCGGCGAAAGATATCAGCATGCTTGAAATAATCGAGGCTGCGGATGGGCCGTTCGTGCAGAGGATGGAAATAGCCGAAATTACCCATAAGGCCCCGTTCGCCAAGAGGATAGAGCAGGTCGGCAACGACGCGATCGAGAAGGCAAGAGACAAGTTCCAAAAGGCCAAACTCTCAAAGCTGATCGGCTAAACGAAAACAGGCCGCTGCAACTCGTCGGAGGCGCCCGACGCCTCAGCGGTCCTGCCGGAAGCCTGATATGTGGTCGTATACCCGGCAGTATTCGGTAAGGGCCGAGTTATATGCCTCGGCGTTCTGGCGCTGAGGCGTAACTGTCGTGTCCGGCGTGCGCTGCGCCGGCGCTTCGGCTGCAACGTCGGCGATCAGACCCACACCGCCGGCTACTCCGAGCAAGGCTGGTACGAAATGCGATACAAAGCCGCCGAAACCGCAAAAATCCTACTGCTCGAAGGAAAACTCCGAAACCAAAGCACCGAATAACCCGCACACGGCACACGGCCGACAAATTATATGCATATGCACTTGACAAATGCGGCCCGTTCTGGGATAAAAAGCAGTACCGGACCGTATCAACAGCAGGCAAAAGGAGTCGCGGTGCCCGAAATCCAGCCTAAGATAACCGAATCGATGAATCAGGAGGCTGATATGTCGAAGAAGAACCCGAAGGTCTCGCGCCGTTCATTCTTGAAAGGCACAGCCGCTCTGGCCGCGGCGCCGTATATTGTTCCGGCGTCCGTTTTCGGCCGGGACGGAAAGGTCCCCCCCAGCGAACGCATCGTAATGGGTGGCATTGGGATCGGCGGACGCGGTTCCTATGATCTAAGGTACATGCTGACCGATTCGGATGTGCAGTGGGTTGCTGTCTGTGATGTCCAGAAAAGTCGGCGCCAAGCGGCCAGGGACGTGGTCAATAAAAAGTACGGCAACAAAGATTGTGCTGCGTATATCGATATGCGTCGGTTTCTGGCCGAACGGACGGATGTGGATGCCGTCTTGATTGCCACCGGCGATCGCTGGCATGCCCTGGCTTCGATCCTGGCCATGCGGGCCGGCAAGGATGTCTATTGTGAAAAGCCCGCCTGTCTTACGATGGCCCAGGGGCAAGCGGTCGTGGAAACAGCACGCCGGTATGGCCGCATCTACCAGACCGGCGCCCAGCGCCTCAGCGAGCCGCATCATGTATTTGGCATAGAAATGGCCAGGTCTGGCCGCTTGGGTGAGATTCATACTGTTTACGCCGACTGTCGTTGGCGGGACGGGATGCGCCACGACTGGCTGGGCGCGCAACCGGAACCGCCCAGGGAAGAGGTGGACTGGGATATCTGGCTGGGGCCGTGTCCCTGGCGGCCTTACAACGCCAGCTATGTCAATGGTAGACAGTGGTATCACTTTTATGATTTCGCTACGGATTTGGCGATGTGGGGTGCGCACACGGTGGCCCAGGCTCTGGCCGGACTTGACTTGACGAACACATCCTTCATCGAATTTGAGTATGACGGTCCGGACAAGACGATGGTTACACGCTTATCCAACGGGGTGAAGTTGGTGCTGTTCCGGGTCAGCGGCTCGGTATGGGAACCCTGCAAGTTCTGGCATGGCGCTTGCGGTGAGCGGTTCGAGGGTCCCGAAGGATGGGTTTCCGCCGCCGACGGCTATTCAGCACCCGATGTTTCGACGCCTGCGTTGATGAGCGAATACAAGAAAGTGCTCGCCGACTATACGGCCCGCACCCAACGGCCCTTGAGCCACGTGCGGGATTTCTTTGACTGCATCCGGTCACGGCGCCCCACGGTGGCGAATCCGGAGGTCATGTATCGTTCCATGAGCATCTGCCTGGCTGCGGATATCTGCGAGCGATTAAAGCGAAACCTTAAATTCGATCTTCGAAAGGCTGAGTTTGCCGGCGATCCCGAAGCCAACCGGATGCGGTCTCGCGCGATGCGCGCCCCCTATACGATCTAAACGGCTATTTATTATTCTGTTTCCAGGGGGATATGCGGCTCTTGACAAACGCGCCCCGTTCTGCTATAAAAAGGTACTGCCGTATCTTATCGACGGCGGCAAAAGGAGGCGGGTGTCCGAAATCCCGCCTAAGATAACCGAATCGATGAATCAGGAGGCTGAAATGTCGAAGAAGAACCCAAAGGTCTCGCGCCGCGCATTCTTGAGAGGCACGGTCGCTCTGGCCGCTGTGCCGTACATTGTTCCGGCGTCCGTTTTCGGCCGGGACGGAAAGGTCCCTCCCAGCGAGCGTATCATAATGGGCGGGATAGGCATCGGGCGACGCGGCTCGCATGACCTGCGATGGATGCTGCCGGAAGCCGATGTCCAGTTCGTCGCCGCATGTGACCCGAACAAATCGCGCCGCGAGGCGGTCAAGAAGATCGTTGACACACACTACGGCAACACCGACTTCAAGCTCTACGCCGATACGCCTGAGTTCTTAGCCGAGCGAACCGATATTGACGCCGTGCTCAGCACCACCGGCGACAGGTGGCATGCACTCGCCGCGATCATGGCGATGCGGGCGGGCAAAGACGTCTATTCCGAAAAGCCCTCGTGCATGACGATAGCCGAAGGTCAGGCCGTCGTCGAAACGGCCAAACGCTATCGCAGGATATACCAGACCGGCACGCAGCGACTCAGCGAAGGCAACTTCATCTTCTGCAACGAAATGCTCCGCCTCGGTCGGCTCGGCAAGGTCCACACCGCACGCGCCCACATCGCCCCGTGGGACGCCGCCGAGATGAAGCACGACTGGCTGCCCGCTCAGCCTTTGCCCCCCAAGAGCGAGATGGACTGGGACGCATGGCTCGGACCGTGCCCGTGGCGACCGTACAACATAGCATACACACAGGGCAAATGGCGAGGCTATTACGACTTCCACACAAGCTGCATCGGCGAATGGGGAGCGCACACCTTCGCACAGGCGCAGGTCGCAATCGGCGCCGGCGACACCGCGGCGGTCGAATACAAATACGTAAACAACGAAAGCGGAGACGGCATGATCACCCGCTTTGCCAACGGAATCAACATGATCCTGGAGCGAGGCAACAAATGGTGGCGAGGCTCCTGCGGCGTCCGTTACGAAGGCGACGAAGGATGGGTCGCCGCCGCAGACGGCTATTCAGAGCCGGACGTCTCGTCGCCCGCCATGTTAGCCGACTTCCGCAAAATCGTCGGCGATTACATGGCGCGAACACAGCGACCCACCAGCCACGTCCGCGATTTCCTAAACTGCGTAAAATCGCGCCGCCAGACCGTGGCTAATGCCGTCGTCATGCACCGGACAATGACTACCGTGCACGCCGCCAACATCTGCATGTGGCTAAAACGAGACCTGAAATACGACCCGGTAAAAGAAGAGTTCATCAACGACGACGAAGCCAACCGGTTCCGTTCGCGTGCAATGCGCCAGCCGTGGATTATCTAAGTGAAGCCACCTAATCTAAAAGGAAAAAAGCCATGTATAAGTCAAGACTAAACATAATCCTGATTGCAATGTTATTGCTTGCCTGTTCGGCTCAGTCGTTCGCCCAAACCGTCGCCCCGGCCGGCAGCGAGCCCAAACTGATCGCCGTCCTCGAGTCGAAAGACGCTTCCTATAAGGAAAAGGCCGACGCCTGCCGCCAACTCGCTATAATCGCCACAAAAGACTCTGTCGGCGTGCTTGCGGGGCTGCTCGGCGACGAGAAACTCTCGCACATGGCGCGATACGCGATGGAGACAATTCCCGACGCATCCGTAGATATCGCTTTCGGCAAGGCCTTAGGCAAGCTAAAAGGTCCGCAACTGGTCGGCCTCATCGGCAGCATCGGCGTCCGCGGCAGATCCCGGGGCGTCTTCGGCAAGTTGATAGATATGTTAGACGACCCTGACCCCGACGTCGCTCAGGCCGCCGCAAGAGCGCTGGGAAAAATCCCCCGAAGAAGAAGCCGCTCGGCCATAGTCAAGGCTCTGACAGACGCCCTTGAAACTGCCCCGTCGGCCAACAAACCTGCAATATGCGAAGGCCTCTTCCGCTGTGCAGAGTCGATTGCCGCCCACGGACATGCCGACAAATCTGTCGAGATTTACGACCGGCTGCTCAAACTCGACGCCCCGCATCAGGTCCGTGCAGGCGCTCTCCGCGGCGCAATCCTTGCCCGCGGCGACGACGGCGGCAAGCTGCTTGGCGAGTATTTGCAAAGCGACGACTATACCATGTTCTCCGCCGCCGTCCAGACCGCGCAGGAAATGACCGATTCCGAAGTAACCAAAGTCCTCACCAACGCCCTCGATGGTCTCTCCGCCGACAACAAGATCCTCATATTCCAGACCTTGGGCAAACGCGGCGACTCTGCCGCATGCGCATCATTGGTCCGCCAGGCCAAAAGCGGCCCTAAACCGGTTCGCGTCGCCGCAATCGAAGCCTTAGCCGAAATCGGCGACGCCTCCGCCGTGGGTCCGCTGACGACACTGATGACGGATTCCGACGGCGATATAGCAAAGGCCGCTCAGGAAGC
>Ga0180301_10003705_pt1 | contig 11898 bp, 17 predicted proteins | sample GuaBasSediGuay16_FD_121797 | JGI IMG/M metagenome (GOLD analysis project Ga0180301, IMG submission 121797) | Subseafloor sediment microbial communities from Guaymas Basin, Gulf of California, Mexico - Guay16, Core 4569-2, 12-15 cm | ecosystem: Environmental > Aquatic > Marine > Hydrothermal...
AAGCTAATGGGCCTGTTGCAGAGATGGGGTGAGTTCAAGCCCGTTAGATCGATGATTGAAGATGTGTTTAAACTCGCTAAATCTTTCGGTTTGAGGAAGTTACATCGTTATACAATGATATCCATTTACAAGTTCGTGGCTGTTAATGTCCTTTTGGTGGGGGTAATTGTAGCTCTGGGTTTTAGAGAGAAGAAGGTGTTACAGAGGTTGGCTGAGATGTAGTCTGGTAAGGATCCTAAAATCTTTGTATGGGCTGCTATAGACATTGATACCAAAGAATGCTTAGCTATATGGGATTCTGAGAGCAGAGGGAGCTTTGAAGCCTACGTTTTCTTGAAAGAAGTGTTGAAATACTGTGAAAGCAAGCCAGAAGTAGTTGTTGATAGAGGATTCTGGTATCTTTGGGCTTTACAAAGATTGGGATTGAATTACAGGCATGAAACGTTTGGTGAGAGAAATGCTGTTGAGGGATTCTTTTCGAGGTTTAAGGAAAGAATGAAGAGGTTCTGGAATAGGTTTCCATTTAGAAGTTCTTTTGATTCTGTACAAAGCTGGTTGGAGAGCTTTATGGCTTTCTATAATTACTGGAGGTGTTAAGTTGACAGTACCTCTCGACAGTACTCCTTGTCTTTTTTCTCCAGACCCTATGACCCATATATACTATTCCAGCGCTTACGGAGAAAATGATTGTACAAGTTGCTATTTCTCCGATGGTAGATCTTGAGTAGACTATAACTCCACCTATGAGCAATACCAAGCTTATAGCTGGTATCAATATATATATTGTAAATATAAATCCGACAATGGATACTGCTAGTATGTATTTCAAAGGGTTGAATGGCGTTGATTTATTTTGTGTAACACTTCTTTTCTTTTTAGTTACCCCTATATCATTTCCTATCTCAACAACTTGTTTTTGCATACACATCCCTCCATGAATAAGGCTATGATTAACCCCTACTCATTAACAAAAAATAATTAAAAAATTTCAAATCGAAACGCCCTCTCTTTCTATCTTCCTTCTCACGATCTCAACTGGAGTAAGAGCTCTCGTGTCTATGAGCTTCTTGATCTTTGGTTCATACTCAGGTTTGACAACTAAAACTGGTGCTTTTGTCTCAAATATTGCCCTTTCTGCATAGTTTTCTCCAAATAGTCTCTTAAAAAGTGACGGTTTCTCGGTGCCTATAATTATCATGTCTATTTTCAATTCTCTCTCTTTCCTTTCTATTTCTTCACCAGCAATCCCAAAATAGTGTCCAACTACTTCAAAATCAAGTCCAGTTTCTTTCAACTTCTCAATAGCGACAAATAAGGTTTTTTTTGCTTTTGCTCTAAGTGAATCGTAAAATTTCTTTTCTTCTTTTTCTGACGGAATTGGAATCGGTTCCGTATCATGCACATACATCAAGTATGGTTTTATATTAAAGCCAGATAGGCTTAAGTCTACTGCACAGTCGACAGCTTTTTTACCCGCATCCGATTCATCAACCACAACAAGAACCTTCCATTTTTCTAACATATTCTTTCACCTCCCTAACAACAACATAAACAACTACCAAAACACAAAATTTGAAATCAGACCTCCTTTTTCTCTTTAGCTTTTTCCATTCTTAATCCAAGACCTACAAAGAGGTTGTATATTGCAAATCCCCACCACAGTGTATACACAACATAGAAGACTAAAAGTCCTGCTGCTATTATTGCCTCCTCTCCAATGTTTTTAGCTTCTATACCATAATAGTTGTAAGCTGGCTCTATAGCTCTGGTTACGATCTCCTTTTCAATAAATATTCCTGCATTGATTTTATCTTTGTTACTTGACTTTTTGTAGTCGTTTGCTATTTTCTTGAGTGATACCCACCAGTAGTACATAGCTTCTTTTTCATTGTAACCGTATTTCTCATAGAGGGTTTTTCCCTCATTTTTGTACATCGCATCAGCATCAGCTAGTGCACTTTTCAGAATCTTTCCCAAGTCACCGCTTATCGTGATCACATTACCAGAAACATCAACATCTACTCCAGCTTTCGAATATAACAAAGCTGTTTTCTCAGCCTCACTACTATCCTTCATTTTTATTGTAACTTTAAGCTCCTTTCCAACGTATTTTTCTGCTTTTTCACTCACTTTAGGTATGAAATACACTGAACCTTTTGAAAATGTATTGAATAAGTCATCAGCATACTCCATAAAATTCTTGCCATCCCAAATCGGTGATACCATTGCTCCGAGCACTCCAAAGAAAGCTATTGTCAATGCAATTCCAAACATGAGGTGCTTTTTTGACATTACTCACACCTCCCTGAGCATTTTAAGGTTACCAACAAATTTTAGGAATACCCATCCAGCAAATACAATAACTATTACAAAGAAGACAACGATTCCTATAAGATTCAAAGCATCCCCAACAGATCTATCTAAGCTTAGAATTCCTGCAGACGCTAGCTTTGATGGAAGTGCAAAAAGCCTGTTGAGAAAACCTGCAAGAATAACAGTAGCGTAAAACCCTCTAATGTACAACCCCTTAACCACTTTAGTCGCCAAAGCTCCAACCTGTATGCCTATTAGCGAACCTATCAACAATCCCATAGCGAGTGTGTAGAACACGAATCCGTAAATTGCGTACTGACCAATCGATGCATAACCAGCAGTTATTATTATCTGAAATATGTCAGTGCCTACAGTTGTGAAGGATGAAACACCAAGCATGTAAACATACATCGGGAAAGTTAAGAATCCGCCTCCAACACCCATTATAGCAGCTACAAAGCCAACAATAAATCCACAACCTATAACGAACCAAGCTGAAATTTGTCTACCACCTGAGTAAAGATCGTGGTCAAAGGATATCATTGGTGGTAGATAAATGGATTGCAGCTTCATTGCCAGTTTAGTTGTCGCAACAACTTCTGCTGGGTTTGCTCCATCAAATGCGGCAACTCTCTTCCTAAGCCTTAAATAATCTCTCATGGCAAATGTGCCAAGAAAGCCTAATAAAAACACGTAAACTAGACTAATAAGAACATCACTTAATACGGGATTTGCATAGTAAACGGCTCTGTTTATTGTACCCCCACAGGTAACTCCAGTGATAGAACCAATAACAAATGCAATTGCTAAAGCCACACTAACGTTTCCAAGTTTTCTGTGAACAGCTGTTCCCATTATGGCTTTTGCGAATATATGGAACATGTCTGTACCGACTGCAAGGATACCCCTAACTCCAGCACTCATTAAAGCCGGAGTAATTATGAATCCTCCACCAGCTCCAATACAGCCTGTAATCAATCCAGCACATAGACCGATGAATAACGATGCGCCAAGCATTTGGGTTGTAGAGAACGCTGGGGCATATGCTTTCTTACCTCCAAGTACACTTGGAAGGTCTACGGCAAATACAACTGGTACGATAAGTATTGGCAACAGCATCAACCCAAGGATTAGAAGTCTTTTTTTATCGCTTAGAATTACTTGTGCAGTCTCGTACTCCCACTTTGCATGCGCATAACTTGCAGCAACAAGTATTTCATACACTTCTTTTAACTTTCTCATACTCATACCCCATACCCCCATATTGGTAGGAAATAATATGATATTTTCCTACCTGTTAATAACTATTATGACTTAATCCTATTTATAATTTTTTCGAACAATAAGTTATGATAAATGTTACCTATTTCGTCAAGTATCTTATAGAATCATATTCAAGTCGTGACAAGTCAGCGAGAGTTAAATTTTTAAGCTACAATGTAAAAATCATTTAATGGTGATCACTAGGGAATCAAGGAGAATAACTGTATCTTTAGATGATGAAATATTTAAAATGCTCGAAGAGTTAAGTAAAAAAGATGGCAAGACAGTTTCTGAAGTTGTTAGATGTGCTATATCAAACTATTATAGAATTACAAGCAAGAACATTGAATCTGAGGTCATAGAGACTCTCTATGATCTATTATTAGAGAGGGAACATGTAATTGTTGACGTTGGTTTATGGACTGCAATACTTGAAGAGTTAAACAAAAAAGCTGAAGATGATTTTTGGAAGATAGTTGGCGAAATAGGTCGTGAATATGGAATCCTCCTTAAAAGAAAAGGTTTAAAAGAAGTAAATGATGTCCTTAAATACTTCGAATCTGAGAATTGGTACAGGGTTAAAACCATTTCTAACGACACTTATGTACTAGTATTAACTGTAAAAGCTGAAGCTAAGATTTTGAGCGTATTTCTTCAAAATGTCTTTAAGGTTTTAGAGATATCGGTTGAAATCTTTGAGGGATGGAGAAAACTTATTGTAGCAGAAAAATTGCTCAATGATCGGGCAGAGTTAGTAAGAAAATACCTTGATTAGTAATCTAAATAGTAAATCATTTTAATTTATATTACGAAAGATTTAACGAAAGATTTAAATTGACTGAGTAATACTGTTTATGAGGTGTGATGAAATGTTCAGAAGAATTCTGTTTCCAACAGACTTCTCCAAACAATCTGAAGCGATTTTAAGAGGGCTACATGAATTTAAAAAATACGGTGTGGATGAGGTAGTTCTGGCCAATATAATAGAACACGATGTAGTTGCACTTATAGAGGGTGGTGTTGACGTTGATGAGTTTATACAAAAGCTAAAGAAAGAGGCTGAAAAAAAGCTATCTCAAAGTGCCTCTGTTCTGAATAGAGAGGGCTTTAAAGTTAAGTTAACACCTCCAATACCTTCTGCAAATCCGGTTGATGAAATAGTAAAAATTGCGAGAGAAGAAAGCGTATCGTTAATTTTACTTGGTTCAAGAAGTAGAGGTTTTAAAGGCTCTCTTATGGGTAGTGTTTCTGAAGGGGTGGTTAGAGAGGCTAAAAAACCTGTTTTGGTTTTGAAGACGAAGCCCGATGCTGGAGAGGGTTATTACGAAATGGTTTTTCGAAGACTTTTTGATAGGATTATTTATCCCCACGATCTATCTGATACATCTCAGAAAATTGAAGATTTTGTTAAAAAGGCATCGCTTTTGGGGGGTAAGGAGGTTATAATCGTCCATGTGATAGCGGCAGATGAGATAATTGAGAGAGAAGTTGAGAGGGAGGAAGTCATGCATCCATTAGTTCCAATATCAAATCTAACGGAAATGTTGTCAAAACACTGGATGGAGGCACAAACATATCTAAGCAATATTAAGAAAAATTTTGATATTGCCGGTATAAAAACTAGAGTTAATTTGAGGGTTGGCTCACCACATAAAGAGATAATAAAGATCGCTAACGAGGAAGGAGCGAGTGTTGTTATGATTTCCAGTAAAGGTTTAACACCTAATGTGGATTTTGTTGTCAGATATTCTGAACAACCTGTGATTGTATTTCATTGATCGGTAATGCATAAAGGGGAGATAATCTGGCTACATGTAATTCTTTTCAAAATTAGAAAGATGTTGGAAACTTGTAGATTTACAGGTAAATACTTTCAATTATATGATAAACTAAGTGTTTTTCCATCACATATCCATAAACGTAAAGTCGATCACAAAAAAGCTATTTTTATACTATGCTTAGGAATTCTTGAGGTTCTTCATGAGAAACCAATGATAGTTACCGAGTGTGGGTCAATAAACTTATCTGAAATTATTGATTTGAGCAGTCAAGTAAGATTCATATGATCGAGCTTTCATGGTGGATGTACTCCATAATTTTATTCATAATCTCTTTTATTTTAGGGATGTTTGTGGTAATGGCTGGAGTTGGGGGAGGAGTATTATATACCCCACTAGTTAGCGGTTTTTTTCCTTTTCACCTCGACTTTGTAAGGGGTACTGGGCTTTTTGTTGCTTTAGCTGGCTCCATTGCTGCCGGACCAGGATTGCTAAAGAGGGGGTTAGCAGATCTCCGTCTCAGCATGCCTTTTGCTTTAGTAGCTTCAGTTTTTTCAATAATAGGGAGTTTTATTGGCTTGGCTTTACCAAGTTGGTTAGTTCAAACTCTTATCGGGGTAACAGTTATAACTTTGGCGATAGTGATGACGGTGGGTAAAAAAGTGGAGTTTCCAGAAACCAAAGAGCCAGATAGATTGTCTAAGACATTGGCGATTTATGGTTTTTACTACGATGAAAACTTGAGAAAAATTGTTGAGTGGAGGGTGCAGAGAGGAGCACAGTCTCTTCTTATGTTTGCCGTAATAGGGCTAATTGCCGGAATGTTTGGTTTAGGTGCAGGCTGGATAAATGTTCCAGTATTAAGTATTTTTATGGGAATTCCATTAAAGATCGCTGCTGGAACTAGTAAATTTCTCATCTCGATAACGGATAGCTCTGCTGCATGGGTTTACCTCAATAATGGATGTGTAATTCCCCTAATAACTGTCCCATCTGTGCTTGGAGTTATGCTTGGCTCATACTATGGAGTGGCGATAATGGCAAAGGCAAGTCCAAAAGTTATCAGGGTTGCAGTTGTAACGATTTTACTGATAGGAGGCATTAGAAGTTTGCTTAAGGGTTTGGGGATCTGGATATGATTCCAAATGAGCAATACGTTTATGCAAAGATACTGCATTACTGTTCGATAGTAACACTGCTCCTCCTCACGCTGACGTTTGTTGTTTACGTTACTGGTGCGATTTCACCCTATATCCCACCAGAAAAACTCTTTGAATTTTTAACTTATGAAAGCGATGAGATCATCAAAAAAACAGAAATGCCGATAGGTTGGGAGTGGATCGGTTTAGTTGGTTACAGCGATATGCTCCTCTACGCTCTATTATCATTTTTAGCGTTATCTACAGTACTCTGCTACGCCTCTATACTTCCAATATTGGTAAAAAAGAAAGAGAAGGTTTATGTTATTATAGCATTGCTTGAGATCATCGTATTGCTTTTTGTTTCGAGCGGAATTTTACAATCGTAAGCTGTGTTAGATCAGTTGAGCTTGGTCTTACTAACTCTAAAATTAGATAAAAAACTGCAAAATATATCGTAGGGAAAGTGAAACTATCAGAAGGCCAAGAAGCACTCTTATGCCCTTCTCTGGCATGTACTTTTGAAATCTTGCTCCAAAATACATGCCAAAAATGCCACCGATCCCGAGAAGGATGCCGAGTGTCCAGTTGGGAGGAAATCCAAGATGAGTGTAGTAGATAACTCCAACTATGGAGGTTAGAAAAGTCCCCATTAAAGTGGCTCCAGCTATTGTATACGTTGGCAATCCAAAGACGGCAACGATGAAAGGAGCTATAATAGCACCTCCACCTATGCCATAAGCCCCACCAATTATGCCAACGATAAAAGATAAAGTAAACAATGCAAGCGTCGGAAAGGAAAATTTCTCTCCCCAGAACTCGTATTCTATCTCCTTTAAACTCATCTTTTTTGTTTTAACAACTGCTTCTGCTGGCAAACCAGCAGCAATTTTTTCTGTTGCTCCTTCTTTATCTCCTCTATCCTCTCCTTAAATTTCTTTTCAAGTTCTTTTAGTTTTACATTTGGATAAAAAGTTGAATACAACAGTCTTAAACCAAGGTAAAGCAGAACGCAGCCAACAAACAACTTGAAAACTCTCGGATCTGGCAGGTACACAATTCTTATAACTGCACCCATGAAAACGCCGGGAAGTGTTCCTAGGATTATTACCAACATAACGGGCCATGCCATCCTTCTATCTTTTATGTATCTATAAACACCGCTGGGAATTGCAACTAAGTTATAAACAAGATTCGTTGAACTAACCGCTGGAGTTGTGAATCCTAAGACGCTAACCTGGAATGGTAAAAGCAAAAACGCTCCAGAAACGCCAGCCTGAGCTGTAAAGAGGGCAATTATAAACGAAATTATGGGTAAGTAGAAAAGCCACATGTGTTGTGACACCTTAAGAATTAACAAATTTACCAGTAGGGCCATTCTGACTTTTCAATAATTTCACCCATCTTATCTTCCCAATTCCTTAAACTCTCACCCCATTTTTTAATAAGCTCTAGTAGCTTACCATCATCTAGCGGTACCGACCCACATATCTTGACAATTCCCAGTATGTCTCCGTTTTTTATGACTCCATTTTCAGTTGGCAAAAAAAGCACTTCATCTATGTATCCAGCTTTTTCAGACGGTAAAAGGTCAACAACTTCCCCAAATGCATGTTTAATTATACTGACTGGAATTACCAAAGAATTTTGAGAAAACTTAATTTCTTCAATCTTTATAACAGTAAACTTTCTTTTTTTCACTTCTTTTTTTTCTGCCGAAATTATAAGGTCCCAATAAGTTGTAGGATCTAAGGATAACTCATATGGAATTAGTTTACCGATTAGTTCTTCAACAGTCTTCCTATATTTCCTGTAGAGCTCTTTTTTATTTTTGACATTTTCTATATGTTTGAAATCCTCCATAACTTTTGTATGATATGATACAACAAAAACTTTATGATTTTCCAAGATTCATAAATCGTAAGCTTTATTAAGACGTTATCTTAAACTAGATCACATAGAACATCGATGGTATTTCAATCACATAAGAAGAGTAAAATTAATTTTTGTTAAATCGGAGGACAATATTAGATAATAAAATTGCGGTGGTTTAGAAAATGAGAGCCAAGATGAGTGCTGAGGAAGTAATGAACAAAAGAATAGAATCGATAAAACCCGATGCAAGTGTTTTGGATGCCATTGAGAGAATAACTACTCTGAGGATACGATCACTTGTTGTTGAGCCAGATGAAGATGATGTGTATGGTGTTGTTACTGTGAGGGACATCGTTTTCAAATGCTTGGCAAAAAGACTTGACCCCAAACAGGTAAAAGTTAAAGACATATCCACGAAACCTATAGTTTGTGTCGAAAAAAGTATGCCACTCGAGCATGTACTAAATTTGATGGAAAAGTTTAACATTGCCAGAGTCTTTGTTAAAGATAGAAACAAGGTTGTGGGGGTTATCTCCTTAATGGATGCCATGACTGCCTTCTTAATGCATAGAGTAAAATGAGACTGTTTTTTGGTGGCAAATCTGAAAAGGAAGTACTCATCAAAACTGCTGAGCTAATACAGTTGCTGTGTTCAGCTTGTGAGATTTTTGACGAAGCCATTAAAAAAGGTGATAAAAATTTAATGTCTGAGATATATGTCATCGAAAAAAAAGGAGACGAAATCAGAAGGGAGATAGCCTCGAAAATTTATGAGGGTGCTTTTCTACCATATCTAAGACCAAATATATATAAGATGGCAGAGATGATTGATTCTATTATAGATAAACTTGAAGATGCAGCTCTAAGCTTTTCCAAAATAAAAAGAGAAGATTTGCTGAAAATTATAAAAAATGAGATTGAAATTATCTCGGAGTTAAATATTAAGATGTGCCACATACTTTCAAAAAGTTTCACAATTTGTTTTTTGAAGGGTGGCGATTTAAGGGAAACAATAATATTGATTAGAGTTTTGGAGAAAAGAGTAGATGACCTAAAACACTCAATTTTAGATAAGATTATGAGAGAAGACGTCAAATTCTGGGAGGGAATTGTTCTCTTGAAGTTCATAGAGCAATTGGTGGAAATAAGTGATTTAATTGAAGATGTAGCAGATATTATTCAGTTGTTAAATCTAAGTTTATGATGGAATTTCTACCATTAATAGCGTGTTTGCTTATAGCTTTCAGTATAGCTCCAATGATACCTCTAATTCTTTTGGAATTTGTATAGGATGTGAGGTTCTTGAATTCAAAAAGGCTACTACTTTACTTTTTGTTTTTGTTTTACTTGGTTCTCTTTTGCAGGGAGAAAAAGTGATGGAGACTGTTGGAAAAGAATTGGTAGAAGTTGACATTTATGTTTTAAGTATTTCGTTGTTAGTCTCTGCAATATTTATAATATTCTCGAATTATAAAGGACTTCCAGTCTCAAGTCATCAAGTTATTGTAGGTAGCCTTGTTGGTTCAGGATTTGCTCTAGGCTCTGCTGTAAATTTTAAGACAATTTTTAAAATACTTTTGTCTTGGATAATTTCCCCCTTCGGCGCTTTACTACTGTCAATTTTAACGTAACATTTCTATTGAAAAAATCATTTTCAGATATTCAACACTTAAAGCTGAAGAACTTCTTAAGGCTCTACTTTTAACTAGTGGAGTTTTGATAGCCTACAATACAGGAGCAAATGAGCTCGCTACTGCACTAGGTCCGGTTGTTTACTATGATCTCTTGAGTTGCATTCAATCTTCTGTAATTGGTTCGATTTTAATATGATTGGGAGCAATTTTACTGAGCTACAGGGTTATTGAGACAATTGGGAAAGGTATTACTGCTTTGGATTCCCGCTCTGGTTTTTCGGCACAGTTTGGTGCAGGTTTATGCGTATGGTTATTTACATCTGTTGGAATGCCCGTCTCGACAACATATTGCATTATTGGGGGTGTGAGCGGAGTGGGTATCTTAAAAGGGGTAAAAACTGTAAAAAAGGAAACTCTGAGGAAAATTGTGTTAAATTGGTTTTTGACTCCAATATCGTCTTTTTTAATTTGTTTATTGACTGCGAGCACGTTAACTCATTTGAATTTGTTATAGCGTCTATTACATTAAATTAAAAACAACAAACAAAAATATAGGGGTATTAAATCCAAAAAATTACTTAACTCCCAATATGTGCCTCGCCACTATCAACTTCTCAATCTCCTTAGCTCCTTCGTAAATCTCGGTTATCTTTGCATCCCTGTAAAACTGGTTTATTGGATATTCATCAATGTAGCCATAACCGCCATGGAACTGCAAAGCCCAGTCACAAGTTTCAACTGCCACCTCCCCAGCATACCACTTGGCCATTGAGGATAGCATGCTGTCTGGCTTTCCTGTCTCAACTTGAATTGCTGCTGCTCTGTACGTCAATGTTCTCGCTGCTTCAATTTTAGTTGCTAATTCAGCCAATCTAAATTGAATGTATTGAAACGTTGCTAAAGGCACACCAAAAGCTTTTCTTTGTTTAACATAGTCAGCAGCTAACTTTAATGCCCCCTTAGCAATACCAACAGCCTGAGCAGCAACCCAAACCCTGCTGATGTCAAAGAACTCCATCATGTAGTAGAATCCCTTGCCCTCTTCACCAACCAAGTTTTCCTTCGGCACTCTAACATTGTTCAACGAAATTTCAGCTGTGTCGCTCGCTCTAATGCCCAACTTACCCACAATCTTAGTCGCCTTATAGCCTTCTCTATCAGTCTCAACGATGAAGTAGCTAATTCCCTTGTGCCTCTTCTTCCAATCTTCAACTTCTCTCGTTCTTGCTGTGACCAGTATAAAATCAGCAATGCTTCCATTTGTAATGAACTGTTTTGTCCCGTTAATCACCCACTCATCTCCATCCAGTTTTGCCCTTGTCTTTATGCTTGCTGAATCACTCCCAGCATCAGGTTCTGTATTCGCCATTCCCATGATTGCTTTTCCTTCACACAACTTTGGAATCCACTTCTCTTTCTGCTCCTCACTTCCATGCAATAGCAAAATTTCAACACCAAAGATTGGGGTTAAACAAGCTAAAGCCAGCCCGGGGTTGACGGCAGAAAATTCTTCCATTACAATCATCTGCTCTATTGGTGTATAGCCACCTCCCCCATACTCTTCGGGAATTGCCACAGCATGAAATCCAAGCTTGGCACACTTCTTTACTAATTCCATTGGATATTTCTCGTTTCTGTCACACTCCAAAGCCAGCTCATGCGTAAACTCCTTTTCAGCAAATTCTTTAGCCGCTCTTCTAATATCTTCCTGCTCCTCAGTAAAAGAAAAACTGATTGCCATGGTTGTTATTAGTGTTTGTGGTATAAAATTCTTTTGGAGTAAATAAATACTATCAAAGCTAAATTCGTCCAAAGAAAAATTTAAATATGGTTTTTTTCATCTTGAAAAAAAATCATGACAGATTTAATCAAAATATAAGATTTACTATCTTTTTA
>Ga0180301_10003706_pt1 | contig 11896 bp, 13 predicted proteins | sample GuaBasSediGuay16_FD_121797 | JGI IMG/M metagenome (GOLD analysis project Ga0180301, IMG submission 121797) | Subseafloor sediment microbial communities from Guaymas Basin, Gulf of California, Mexico - Guay16, Core 4569-2, 12-15 cm | ecosystem: Environmental > Aquatic > Marine > Hydrothermal...
TTATGAGCCTAAAAGCTCAGGAGTTATGGTGTTTTGCCCTCTCGGTCTTTATTTTATAGATAATTATTGGGGTTTTAAATATAAATTTAATAAATGGTATCATAATTTTAACTAGGAGGGGTAATGAAGATAGCGTTTTGTTCTTCTGAGGTTTTTCCTTTTGCCAAAACAGGAGGGTTGGCTGACGTAAGTGGGGCATTACCTTTGGCATTGGCTGAGGAGGGTTGTGATGTAAAAATATTTATGCCTTTATATAAAAACATTACTCCCCAGAGAATGGAAGAGGATTTTGGGGTTAGCAAGATAAAGAAGAATTTAGAGGTTATCTTTATAAAGAATGACAGCTATTTTATGCGCGATGGTCTATACGGCGTATCAGGTGGTGATTATCCTGATAACCTTGAAAGGTTTTCTTTTTATGCTGCCAAGACAATCGATATTATAAAGAGAATAGGGTTTTCCCCAGATATAATACATTGTAATGATTGGCAGGCTTCTTTGATAATAATCTATCTTAAAACTAAGCTTGGGAATGAACCGTTTTTTGCCCGCGCAAAAAGCATATTGACTATTCATAATCTTGCTTATCAGGGTATATTTGACAGTAGTAAATTTCCCCTTTTAGGTTTGGCAGACGAGTATTTTTCTATGCGTTATCTGGAGTTTTACGGCAAGATAAATCTTCTTAAAGGAGGCATTGTATTTTCTGATATGGTTAATACCGTAAGTCCTACTTATGCCGAGCAGATTAAGACAAAAGAATACGGATGTGGATTAGAAGGGGTATTAAAAGAGAAGGGTGAAAGGTTAACAGGGATTCTTAATGCCATTGATTATAAGGTGTGGAATCCAAGCAGTGATAAGTTTATTTATAAAAAGTATTCGCGAAACACCCTTGAAGATAAATATATTAATAAAAGTAGATTCCAGAAGGAGTTCGGCCTTAAGGTAAAGAAGAGCGATTTCTTATTGGGGATGGTCTCAAGGTTAGCTGAACAAAAAGGGATTGATATTTTATCAAAGTCATTAAATCATATTTTAAAGAGGTATCAAGTAGTAATCTTGGGTACAGGAGACGTAAAGTATCACAAGATTCTCGGTGCCAAGAAAAGCAGGTATAAGGACAGGTTTTCTCTTCATTTGAAATTTGATGAGGCTCTGGCGCATAAAATTTACGCAAGTTGCGATGCTTTTCTTATGCCTTCTCGTTTTGAACCTTGTGGCTTGTCTCAAATGATTAGTTATAAGTATGGTACTGTGCCTATTGTCCACCACACCGGAGGTCTTGTGGATACAGTTACAGATTATATCCATAAAGGAGGAGGTTTTGTTTTTACAGAGTATTCCTCAAAGGCTCTTGTTGAGGCTGTTGATAGAGCATATGATATTTTTTGTGATAAGAAGAAGTGGTTGCCCCTGCTAAAGAAGATAACCTCTTACACCTTTTCTTGGAAGAAAACCGCCCAAAACTATATCCATATGTATAAGAAATGCCAGTCGTTGCCGTAACAGGAAGCATTTGTAGTGGTAAGAGTACAGTATTAAGAATCTTAAGAGAGAAAGGGGCAAAAACAGTCTCTCTAGACAGATGGGTGCATCGTTATTACAGAGATAGAAAGAGTATAGTTTATCGGAAGATAAAAAAGATTTTTCCTGGCGTTTTTAACTGCAGAGGAGTAATTTTAAGAAAAAGACTAGGCAGGATTGTTTTTTCTAATTACAGGTTGTTAAAAAGGTTAGAAGATATAGTTCATCCTGTTATAATCAGGGATTTGAAAAGATGGATTTCTTGTAAGAATCACCAAAGGAAAGTGTATGTTGTAGAAAAACCACTGCTATTCGAGAAGAATTTGGAGGATATCTTTGACAGTGTAGTTCTTGTTTCTGCGTCCCAATCCAATCTTGTTAAGCGAATAAGAAAGAAATTTAACGTATCTAAGGAAGAAGCAAAAAGAAGATTGTCTTATTTTACCTCTGTGGAGGAGAAAAAAAAGAAGGCGGATTTTGTTATAGATAATAACTGTAGTTTATTTGATTTAAAGAAAAAGGTAGGTGTGATATGGCAAAGACTAAAAAGGGGGGAATGATGGATATAGGTACCCTTAAGGATATGAAGATATCCGAATTGACAAAGGCTGCTAAGGAGCTTGCTATCAACGGAATAAGTGGCGTTAAGAAACAGGATTTGATCTTTAAGATTCTTCAGGCTCAAGCAGAGAAGGAAGGTCTTATGTTTGGAGGGGGTGTGATAGATGTTCTTTCTGAGGGTTTTGGGTTCTTGCGCTCTCCTAATTATAATTATTTGCCTTCACCTGATGACATATATGTTTCTCCTTCTCAGATAAGGAAGTTTTCTCTACGCACAGGCGATACAGTCAGTGGCCAAATTAGACCCCCTAAAGATAATGAGAAATATTTTGCGCTTCTGAAGGTGGAAGCAGTGAATTTTGAAGACCCTGAGCAGGCACGTAATAGAGTGCTGTTTGATAATCTTACCCCCACATATCCTAAAGATAGATTTATATTAGAGACTACTCCTGATGAGATATCTACAAGGGTTATGGATTTGCTTTGTCCCATAGGTAAGGGGCAGCGTGGTTTGATAGTGGCTCCTCCCTACAGTGGTAAGACTGTGTTTTTACAAAAGATAGCTAATGCAATAATGAAGAACTATCCCGATGTGGTTTTGATGGTGTTGCTTATTGATGAGCGTCCAGAGGAAGTTACAGAAATGAAAAATATAGTCAAAGGGGAGGTCATAAGCTCAACATTCGATGAGCCAGCTCAGAGACACGTTCAGGTTGCCGAGATGGTTCTAGAAAAAGCCAAGAGACTCGTTGAGCACAGAAAAGATGTGGTTATTCTTCTTGATAGTATTACTCGACTAGCACGTGCCTATAACTTAGTAGAGCCTCATTCAGGAAGGATACTATCAGGAGGAATAGATTCCAATGCTCTTCATAAGCCTAAAAGATTTTTTGGGGCAGCTCGTGCATTGGAAGAAGGAGGTTCGTTAACAATTATCGCCACTGCTTTGGTTGATACCGGCTCAAGAATGGACGACGTTATATTTGAGGAATTTAAAGGGACGGGCAATATGGAGGTTACTCTGGATAGGAATATATTTCAACGGCGTATTTACCCATCCATTGACATTAAAAGGTCTAATACCCGCAGAGAGGAGTTATTGATACACCCTGATGAATTACAGAGGATATGGATATTAAGAAAAGCGTTGAATGAGCTTAGTTCTGTAGAAGCCTTAGAGCTACTTATTGAAAAATTATCCAAGACAAAAAACAATGTAGAGTTTTTGCTCACCCTTAATAAGTAGCTCATATCTATTGTATAACTAAATTTTCTGGTAATATTTTGGGCAAATATGGTATAATCAATCCCTTATGAGTTAGTAGTATAAAGGAGGTGATATCGGTGAAGAAAGAAGGACACCCTAAGTATGAATTTGCTACGATAATGTGTGCATGCGGCAACGTGATTCACACGCGCTCTACAAAAAAAACCATAAATGTAGAGATATGCTCTAAGTGCCATCCGTTTTTTACGGGGAAGCAGAAGTTTGTTGATTCGGAGGGGAGAGTTGATAAGTTTATAAAGAAATATGGCAAGAGATAAGCGTTACTATATTTTTATGTAGCCCGCCGCAATGATAGATTACAGTAAGCTAAAGAAGGAGTACGAGGTAATTTCTGAAGAGCTTTCTTCGCCTGATGTGTATAATGACCGTCAACGGTATCAGAATCTTACCCGTAGATTCTCTTTCCTCGAAAAGCTTATAAAAAAAATAGAGTTATACGAGAAGGCACAACAGGATAAGAAGCAGCTTGAAGGGATGATTAATAATCCTCAAGAGGAAGAGGATATGCAGCGGTTGGCGAAGGAAGAGTTAATTAAGATAGAAGAAAAGATTGAAAAAATAAAAGATGAAATAGAAGATATGGTTTTTGAAGAGGAGGGTTCGCCTCAGAGAGATGTAATTATTGAGATAAGGGCAGCAGCAGGAGGCGAAGAAGCAGCTCTTTTTGCCTCTGATTTATTTAAGATGTATTCTAAGTACATAGAAAATAAGGGGTGGAAACTGGAGGTTTTAAGTTCCCACCCAACAGAAATTGGGGGCATAAAAGAAATAATTTTTTCTGTTAAAGGCAAGGGATGTTATTCGCATCTTAAATTTGAGAGTGGGGTTCATAGGGTTCAGCGTATTCCCGTGACAGAATCGGGAGGAAGAATTCATACCTCTACTGCCACTGTAGCGGTTCTTATTGAGCCTGAAATGAAAGAGCTTAACATTGGCCCTGCTGAGTTGAAAATAGAGACTTTCAGGGCTTCAGGGCATGGAGGTCAGCACGTTAACAGAACAGATTCTGCAGTAAGAATAACTCATTTGTCTACAGGGATAGTTGTTAGTTGTCAAGATGAACGTTCTCAGATAAAGAATAGGGAGAAGGCAATGAGAGTGCTTAAGGCACGTTTGTTGGATAAGATGCAGAGAGAAGAGGAAAGTAAGATACTAAAAGAGAGAAGAATCCAGATAGGAAGTGGAGAACGAAGTGAAAAAATCCGTACGTATAATTTTCCTGAAAGAAGGGTTACCGAACACAGAATAAACTTAACGGTATATAGATTAGAGGATATATTGGGGGGGGATTTGGATATAATTATCAAGAACTTGATTAAAGAAGAAAGAAAGAAAATATATGAAACTAAAGGATTGGCTTAAAGAAAATACGTCAGTGTTTAATAAGCGGGATTTAGCTTACCTTTTAAAGATTGTTATTAATAAGGACTATCGTCTTATTGAAAATTACCCTTTAAGTCTCCGCAAAAGAAAGTATCTTAATAATTTAAGAGATGCTTACCGTCGGGGATGGCCATTGGCTTATCTTGTTAAAAGGGAAGATTTCTTTGGCCTCGGATTTCTTATCAGAAAAGGTGTTTTTATACCTCGTCCTGAGACAGAGATAATCGTAGAGAAGTCTTTAGAGATTATCCATTGTAAAAGGATAAGAATGGTTTTGGATTTATGTTGTGGTACTTCTTGTATAGCTGTTGCACTTAAAAAAAATACGGAAGAGAATATTATTGTTTATGCCTCTGATGTTAGTTCGTCTGCTATTTCTGTAAGTATAGAGAATATAAAGCTGCATAAGACCAAAGTTAACCTGATTATGAGCGACTTGTTTTCTGCCTTTAAAAAGAATTCTTTTGATTTGATTGTGTCCAATCCCCCCTATGTAGAAAGTGACTGTATAAAAGGAGGATTATGTTTTGAGCCTCGTATTTCTCTGGACGGAGGCAAGGATGGTCTCTTTTTTGTATATAAAATACTTAAGATGGCCCCTTCTTATTTAAGAGATGGAGGGTATTTAATTCTGGAGATAGGGTATAATCAGAAAGACAGAGTAAATAAGAGAATAGAACATTCGGGAAAATTCACTGTAGTGGAATGGATAAAGGACTATGCCGGTTTGGATAGGGGGGTAGTTTTAAGAAAGAAATAGGCTATGGATAAGTTTATTATTTATAAATCAACTTTAAGGGGAGAGATAAAAATAAGCGGTTCCAAGAACGCCTCTTTACCAATAATAGCCGCGACCCTTCTTACAGATGATACTTGTAGGATTTATGGTGTCCCTGATTTGGCGGATATAAGGACAATGGTTAAAATTTTAGAGGTGTTAGGTAAAGAAGTTGAATTTGATAAAGAAGGGTTAGTTGTGAAAACAAAGAAGAAAAAAAGTTATGTAGCTCCTTATCGTTTGGTACGCACAATGAGAGCTTCATTTTGTGTTCTGGGTCCTCTCTTGGCAAGAAGAAAAAAAGCGAAAGTTTCGCTCCCTGGAGGGTGTGTGATAGGAATAAGGCCTGTTGATTTGCACATCAAAGGATTAAGGGAATTGGGAGCAAAGATAATTACAGACAATGGCTATTGCTTTGGCGAAGCAAAAAGATTGGTAGGGAAACGCGTATTCTTAGGAGGTCCTTTTGGTTCTTCTGTTCTAGCCACCGCTAATATCCTTATGGCTGCTGTGTTAGCAGAAGGAGAGACTATTATTGAATATGCTGCGTGTGAGCCGGAAATAGTAGATTTAGCTTTATTCCTGAAGAAAATGGGGGCAGATATTGAGGGAGAAGGGACCCCTTTAATAAAAATAAGAGGGGTAAAGGCATTGAGAGGTACGGATTTTAGGGTGATTCCTGATAGAATTGAAGCAGGGACCTATATTGCTTCTGCGATAGCAACTCATTCTAATATTACAATTTTAGGGGCAAATCCTTCCCATCTTACTTGTGTTATTGAGACAGCAAAGAAAATGGGCTCTGAAATTTCAATAGATGACTCTAAGATTCATATAAAAGGCTCTTCTCGTATAGAGCCTGCTAATATTACCACTTTACCTTATCCTGGTTTTCCTACCGATTTACAGGCTCAGTTTATGGTTTGTTTATCACTGGCTGCGGGAGTTTCTTTAGTTACAGAGAAGATTTATCCAGATAGGTTTATGCATGTTGCAGAGCTTAATCGTATGGGTGCCCGCATTCAGAGGAATGGCCCTTATGCTATTATTGAGGGGGTAAGATCATTGTTTGGAGCAGAGGTAATGGCTTCTGATTTAAGGGCATCGGCTGCTTTAGTCATTGCAGGGATGGTGGCTAAAGGAAAAACAGAAGTTTTACGTATTTATCATCTTGATAGGGGATATGAGAGGTTAGAAGAAAAACTCACCAAGTTAGGAGCAAAAATAAAAAGGAAGAAATAAGAACATATTTGAGATGAGAAAAGTTCTTGTAATAGATAATTATGATTCCTTTACATATAATCTTGTGCAATACTTTGGTGAGTTGGGAGCAGAAGTCTCGGTTTTTAGAAACGACCAGATTAGCATAGAGAGGATAAAGAGATTAAAAATTGACGGTATTGTTATTTCTCCCGGGCCAGGACGACCACAGACTCAAGGAACAATGAGTTGCAAGATAATCCATGAGTTTTATAAGAAAGTACCTATTTTAGGGGTGTGCTTGGGGCATCAGTGTATTGGCTATGTTTTTGGAGCAAAAATAGTAAAAGCGCCTCGGCTTATGCACGGAAAAGCATCTTTAATTTACCATAATAAAAGAGATATTTTTAAGAATATTCCCAATCCCTTCTCTGCCATCCGTTACCATTCCTTAATAGTCGACAATAGTAATTTACCTTCTAATTTGATAGTGAATGCTAAAACAAAAGATGGTATAATAATGGGATTGAAAGATAAGCGGTATCCTTTGTTTGGGGTGCAGTTTCACCCAGAGTCTATCCTTACAGAAAGAGGCAGAACATTGCTTAAGAACTTTATGTCTGTATGATAAAAGAAGCGATAAAGAAAATCCTGTCAGGGAAACATCTTGGGTTTAGTGAAGCGAAAGAAGTATTTTATGAGGTATTTGAGGGTAAAGCTACCGACGCACAAATAGCAGGATTCTTGGCTGTACTTTCTATGTTAGGGGAGAGTAGTGATGAGATAGCAGCGGCAGCAAGCGTAGTGAGAGAGAAGGCTCTCAGGGTGAATCTCAAAGAAAATGGGTTGGGCATAGAGATTGAGGGGGAGCCTGTACTCGATACTTGTGGCACAGGAGGTTCGGGCACCTATAAGTTTAATATTTCTACTACTGTAGCCTTTGTGGTGAGCAGTGCAGGAGTGAAAGTCGCTAAGCATGGGAATCGGGCGGTCTCTTCCAATTGTGGCAGTGCTGATGTGCTTGAAGCTTTAGGAATAAAAATAGATTGTGAGCCTCGCATTATGGAAAGATGTATAAAAAAGATAGGCATAGGGTTTCTTTTTGCTCCTTTATATCATAAAGTATTCAAGCGGGTAGCACCCATAAGAAAGGAGTTGGGAATAAGAACAATATTTAATCTTATTGGCCCACTGTGCAATCCTGCTTTTGTAACACATCAGTTATTGGGTATTTCCAGCGAGAAACTCCTTCCTCTAATTGCAGGTGCTTTGAATAAACTCAACACTAAAGCGGCTTTTGTTGTCTATGGAGATGATTTAAAAGATGAAATTACTCTTACAGGTAAGACCAAGGTAGTTTTTCTTAGTAAAGGCAGGATAAGAAAGTTTGAACTTACACCATCAAACTTTGGATTGAAGAAGATAAAACTGAAGGATATAGAGGTAAAAACTCCCGCAGATAGCGCGAGGGTAATAAAGGAGGTACTGGATGGTAAAAAAGGCCCACCTCGTAGTATTGTTTTAGCGAATGCATCTGCATGTTTTTATATAATGGGTAAAGTCAAAGACCTTAAAGAAGGTGTTGAGGTGGCAGCTTACTGCATAGACAGCGGGAAAGCTAAAGAAAAATATCTTTTATTTAAAGATTTCTTAGAAAAATATGGCTAATATACTATCTCTTATTCTTGATAATAAAAAGAAACGTATAGGAGTTTTAAGGAAGAACAAAGAGGGGTTAACTTCTCTTATTAAGAAAGCTCCTAAAGCGAGGTCTTTTAGGAAAGCTATTAAAAGAGAAGGTAAAATCTCTCTTATTGCGGAGTTAAAGCAAGCCTCTCCTTCTTCAGGGGTATTGCGGACTGATTTTTCCTTAAGGGAGTTAGTGGAAGCATTTCTTAGGGCAAAAGTTAATGCAATATCTGTTCTCACAGAAGAGGACTTTTTTTTGGGGAAGGTAAGTTATATAGAAGAAGTGAACAAGATAGCAGATGTTCCTATATTAAGGAAAGATTTTATTATAGATGAAGCACAGGTATTAGAGTCACGAGCAGCAGGAGCAGATGCTATTCTTCTTATTGCCCGCTTATTGGATAACAAACGATTATCTAGTTTGTATTCGTTAGCTAAAGAGTTAGGTATGGATGTTGTTGTAGAGGTTCATACGCAGAAAGAATTAAGAAGAGCACTTTCCATTCCTTGTGACATTATTGGCATAAACAACAGAAACTTAGATACTTTAACCATAGATTTAGGCACAACAGCTAAATTGGCCCCTTTTATTCCAAAAGACATTGCTATAATAAGTGAGAGCGGTGTTTCAGACTTAAAGGATATTCTTTGGCTTAAGGGGCTCGGTATAGATGCTGTACTTGTGGGAGAGGCAATAATGAAATCGCCTCACGTTGATGAAAAAATAAAGGAACTACATATAGATGGTAAAAGTTAAAATATGTGGTATTACCAACATTGATGATGCTCTTTTTTGTTCTGCCGTCGGCGCTGATGCCTTAGGTTTCGTCTTTTATAAACGTTCTCCTCGTTATATTACTCCCCAACGGGCAAAAAAAATAGTTTACAGGCTGGATCCTTTTGTTGCAAAAGTGGGTGTGTTTGTTAATGAAACTAAGCGTGTTGTATTGGAGATAGCAGATTATGTGGGGCTTAATGTGTTGCAGTTTCATGGTAATGAGAGCCCTAACTATTGTCTTTCTTTTGCTAATAAGTTTAGAGTAATAAAGACATTTTTCCCTCCTGCTGTCCCTTCTGGTGCTTACGAGAAGTTAAGTACCTATCTTTTTGATATTAAGTGGGAGGAAAAATTAAGAAAGAAGCAAACTTTAAAAGCAGATTTCTTAAATAAAATAAAGAAAATCGAAGGAAAAAATATTATTGTCTCAGGGGGTTTAACCCCCCAGAATGTTTTAAGAATTGTAAAGGGGCTTAAACCCTATGCTGTTGATGTATCAAGCGGCGTTGAAATCTTACCGGGTAGAAAAGACAGAGCACTCGTAAAAGATTTTATTATTAAAGTTCACAACATTTAGTTTAGAATAGGTCGGTATATGAGAATTCCTGATAACAGAGGATATTTTGGTGAGTTTGGAGGAAAATTTATTCCTGAGACTCTTTCTTTCTGCTTAAATGAGTTAGAGAGGTCATACAAAAAGATAACACACGATAGGAAGTTTAAAAAACAGTTGTCTTTTTATCTTTCCCGTTATGTATCTCGTCCTACCCCTTTATACTTTGCGCATAACTTAAGTAGAAAGTTAAACCTAAAAATATACCTTAAAAGAGAAGACCTTCTCCATACTGGAGCACATAAGATAAACAACACTCTCGGCCAGGCGTTATTGGCGCGTTATATGGGCAAAAGGAGAATAGTTGCTGAGACAGGTGCGGGTCAACACGGTGTGGCAACTGCTACTGTAAGTTCTCTTTTTGGTTTTAAATGCAGCATATATATGGGAAAAGTTGATATCGAGCGGCAGAGGATGAATGTTTTTCGTATGAGAATATTAGGCGCAGAGGTGATTCCTGTAGAGAGCGGTTCAAAGACTCTCAAGGATGCCTGTAATGAGGCGATAAGAGACTGGGTTACTAATGTTAAAGATACCTATTATCTTCTTGGTTCAGTAGTAGGTCCTCATCCTTATCCTGTGATAGTAAGAGATTTTCAGTCTGTTATTGGGAGAGAGGCAAGAACACAAATTATTAAAGAAGAAGGCCGGTTACCCAATTATCTCGTTGCTTGTGTAGGAGGAGGAAGCAATTCTATAGGGTTGTTTTATCCTTTTTTTCATGACAGGAAAGTTAAATTTATAGGAGTAGAGGCAGCAGGCGAGGGTTTAAATAAAAGGCATGCCGCAACTCTTGTTAAAGGAAAGGAAGGGGTTTTGCATGGTTCTAAGTCTTTTGTGCTTGAGAATAGGTTTGGTCAAATAACAAATCCTCATTCTATTGCTGCTGGGCTTGATTATCCGGGGGTAGGCCCAGAACACGCCTATTACAAGTCTATAGGCCGTGCTCGTTATGTAGCTGTTACGGATAAAGAAGCAGTAAGTGCTTTTAGACTTTTGAGCAGAACCGAAGGAATTATTCCTGCTTTAGAAAGTGCCCATGCGATTGCTTATCTTAAAAGATTGGCAAAGAAGCACAAAGGTGCTTTAGTGGTAGTGTGTTTGTCGGGAAGGGGCGACAAAGATTTAGATATCATAGAAAGATGGGGCAGATAGTTGAAGTTTTCAGAGAACTTAAAAGCAAGGGGAAGAAAGCATTCATTATCTATCTTACTTTTGGTTTTCCCACAATTAAATTTACCGAGAAAATAATTCTTTCATTGCAGAATACCTCTGTAGATATTATTGAGATTGGTGTTCCTTTTTCTGACCCCTTGGCTGACGGTCCTATATTACAGGAAGCAGCGCAGATTGCTCTTAAAAGAGGAGCAAATACAGACATTCTTTTTAAAAATATAAAATCAATTAAGAGTAAAATAAAAACCCCGCTTGTCATTATGACTTACTACAATCCAGTCTTTTGTTATGGTGTGGATAGATTTCTAAGAATGGCCTGCGAGAGTGGGATTTCAGGTATAATGGTAGTAGATTTGCCTATTGAGGAAGCAGCTGGTTTTACGCATAAGTGCAGAGAGCTGGATTTAGATACTGTGTTTTTTATAACACCTCAGACTACAAAAGAACGGGCAAAGAAAATAGTAAAGGCATCGAGGGGGTTTGTGTATTATATTTCTGTTACCGGCATCACAGGACCGAGAGATTTATCATTTAAGCCTATAAGGAAAGATATAAACTATATAAAGAGACTCAAGGATATTCCTGTATGTGTGGGGTTTGGCATTCACAATAAACATCAGGTTATAAATTTACTTAAGGTAAGTGATGGTTTTATCGTAGGCAGTGCTTTTGCCAGGTTTATAAAGAATAACTACAAAAAGAGAGATTTCTCTAAAAGAATAAGAAGTTTTGTTAGGGGTATATATGTTTGAAGTGATAGACAGTCTAAAAGCAAAGCTTGTATTATCAGAGCTTCCCGGCCTGAAAACATCATCCGTCGGTGTTTTTGTCAATGCAGGGGCGCGTTATGAAGATAATAAAGTAAAAGGTATAGCGCATTTTCTCGAACATATGGTATTTAAA
>Ga0180301_10003707_pt1 | contig 11890 bp, 13 predicted proteins | sample GuaBasSediGuay16_FD_121797 | JGI IMG/M metagenome (GOLD analysis project Ga0180301, IMG submission 121797) | Subseafloor sediment microbial communities from Guaymas Basin, Gulf of California, Mexico - Guay16, Core 4569-2, 12-15 cm | ecosystem: Environmental > Aquatic > Marine > Hydrothermal...
CCCAAATGGAAAGCAGCACCCGTCGCGCTGGCGCTGATAGTGATCGTTGCCGGGACCATTCGCAACGTAGACCGGTACCAGTACAATAGCAGCATCACACGTGAGAACTGGGAAGCCATGCAGCAGATCAGAAAGGCCAGTGCGGACATGGTGCTCATTTCGGGCGTAGGCAAGTTAATGATAGGGCCCGTCTATCCTGATCTGTGTGCGGCTGCTCACTTCATGGGGTGGGGCAGGACCGGGGTGGTGAGGAACGTGGATGAGGACATCCCGGCAGAAGTGGCTGAAGCCCTTGAACCCGGTGGAGCAGAGGAGCCAAACACGATCCTTGTCCTTGGCCAAAGCAAAGCCGAGTTCGACACATACTACCCCTCCTGGTCCGCTCTGCTGAGCACTTACTTCGACCACGATGGTGACATCAGCGGACCCTCCATATGGGCGGGGCACTACACGAGGAAAGAGTGAACCTATGGACTACCGAGGATCTGAGGCTGCCCGGCAGCATGCGAGGGCTTCTTCCAAGGTCAGCTCCGTAGGGCACTGGGGGCTTAACTTTTTATGAATAGCCATTCAGGGAGCTATGACCCTGATTCCTTCGCACCGCTCTTTGGCATCGAGGACCGGCACTTCTGGTTCCGGGTGCGAAACAAAGCGATCGCTGCATTAGCCAGCCAGATTGCGGCTAGCCTTACGACTGGGTATCGAGTCCTGGAGGCGGGGTGCGGAACAGGCAACGTATTGAGAGTCCTCGAACATGCGTGCCCGGGTGGCATGGTCGTGGGCATGGAGCTTTTCCCCGACGGCCTGCACTACGCCTCCCGGCGTACGTCTTGCTCTTTGGTACAAGGCGACGTCAATGCATTGCCCTTCGCTGGGCCTTTTGATCTGGTCTGTCTTTTTGACGTGCTCGAGCATCTTCGCCACGACGTGCAGGTGTTGAGCAACCTTCGTACGGTGTTGTCGCAAAATGGAGTCTTGTTTCTTACAGTACCGGCACATCCGTCGCTCTGGAGCTACTTCGATGAGGCATCCCATCATTACCGGCGCTACGTGCGGCGAGAGCTTGAGGAGAAACTGGCTGACACCGGCTACCGTGTCGAATACATCACCTACTATATGGCAAGCATTTTCCCGGTTGTCTGGCTGGGTCGAAGGCTCAGATCCCCAAGGCGCCGGAACGCAGCTACCAAGGTTGACGGTGCAAAGGCTCTCGCTTGCGGCGAGCTCCGCGTCATCCCTGTAGTTAACGAGATTCTGGGCTTCGTCTCATCCCTGGAAGTCCGCTTGATCTCCCGCCGCTGGCAGTTGCCTATGGGCACCTCGCTTCTTGCTTTGGCACGTAAAGACTCGTCGGCGGTTGAATGAAGGATCGCATGGTACTAATCACTTTGGATTGGGTCAAAGCAGAGTGCCGGTATTTGGCGACCCTAACACTACCCGTCAGAGCAAACGAGATTACGGGGGCATAAGATGGTTCATCTCCTAGTCCTTATTTCGGTAGTCGCCATGACAGGTGCCCAGTTGTTCTTGAAAAAGGGCCTGCTTCAGGTAGGGGGATTCCCAGACAGCGTGAGTAAGATCGGCGATTTCTTCTTGAGCGCTTATAGCAATGCCTACGTTCTGCTGGCCGTGATCTTGACGGCGGTTACGGCTCTGGCCTGGACCGCCGCCGTATCGAAAGCAGAGCTGAGCCATGTCTACCCCTTCATGGCCCTGTCCTACGTCCTGGTAGCCCTGTTCTCTCTTGTGCTCTTCAAGGAGGATGTGACTGCGCTCCGCTGGGCAGGTGTCGTGGTCATCTGCGTGGGCGTCTTCCTGGTGTCAAGGAGTTGACCCACACCTCCTCACGGTCTGCGCCTTTGGAGAAGGGCGTTGCCGCAGCAGGTACCCCATGCCAAGTCCCCAGCGCGAGCTTCGAAGGAATAGCCGCGGTGCCGCCCACAATCGAGGGGGCGGGCTTGTGGGTCACCGGGTACGTTGACCTTCCCTACACCCCGTGCGAACTGTGTCAGGCCAGAGGGTGGGGATGATGCCCCGGCCTTCGTCTCCCGCTGCCTCCTAACCGACGGCCTCGTCCTCAAGCACCACCCTGGCGTCCACGGCCAGAGCGCCATCGCTGTAGGCAAACACGGGGTTCAGGTCAAGCTCCTTTATCTGCGGGTTCTTGTCAACAAATTCGGATACCTTCAGTATCATATCCTCAAGGGCGGCGACGTCGGCCGGGGGCTGTCCCCGGTATCCCTCGAGCACCGGGTATCCCTTTATGTCTCTTATCATCTCCCTGGCGTCCCTGGGCAGCAGAGGCACTATCCTGAAAGACACATCCTTGAGAATCTCGACAAATATCCCGCCCAGACCGAACATCAGCACCGGCCCGAACTGCGCGTCCTTGGTCATGCCGATGATTACCTCCACGCCTGGCTTGGCCATGGGCTGCACCGACACCCCGTCGATCACGGCTTCGGGGTACTTCTCCTTGACCGACGTCATTATCTCCTGGTAGGCCCGGCGCACCTGGGCGGCGTTCTTCAGGTCCACCTTGACTCCACCCGCATCACTTTTGTGGACCACGTCTGGCGAGGCAATCTTGAGCACCACCGGAAAGCCCATCTCCTTGCTGAGTGCAACCGCTTCCTTCATGCTGCGGGCCAGCCTGGTCCTGGCGATGTTGACCCCGGCCTTCTCCAGAAGCTCCTTTGACTCAACTTCCGTGAGCACAGTCCTCTTCTGCTTCTTTGCCCTTTTCTTCCGCACAGACGTCTTGTCCATGAGCCTTCTACTCTCCTTGAATGTGATTGTTCAGCGCTATTATACGAACCGAGACACCTCAGGGCAACTTCAGCTAGCCGTCCTTGATCCGTGAGTCGACTCGGCATGCAGAGAAGAGATCAGCAGGGCTCGCCGTACATGAAGCGTAGCGCAACCCACTCGCTAAAGGACTGGCGGGGGAACGGTGGGTTCGGTGCACCCCACGCCGCTACGCTCGTTGGTGGCCTGCCTGGGCCAGGCACCTGGAGGCTCATCCCCCTGTGGGACCGGCTCGCCTTGTAGCCTGGAGCCCCCCACGCGTGTGGTGGGCTCAGGGACGGCCCCCGTCTACCCCGACCCCGAAGCCTCCTTCGGGCGAGCAGGCCGGCAACCTGACATCCAGCCACACCAAAGACAATGCACGGCTTCCACGGCAAGAGACGACATTCTTACTGCACACCGAGGGTGAGGTTATACCACGGAAGATAGCATCGCGCCCTGAAAACGCCATGCTCCACTTCGGTCGCGCAGGAAATGAGGGCACGATCGCCGCCCCGCACGATAGGGCAAACGCCTTACTGGTGGTCAGAGACCAAAACCGGGGAGGACAGGCCGTGGGGGGAAGAATCCGGCCCAGACGGCTCAACAGCAGAATCCATCACATGTTCTATGATTCTGACGGTCTCTTCTATCCGATTCAGGCTGAGGGAGAGGCCCAGCTTCTTGAGGTCTTTGTACCGCAGATTGCGGTACAGGCCAAGCGCCGCCACTCTGCACATCTCGTCATAGAGGGCCGGCCACTTCTTGTCCCGTTGAGCGCAGTAGAGAATGAAACCAGCAACCAGCGGGTGGACTTCCATGGGTAGCACGACTATAAGGGAAACGGAAGCCGTAAATCAAAGCCGCTCAGAGCCGACCCGCCAACCTGGAACCTTCACCCGCCACGTTTGGGAGAGCCCCTTTCCCGCACTCTGTCTCACTTTTCCGTAACTTCCCAACCTGGCAGCCAGAGAATGTTGATCGGCCAAGCCCGCTGCATATTGCTCATTTCGATTTAATGTTCGATTTCCTGAACCCGTCGGCTATTTCGTGACACCGCATCCTGGTGCAGGGTTGCTCCAAGGGGACCTGACAGCCAGATTCAGTTAGCGACAGTATCAGAGTATCGAGCCCTTGTGGCCGGGCCCGGGGGTGACTCAACCACGGAGAAGCCGGATGGCCGCCTCAATTCGACGCAGGCAGGCCTCCTTTCCCAGGACCTCCATCGTCTGAAAAAGCGGCGGTGCCGCCGTCCGCCCGGTGACCGCCACTCGAAGGAGACTGAACAGCTCCTTGGTGGTCAGTGAGAGGTCCGACGCCAGCGGGCGGAGGGTTGCCTCCAGCGAGCCATGATCGAAAGGCCCCAGCGCGCCCAGCTTCTGCGAAACGGTTGCCAGTGCCTGAGATGCTTTCTCCCTGGTAAGCTTCTGCAAAAGCAGGTCAACAGGATAGTCAAGCTCCTCCATGAAGAAGAATTCGCCTAGCTGGGGCAGCTCGGCCAGCGTTTTGGCCCGCTCCTGCTCAAGGGCGACAACCGCCCGGACGTAGCTACGATCGATCGGGCGCCTGACACTGGACGGCAGGTCCCTTTCGAAAAAGGGCAGCGCCCGCTCAGTGAGATCGTCTATGTCCAGCTTCCGTAGATAGAGGCCGTTCATCCACCGCAGCTTGTCTATGTTGAAAATGGCAGCCGTCTTGCTGATGCGCTCCAGCGAGAAGTGCTCTACCAGCTCCTCGCGGCTGAGAACTTCTGTGCGGTCGTCGAGCGACCATCCCAGCAGGGCCAGGAAATTGAGCATAGCTTCCGGCAGGTATCCTTCGTCCCGGAATTCCAGCAATGAGGTGGCACCATGTCGCTTGCTCAGCTTGCTCCGGTCCGGGCCAAGGATCATGGGCAGGTGGGCAAACTGCGGCGACTCATAGCCGACTGCCTGGTAAAGCAGAATATGTCGCGGCGTGCTGGCCAGCCATTCATCGGCCCTGAGCACGTGTGAGACTTCCATCAGGTGGTCGTCAACTACATTGGCCAGGTGATAGGTGGGATACCCGTCGGACTTGAGCAGCACAAAGTCGTCCAGGGTGCTGTTGTCAAACACCACTTTCCCTCTGATCAGGTCACGGAACTCGGTCCGCCCGGTGAGGGGTGTCTTGAAACGGATCACTGGCCTGATACCCTCCGCCTCAAACCTTGACCGTTCCTCCTGGCTCAGGTTGCGGCAGCGGCGATCATACCCGGGAGGTTGCCCTCGGCGTACCTGTTCGGCTTTCATCGCTTCCAGTCGTTCATGCGAGCAGTAGCAGGGATAGGCGTAGCCGTCACTGGTAAGTTGCTCCACCACCGGCCGGTAATAGTGCAGCCGCTGCGACTGGAAATATGGCCCGTACCTGCCTCCAACCTCGGGGCCTTCGTCCCATTCGAGGCCAAGCCAGCGTAGACTTTCGAGTACATCCTCGACTGCGCCCTCCACCTTTCTCTCCACGTCGGTGTCTTCGATTCGGACGATGAACGTGCCCCGGTGGTGTCTGGCAAACAGCCAGTTGAACATGGCAGTCCTGATATTGCCAACATGAGGATAACCGGTGGGACTGGGAGCGTAGCGGACTCTCACTGGTCGGTCCGGGGAGCGTCCGCCTGGCTGTCTAACCATAGATGCGCGTTATCCTCCTTTTGTGGGGTAACCTGACTACGTACGTATCGGCGATCTTGTCATGGATACCCTGCTTTTCCGGATCGACTGCCACCCACAAGTAGCCAAGGAAGAACGCCAGGACTGAGATATTGTACCCCACATATCTCAGCGCAGACCTGCCCCAGCCGATTCTAGTGCCGTCAGTCCGGACAACCTTCAAGCCCATCAACATCTTACCTGGGGTCTGGCCGCGCCATGCCCAGAAACTGACCAGGTACACGAAGGAAGTCCCATAGTTGAGCAAGGTAGTGACTGTGTTCGCCGACCTCTCGCTCAGCGCCACCGGCACTACTGTCCCATCGCCGGCGGGCCCCGCGTACACATTCACCAGCGCGGCTAGTGTCAGGCCGATTACCAGCACCAGTACCAGATCAATCAGGTAAGCCACCAGCCTCACCCAGAAGCCAGCATACTCTACCGTTATAAGCTGCCGTCCCCTGCCCATTCCTCGTAATGCGCCAAACCCACCTTCGGGAAGTTACGCTCGAATTGTAGCACCCCATCGGGAGCAGGACAACGTGTGGTTGCACCCGACCGGCCATCTGCCTCCAGATGCCATCTGCGGTGTTTCCGTGTCAGTGGCAGGCCGCCTATGGCGGCCTGCCACTCCCGGGCCAGGACAAGGCGAGCACACGTTAGCGGGCGCGGCCCCACCACCAGATTGGTCCCTGCGCTCACAATCTATCACCCCGTCAACCGGCGCCACAAGAGACGAAGACAACTTGGCAGGGTGCCTCAAGCGGAGCGGGACCCGCCATTCAGGCCACGGTCCCCGATCCGCTGGCCGCCGGCGTGTAAGGCATCGCGTCAGGTGGCGGCACCCGAACCCCACGCAAAGGCTCCGCCACGGGGGGAACCCACGCGGTACTGCCGACCGAGGAAACGAGCCAAACCAGGGAGCTGATGCCCACCGGCACCAGGTGACCAGCGGAGCGGCAAGTCAGTGCTGCACCACAGCCCAGACGGAAGCGGGCGGGTGCCCCCGGACATGTTGCACTCCCTTCCACCCATGCCCTTTGTGCAGGCTATATCTCCAGGATGTGCCTGATGTACATGTGGGTCCGGTGCACCGGGATATCCATCCGCTTATAGCTGCCGGTATTCAGCAGGTAGCAGGAGACCCCAGAGTCAAATAGCCTGGTATAGAACTCCTCCTGCCGCTGGGCATTCAGTTCAGGCGGGTAAGGGTCGAAGAAGGGCTCATAGCCGATCTTGCCCCACTTCTCCGGAGGGCCGGCACCAGGTCGGACGGTGTACTTGCCCTCCTTTAGCACGGCCACAGCCTCTTTGGTATCGAGCCTGCTCACCGGCGGGGTATGGTCGTCCCTGGTGAGCAGGAAGATGTATTTCAGAGGCACCTCGTCAATGACGTTCTTTCGGCCCTTAGGCGCCTCGTATAGGGAGCCGTCCTTGCCTTTCATCAGCATCGGGAACCTGGCACGGTCGAACATGACCCGTGAATTACCGTAGGCCCAGTAGCACCTGTCGGCGCCCTCATCGAAAACGCAGACCTTGTTCCCGTAGAGCGTCTCGCTGTAGCACGGCCCGTGCTTCCTCTGGCCGCTGTCGTCGCCTATCTGCGGGCAGAGATCCTTCTGCTCCACCACGTTTTCCATTTCCATATCGTGGAACAGGTTAATGAACGTAGGGTGCTGCTCTGCCACATCGCTCCGTATGTAGAGCCAGTTCTCCGTGGCCCTGGCAATGATCCCGTCCTCGAAGAAGACGAAGACATAGTCATCAGAATGCACCTTTGTGCCCGGCACGTTGTAGAGCAACTCGTGAAGCTGCGAGGTCTTGCCGGTCCCTGTGGGGGCTATGATAACCACGCCCTCAGTTGTGCCATTCTTGTCGATACCGAGACAGGCGCCATGAATGGGATAGCCGCCCCTCTCTGCGAAGATCACACCCGCCAGTCCCAGGGCCCCTGCTGACTTCACCGCTCCGTAGTACTCCGAGTTCACGATGAGTATCCTTCGCTTCTCCAGGTCATAGAACAGGTGCGGCTCGTAGCCCTCGATGCCATCGACAACATAGATCATGCCGTCGGGGTTCTGGTTGTGGGAAGGATACCAGTTCAGTATCCAGTAGTCCGAGACATGCCGGGAGTTGGTCCTCAGTTGTATCCTGGCCCCACAGATATCGGCAGTGTGCAGGAAGGGGAACTTGGCGCCGTATTTTCCCAGAATGTCCTCTATCTCGCCATTGTCCTTCGACTTTGGCGGCCTGCGATCAGGTACCGTGAAGTAATTGTTCTTGATCCGTCCTTGTCCCATTTTCTCGTCTCACTCCTAACATTATGATTGCAGGTAATGCCTCGTTCGACCCTATTAACAACTCCGCGCGCGTTCAAGCGCGCGGTACTATGCCTGGCAGCCAGGTCCGGCCCGCTATACAGCCGCAAACCGCCTCCTGGCTAGACCGGCAGCAACAGACGCCAGGTCACGTCTGGCTGCCCAGAATGATATTGTCAATCAGCCTCGTCTGTCCAATACGCACCGCCAGAGACACCAGAGCAGGCTGGTTGAGCTCGGTCAGCTCCTCCAGGGTCTCGGGGTGAGCTATGCTCACGTACTCGATTCTGGCCAGAGGCTCCCGCTGGATGAGTGCAGCCATCTGCCCCCGCACAGCCTCAGCGTTCCTTTCTCCCTTCGACCAGAGGTCCCTGGCCAGGTTGAGCGACCTCCACAGCACCAGGGCTGCCTGCCGCTCCTCCGGACCGAGGTACGTGTTGCGGCTGCTCATGGCCAGCCCATCCGGCTCGCGCACCGTGGGCGCTACCACTACCTCCAGGTTCATGTTGAGATCGTCCACCATCTTCCTGATCACCACAGCCTGCTGCGCGTCTTTCTGCCCGAAATATGCCCTGGTGGGCTCCACAATGTTGAACAGCTTGGCTACCACGGTGGCCACCCCGCGGAAATGCCCCGGCCTGGCAGCCCCCTCGAGCCTGTCGGTGACACCCTCCACATCCACCCAGGTGCTGAAACCCCGCGGGTACATCTCCTCCGCGGAGGGCATGAAGACCAGGTCAACGCCCTCTCTGTCCAGCAGGGCAAGGTCGCGCTCCGAGTCCCGTGGGTATTGAGCGAAGTCCTCCGAAGGCCCGAATTGGGCCGGGTTGACGAAGATGCTGACCACCGTGACATTGTTCTCGGCCCTGGCCCGCCGGACGAGGGACAGGTGGCCCTCGTGGAGATATCCCATAGTGGGCACGAAGCCCACCGAGGTGGTGATCAGCCGCCTGGCTTTCCGGAAGTCGGCTATGCTGGTCAAGACTCTCATTCTAGCGAATATCCCACCGATATAACGTACAGTGGCTGATGGTCGTCGGGCAGAGACAACACCTTATGCACCTGCTCGTCCCGAAACGCGCCGACAGGCACAGAGCCCAGTCCCAGGGCCACAGCCTGCAAGTGTACGTTCTGGGCTGCGTGGCCTGCTTCCATGTGCACATATCTGATCGCCCTTTGGCCATACGCTCTGCCGGTCCTATCGTATACGGCGGCAATGACAATGCTGACCGGCGCTTCCTCTATCCAGCGCTGGTCAAGACAGGCGCCGCGGAGTTGGCGACGCACATCGCCCTCCACGGTCAGCTCCAGTTCGTGCGCCGCTGGCCTGTAGTACTGGACTCCCTCGCTGGTGACCAGGTACACCTCCAGCGGATACGTGGCCCCGGCGGAGGGGGCAGTGCGAAGTCCTCTGCGGTCGGCCACGCCCTGGGCCGACCAGAGTAGCTGAGAGACCTGTGCCCAGTCGAGCTCTTTGGCTGAGAACCTTCGCCTCGACCGCCTGCGCTCCAGTGCCTCTTCCACCGAGACCTGTCCCGTCGTACGCGGAGGAGGAAGCTTCACCAGCTACAACTCCTTGTCGAGCCCTTCCAGTAGGCCCTCGTCCATGGCGAAGCTCTGCTTCTCAGTGGGGAAGGTGCCCTGCTGTACCTCGCGGATGTAGTCCGAAGTGGCCTTGCTGATTATCTCGTACAACCTGGCATATTGCTTGGCGTGTTTTGGAACGAAGTCGGTGTAGAGGCCAAGGAGATCGCTGATGACCTGGACCTGGCCATCGCAGAAAGGCCCGGCGCCGATGCCAATGGTGGGCACGCTCACCTTCTGCGTTATCACTCTGGCCAGCGGGGCAGGAATGGCTTCGAGCACAATGGAGAAGGCGCCCGCCTGCTCCAGAGCGATAGCGTCCTTCACCAGGCGAACGGCGGCCTCAGGGCTCTTGCCTTGAACCTTGAAGCCGCCGAGCTGGTGAATCGATTGGGGGGTGAGCCCGATGTGTCCCATCACCGGAATGCCACAGTCCACAACGCGGCGCACGGTTTCGGCCATGGACTGGCCGCCCTCCAGCTTCACCGCCTGTGCCCCAGCCTCTTTCAGAAAACGGCCCGCATTGTAGATGGCATCCTCAATCTTGGCATGATATGTCATGAAGGGCATGTCCCCGATCACCATGGCCTGTTGGGCTCCCTTCACCACGGCCCTGGTGTGATGGAGCATCTCCTCAATAGTCACTGGTATGGTTGATTCATAGCCCAGGACCACCATTCCCAGGCTGTCCCCCACCAGAATGAGGGGCACACCTGCCTCATCGATGAGCCTGGCCGTGGCGTAGTCGTATGCGGTGAGCATGGTTATCTTCTCACCCTTCTGCTTCATTTCCCTGATCTGACCGACGGTAACCCTCATGGCCACTCCTTTAACTCGTTCAGTCCCGGCTCTTCTGCCCGGACTGTTCGTTCCACTAATGCCTCAGCCAGGCTTGAGGAACGGCTTCCCCCGTTCCTCTATGTGGCTCCTCCTTACACCGCGGCGAGCGATTCAGCCAGGTCGTTCACCCAGCCACGCCCCCTCTTTTGCTCGACGATAGCGTTGTTCGCGTCCACGTAGACCAGCCTGGGCTGGATGTGACGCGCTTCTTCCTCACTGACAGTACAATACGCCAGGATTATAACCAGGTCGCCCTTGGCCACCAGTCTTGCCGCTGCTCCATTCAAGACGATCTCCCCGGAGCCCGGCTCACCTTCAATAACGTAGGTCTGGAAGCGGGCACCGTTGTTTATGTCAAGCACATGCACCAGTTCATAGGGCAGTATGTCAGCCGCTTCCATCAGGTTCCTGTCGACGGTAATGCTGCCCTCGTAGCTGATGTTTCCTCCGGTAACCCTGGCCCGATGGATCTTTCCTTTCAACATTGTCCTCATCATTTCGAATCACCCCCAGACGAGCTTCGGTTGAAGAGCTCCAGCAGCTCTGCGGACCTTGTTTCATCGATCTTTCCCTTGGCCAGAGAGATGGGCACAGTCTGGCGGCCCAGCTCGCAATAGGCAGGCAACACCTCCGGGGCACTCGCTTCCAAGGCAGTCAGGTGCTTCCGTATTGTTCCCAGGTCCCCACGTGCCACCGGCCCCGTGAGGCAGTTGGGCAGCCCGACGTTGTCCACATTGTTAACCGTGCCCCGGAGCAGGGGGAGCAGGGCCCTGGTGGCCTCAGAGGGAGGAACGTTGAACGTCTGCCACAAATCGGTAGCCAGCTTGACCAGGGTGACCAGGTAATTGCAGGCTATGACCGCCGCCGCGTGATACAGGACCTTGTCCCCCGGTTTGAGCTCGATGGCCCATCCCCCAAGAGCATCCACCATGCCTTTGAGCGTGCCCAGCAAGGGCTCCTGCGCCTCAAGGGCGAAACAGGAGCCAGGGATATTCTCTATAGCCTGGGCTATACTGGCGAGGGTCTGTAGGGGGTGAAAGGCACCGGCTTGGGCTGCGGCCCTGGTAGCTGGTTCGAGGATGTCCACCGACTCTGCCCCGCTACAGTGAATCACGCTCTGCCCGGAATGCCACTGTACCTGTGCAGCAACCTGGGCAATAGCATCATCCGGGGTGGTAATGAAGACCATCTCTGCCACGTCGGCTACAGCCTGGCCATTCTCGTGTACCTGGCAGCCGTCAACCATGCTGGCCAGCCTTTCGGCTGAGGTACGCGTCCGGCTGGCGACGGCTATCACCGGATAGCCTTTCTCCCGAAGCCTGATAGCCAGGGCTGTCCCCACAGTCCCCGCGCCAATAAAGCCAATGGTATGCATGCGACACCCGTTCCAAGCAAAAATAAAAGTGCCTTCCTGGCAACGCCAAGAAGGCACTTAGTCTACCCCTAGCACTTGTTCAACCGTCTCGGTCGTTGCCGATCCAAGCGATCCGTTACTGTTAAAGTCGCTACGCTCACCGCTTTACAGTCGGTGGCAGTTCAATATGTATCAGAAGTTCTTCGTTTTGTCAAGGGCATGTACTCGTCCACTACATATGAGACAGTTGGAGGTCCGGGGCGATCTCCGGATGGCAGTCTCTAAGATACTCCGCAGGCGTTCTCCATTGCAATGCTTGATGAGGGCGGATGTGGTTATAG
>Ga0180301_10003708_pt1 | contig 11888 bp, 10 predicted proteins | sample GuaBasSediGuay16_FD_121797 | JGI IMG/M metagenome (GOLD analysis project Ga0180301, IMG submission 121797) | Subseafloor sediment microbial communities from Guaymas Basin, Gulf of California, Mexico - Guay16, Core 4569-2, 12-15 cm | ecosystem: Environmental > Aquatic > Marine > Hydrothermal...
CTTGACGATACTCCCAGTCGCAATCCCTTCTTAAATCAGGTCCATTCAGATTTGATAGGGGAGTAATCGAACTTGACGATACTCCCAGTCGCAATCCCTTCTTAAATCAGGTCCATTCAGATTCACAGACACAAAAGAGAGAAAAACCCGTTTGTGCAACAAGGTCGCAATCCCTTCTTAAATCAGGTCCATTCAGATGCACGGTCTCGCCAAGAAAAACCTGGTGGACCGGGTAGAGGTCGCAATCCCTTCTTAAATCAGGTCCATTCAGATGCTGCAGGATATCCGCTCTTGTGGGTACAGACCCACGAGTCGCAATCCCTTCTTAAATCAGGTCCATTCAGATTCCCGCCCGAGGCGATTATTCGCCCTGCGGGGTGCCGAAAGTCGCAATCCCTTCTTAAATCAGGTCCATTCAGATCACGGTCTCGCCAAGAAAAACCTGGTGGACCGGGTAGAGGGTCGCAATCCCTTCTTAAATCAGGTCCATTCAGATTTTTTTAAAAGATGTCTAGTATTTATTGCATAAACGGCCGTCGCAATCCCTTCTTAAATCAGGTCCATTCAGATAACGGCCTTTAAATTGCTTTGAAAATCAGTCTCTTTGATTGGCGTTTCCGTGAACCTCTTGTCAAAAAGTTGGCCAGAAGCTTAGAAGCCCGCATTCGGTGCACCCATCCATTGCGTAATCCATTGAGATTACAAGAAAATATTACTTTCCGCGAACCATTGGAGCGTGATTTTGACAATCTTTGCAATATCAATCAGTTACAAATTCGGGTCAATTTTGGCTCAAGGTTCGCGCGGTCAATAAGTATAAAACTCCGCGTCCGGATCAGTGAAGAGCCCCTGGCCAATGATTTCCACGGTGCCGGCACATTTCTCACATAAGGGGAAGTATTTCACACCATCGTGCTCAGGCACAATGACCCCTTCAATCCGTGCCTTCATCTCAACAAAGACCGCATCATTCACAGATACCTCGAAGATGGACTTCTGTACTCGCACCCCGTAGTCGGCAAGAACCTTGGCCACCTTTGTGATGCGTCTTTGGCTTGCGATGTCGTATGCCACAATCATGTTCATTGGTCACACCACTGTGTAGTCGAGCTGCGTCACCTTAAGGCCTTGGCCGGAGATCACCACCTTGTTGATGCACCTTGAGCAGATCTTGTAGATCCTGACCGAGTCACTCGATATATCAAGGTTGTCCTTGCAGTAAGCCCTGATGATCTTAAGCCCCTCTTCGTCAATGTCACACTCAAACACAGACTTTTGAGTGTTCAGGCCAAAATCCTTGAGGAAATCATGCATCTTTCTCAAACGCCTCGGGCTTGTGATGTCATAAGTAACGAGCACAATCATTTCAGCAACACCGGTTGATATACCTCAGCCTCACCCTCGATCACCTTGCGATAGTGTCCAGCCTGATAGATAATCACATCGCCGTAAGTGAGTCTGCGCCCTGCAGGAGGATAATAAAAAGCAGTCGTCAGCTTTTTTTCAAACGCCTCAATGATCCGCTTGAATGCCTCATCGCGCAGTTTCACCGGGTATCTTCCCGCAGACTCAGCCAGGGCAGGTGAATCTTCGACCATTCTCTGTTCGGGAAGATCAAAATGTTCTTCCTCAGATTCATTGCCGGATATAAGCCCGATGGGATCTCTGGTCACATCAGGCACTTCCTGGTCCCTGGCCTCCGATGGCGTGCCTACTCCGGGTTTTTCCACATAGAAGTCTTCTTTCTGAAGGATCTTCAGATTGAAAAGCGACAACGTGAGGGTGTCTGCTATAATGGTGCGAAATTCCTCCATCAGATCGAGCACCAGCGAATAGCGTCCGTAATCGATGGCGTGCAGAAACCCGGGATAGGGATCAAGACCGGCTATGCGAACGGCAGCATATACTCGGTTCATGAGGAAGGTGTAAAGGAGCGACAGCACAGAATTGACAGGATCTGTGGGCGGACGCCTGACCCTCCGCACAAACCCCATCTCGTGAACAAAACCCCGCGGAAAAGTCCCAAAGTAGATGGCACTGCCTCGACCTTCATAGCCGCGCACACTCTCAAGGTTGTTTGCTGACTCAAGCTGCCGCATGAGCTGATGGATCTCCTCTGCTTTCTGCCCGGGTACAGGATCTTTTCTGCTCCGCCTGATGCGCATGAGCAGGGTGGCCATGTTGGCAAGTTTGCCTGCCACAATACAACGGGCCAGACGCAGAGCGAAGTCATGATCATCCAGCAACATGTATTGGCGTTTATGCAGAAACACATTCCTTGATTCCGGGGCAGCGATCCGGCCCATGTATCGGCCATCATAACTCATGAAAACCGTGTCTATGTTGTTTCGCATGAGCTGGGCGAGGGCACGGTGGGTGATCTCCACGCTGCCGAAGATAACCACCTGGCGCAGCTTGTAGGTAAAGAGGGTATGATAGACAGCGTCCCCCTTCTTAACCAGCAGGTGTTTACCCTCTTTAACGATCTTTGCACCCTGGGTTCTAATATATATGACCATGAGCCACCTCCCTTTTTGCCACGGCACTTTAGGAGGTGGCCATGGTCAGGAGCAAGGATTGCAATGTTGCAATAATCAAATTGTCAAAGAGCGATAAGCCATTCGAATCAACTTGCAACTTCTATTAAATTCTCATGTGCTTTTCAGTTTTGCCAAGCAACTCTGATAACTTTTTCCCAAATTTATCTGCCCCCATTGGGTTCTTTCTAAATCCTGCGTGATTCAGATCATTCCTGTAATCCGAAAGGTCTTTAAAGACATTCACCAGCTCGGGATGGGTTTCATATAACTTGCAGAACCTCCTGGTAGTTTCCGGATTTCTTGTAGATGGGTCTTTCCAATGGGGCCGGGGTATCCGTTTCAAATGAATCGTAACCGCCTGAGAGGCTATATCTCTATTCTTTTGATTTTGAGGATTTTCACCCACTTTAATGACAAAATGTGTAACCAGTATTTCTTGCAGTATCGTGTACCCCTGTTGGATAAGATTGTGTTGAAGACACCATCTTGCTGCCTGTATTCCGTCCAGGATCGTATCGCCTTTAAAAAGGTCCATTTGCGCCTTGATTCGCTCAAAGAGTGGGTGAAAGGGCTGAAGAAGTTGAATACGGTCAGCCTTGTTCATCTGTTCTTTCAGGGAACTGACGACACTGCTAATATTGAGCCCCCGACATGTTGACAAGGCCTTAGTAAATGCCTCCAATTCTTTCGTAACATTTTGTATGATCGATGCATCTCTATTCTGACCTTGCGTTTCTTTCAAAACTGGCGTTATAGCTCTCCTGGCCAACGAACAGGCAGGTACGGCATCACCAGCCCCCAGAAATCGATCAATAGCCAAGGTCCAGTCCATTAAAACATCGAAAGCAGTTAAATCAAAAATGGGTACACGTCTTTCATCCGGTGGTATTTTCTGGGCGGCATGAGGACTGCCAAGCACCTCAAATGCTCCGTAATAGATCCCCTGAAGTGTAATATCCTTCATGACTTTTGCGTAATTTAGCACAACAATGGCAAGCATGGGGATTGAACGAAACGCATGGGTAATGTCAAAAATGACTTCGTCACCTTGGTTCAACTGGTCAAAAACTGTCCCAAAAATATCCCAGATTTCCGGCGCGGTCTTACCTTCCGGTATTGGCACATTCTGAAATGGTGAAGGTAACTTCAGATCTTCAATGCATTTCTTGAGGCCCCTGCGTTTCAGAGGCTTTTTTGTTTTCCAGTCTTGATGTCCATTATCCTGCCAATTTTTTGAACGGGCCTCATTCGTCGTAAATATCAGAATACGGTCATCGCGCGTCCACTCATGACAGAAAAAATGCAGGGTAGCTTCCTGTACAAATCTGACATTTTGCAATTCTCTATCATTTTTGAAGTAAGTGCATGGCAGGTAGTCGCTGGTCCCTAAAAAGGCGAGGTAAACTCTGGACATAATCAAGACCCGTATTTTCTGAACATCTGGTGGTTGAATTGATGAATCAATTTTACTGAACCATCGTTTTCATGTTTTTCAACGGCCGCGCGACGTGTTGTAGAATATATGGGAATCAGGCCGATCTCAAAAGCAAAATTCACTATTATATAACAAGCGCCAAAATCACCCTGGATGAGCACATAGTCATTTTCGTTGCGTGTGATTTGAGCCACTTTTTTACCGGTTCTAAGTAGCCCATGATTTTATGTAAATCAGAAGGAATCTGGCTCCACAGGTCCTTAAGGTCAGAAGGAAGGTCAAGTATACGGTCCACGCCTAGGGACTCACGTGCATCTTTTTCCTGTATCTCTGTGATTTGATGGTTAAAGATTAAAAATAAAGAAGTAGTCATATTCTGCACCGCTTGTCACTTTCTATTTTGGACAGATGTTGTTCATTCCGCGCAACACCGCCATAGCCCCACCCAATTGGAGCTCTTTGTCGCCTAACCCGACCAATGAGCTACATAATCGTGCTTTTGGGTATGGTGTTGCACCTCCAAAGAGGGAGTTTTCCCTTGACATCAGGATAATAGTAAATTACAATTTTATTATAATTATTTTTTTGTAAAATAACATTTTAAGGTGATGTATCATGCTACGGCGTATTACCCGCAATAAACAAGTGACCATTCCCAAAGCGTTCATGGACCGGCTCCATCTGCACGAGGGAGATTATGTGCGCATCGAATGTGATGGTTCTTCCATTCAAGTCCAGCCCGTCACGATTGATGAATTCAGCCGTGACGATTACAAAAAGCTGGCTGCCAAGCTCGATCAGTTGAAAAAAGAGCGGGGCGCCCGCTACAAGGACTCCTCTGCCGCTCGCAAACACCTAAAACGCCTGATGAAGTAACGTGCAATACGAATTCAAAGCCAGCTTTGACCGCCGTTTCAAAAAGCTCTCCTCCTCCCGTCAAAAAAAGGTTTATCAGGCCATCGACTCTTTCATGAAGTATGTGGACGGCGAGGCTGAACTTCCTCACGGCCTCGGGCTCAAAAATTGGCATGGCGACTACTGGGAAATCCGGGCCGGGCTCAAAGACCGAATTCTTTTTGAGTTTACAGACGAAATTGTTTTTCTGTTTGTGGGCAACCACGATGAAATCAAGAATTTTATGAAAGATAAATAAAAAAGGCATTAAGACAATCTCTACGCTTCTCCCAATATTTGTTTGATTTTGCGAACCTTTTTTAACTGTGCCTTTTTCTGTCCCGTCCATATATTTTTCTTTATTCGCCATTCCTTTATTTTTCTAGCTACTTCAATCTTTTTTTCTGGAGAAAAAGAATCTATCCTATTGAAGATTGCTCCAACTTCTTCATCCGAAACATCTGGCATGGATAACCGCGCGATATCTCTTTCTTCCGGTGACATAGTCTCCCATTCAGCCCGTCTTTTCGCCTCAGCTTCCTGACGACGCTGTTCTTCGGCCTCACGTTGTTGGCGTTCTTCTTCCTCTCTTTGCCTGACCAGCTTCATTTCACGGCGTGCCTTTGTTTCTGCTTCCTTTCTCTGTTTGAACGCTATGCTCTCGCTTTTGCGATATTCATGTTCTGTCTGTTCAGTCTTTTTCGCCATCTCCTCGGTCATGGGCTCAACAATAGCCCAGCCAAAGGGGCTTACGCCATTTTTTGCATTCGATTTTCGTGAATCCGATGCCAGCCAAAATGTAGTGGCGCCATGCTTGAAAACTTTTTGTTTCTGTCCCTTCCCTTGCATAATCCTGATCTTGCGGTATTTCTCAATCGTGACTGATTCAGCACCGGAATGTCTGCCAAGACGCAAAAGGAAGCTTTGTTCTTTCTTATTCACTGCCAAAGGTTCCAGTCCGGCTTCTTGCAGTTCCCTGGTTTCACGGGCCATTTCTCCCATGTAAAAAGAAATGGCTCCGTCCAAAAGGGATGTGAAGGTCAATGGATTTGTTATGCCAGCTTTGTCCTCTGGTTTTTCTATGGATATCCATCCTTCAAATATAGCTCCTGGTTCGATGACTTCCAATATCTGATATGGCCCGCTTGCCTCAAATCGTGACGGGATTTTCTTTTTATTAATGGCATAGACAATCCTTGTTCTAACTTCCCCGACCGGCATAAAATCGGAAACTTTTAACATTCTGAAAGGATCGGTGGAAAAACTACCTCCGTTCAAAAGTAGCTTTTCCAACTTCTTTGAGGCATCCTTACCGCTTGGAAAAGGCACATTCTTTTGTTTCGCCTGCTTATTCAAATATGCTGTCCGCAGAGATCCCTTTATGGCTGAACCTGGAATATAAGGACGTCCTGTATTGGGATGAAAAGCTGTCCGATCAATAACAAAACGGTTGAGTTCTTGTTGAATCCTTTTCGCGTTATTAGCGGAAATAGCAAGGGTCTGCTCGTAATGATCAACCAGCCCTTGGCAGATGCTGACTGTCTTCCCTGCGGCTTTTTTCCCTCGCATAAACTTGTACAGTTCTAAAATCGAAGAGACATTTCCCTTCCTGCATATTTCGACAAGTTTTTGCTTACCCGAAGTGTCAAGCCCTTTGATAAAATCAATAGGATCAAAGGGAATCAGTTTTCTTGCCTTTTCATCTATTACAAATTCTGTCGGCTCATAAACTTCATCGCAACCAATATGCACTGGTGAAACTATATGAAGGCAGAATCTCCGCTGTTCTTTCATGTTACATCTCCAGTTTGAACGGTAAATAAAATGAATAGCCCTGAGCAACTGTTTGAGGCATGCTCTTGGAAAGTCCGCAAATCCCCTGACCAATATACGGCCTTTCAAATAAAGCCTTATCCCTAGGCACAAATACCGCCCCCTCATCTGCCATAACTACAGGATTCTTAAATGGATTCCTGGACAAAGCAAGTCGGTCTCCGTGTTTGCCAAAACGGATAAATGGGGTAAAGTAGGTTTCAAAAAATGTATTCTTTTCCGGGACAACGGGCGCCAGCGTATAGCAGGCATTTGCCGACCCATCACCTGGCAGATCCAGCTCGTCACATCCTACTAGGTCAAACCGGCCTATCCCTGTAGATGCATCCTTCCCATAGCCCCACTGACCGATCCTCTCCATAGCGTACTGCACACGTTCTATACTAGTTGCAGATTTATCTATGAGAACAAAGATGGCAAGTTCAGTCTCAGGATAATAAAACCAGGTATTTTCTGAAAAAGGAGCAAATCTTCCTTCTCCGGTAGTCATTGTCTGGCGGTTTATGGTATTGTGCGGTTGATTAAATGAAATACAAAATTCCGTTTTCTCTTGCTGCCGCATCTGCCGGCGGATTTCAGCGGTTGCCACTCTTTTGGCCATATTAAGCAAGTCTTTGTCACTGAAATAATCTAAATCACTAAGCGCAAGAGAAAGATCTTCACCTATTGCCATCCATTTCTTTTTCTTATTTTCTTTTCGTTCCTTGATATGCATACATCTGCTCTCTTCCGGTGATCGAAAAAGAACAGATAATGGGAGGTCAGGTCTTTTCATTGCATGTCTGGCCTTACCAGTGTCAGGATCATAGAACTTCGGCCAAGCAGAAGAAAAAACAATAAATGGTTTCTGTTTATAGGCATCGATCCATTTTCCCAAACCGCCGTTGAGGAGAGTCGAGTCATGGGCTGCCTGCCAGCAAAAGTGGCCGAAAATAGTATCGCCTTTTAATGGCGTACCAAAACCGGATTTGGGCTTGATGATTATTTCATAAAGATTCAATGCCTCATTCCCCCATTTTAAAAGGACTAATTGTTTCAAACTTGTCCCTGATTTTTTCGTCGTCAAACTCAAAGGCTATCCGGCCATAACCACGGCTACCGTTGCCGCCAAGGGCATCCATTTCCAGTAGTTTCAATCCTTCAAGCAAGTAATCGAGCAAGTCTTCTTCATCATTATCAAACTGTTTAAGGGTCAAAGAAAAGTCGAACTTGGCATCAGCAGGCACCCTTTCGGTAAACCGGGGGTCTTTTGCAGTTCCACTAATACGATCAATCCAGTTTTCAGATTTCACCTCAGTCAAAGGAAGTCTTTTTTCACTGGCTTCCTTTTTCCACTCGTCATTAAGAGGACAATCGGCAAAGGAGACTCTAGTCGGCCCTAGTTCTTCGGCGATTTCATCCCTGTCTGCTCCACTACCGCCAAATATCTTCAATATCTTTTTACATTCGTTTCTTTGGTCGCCATTGAGTCCTTTTAAATCCTTACATGTCAGCGGACTACCACCTGTCTTTCCCATCAAGCCGCTTCTCAGTTCCAACAGAGACCGTACTTTGCCTTTTAATGAAGATCCAGGAATGTATGGTTCAAGCGTATGAGGATGCTTGATAACTGGGGTGTCTGTTCCTCCAATGTGCATCTCCATGTCGCCAGCACCGATGTGGAGTCCGCTCTTTAAGACTATCCTGCCTTTGACTTCAACTATATTTATTAGTTCCATGTTCAAGCTCCCCTTTCTTATGACGAACGATATACCCTATAAAATCCCATAAAAGCCTCAAAGAAATTTGCAAATATCTCTAAATCCTCCCTCTCGGAAATCTGTTTTATGGAATGCTTGATAAACTTCAGGAAGTCTTTAGAGATTAAACCTCGCCCTTGAGCATATGCAGCCTTGGCAACAAGCATGTTGACATAGGGCAATATATTATCCCAATCCTCTGGATTGCCTTGGGCGAGTGAATTCAATCTCAACACTTCATCATAAAACTTTCTGAGTTGCGTTCTTTTGTTTTTCTTGCTGTCCACCTCTGAAATTTCTCTTGCCAAGTTTTCCGCTGTCTCTGAAAAGAGTTTTGGATTCAGTATCCGCTTTTCCTCATTCGTCCAAAAATCAATTTTTGTCATTTTTTTGCCCCCCTATCTGTGGCTATAAATAATGTACCAAAGGGCTATTTTCAGCTTCCCTTTATATTTATCAAGCCATTGTTTTGCCTTCGAAACTTTCTGGATAGCTTCTTTTCTTTCCTCCCCCTTGAAGCCTCTGCCGATATTTCTTTCTACTGAATAACAAAACATAGCAGGCCACTTCAGGCATTCCAGATCTGCTATTGTTATTTCCTTTTCTTGCAGAACAAGCTCTTCCAGTTTGGCTAGTTTAATAAAATCATTAAGTCTATAGATCATAGCGTTATTAATAAATCTCTGGTTGCGCCATATTTCTATCTCTTCCTTGATTTTCAAAAGATCCATAAATTCGGGCCATTTTGCGGTCTCTCCGAACAGGGTTATACTGTCTCTCCCTTCGCCTTTTGACCTTTCAAGGGCAGACTCCGCTGATTCGGCCAGATTATCCAAGGGTATATTCGGCTTATGAAGGCTAATACCTGCTGAAAAATGTATCTGCTTATTGTGGCAAACATAATCCGCAAATGAATAGTGCAAAACCTCAGCCAGTTCTATTATGCGGTTCCATGGTCCTATTAGAAAGAGATCATCTCCGCCTGCGAACACCGTGTAAACATCCTTAAAACGTGTATCTGTTTTCAGTAAGTGTGGCAGGTAAATGGCGAAGTACCAGTTCATCTGCCTGCTCAAAGTGGCCATTCGTGATAAAGTAAGCCTTTCCCGTTTAAGCCCACAGGACATTAACAACCCCAAGTTGTCTACGTCTGCCTTTAACACTCCCAGAGCCTCTATCCCACGAAATCCTTCGCGAGATTCCCTTGCAATCAGCCCTTTATTGGCAATATGCTCAAAAGTCTTGGGGGTCCCGACCTCCATATGTTCGATGCGTGCCAGCTTTTTTTTCTCACTCTTTGCTCCTTCCAGCAATCTGTCGTCCTGAAGGTCTTCTTTGGTATACTTCGGGACATATCCGTTTAGGAACCGTACTGTTATGTCTTTTGCCACCGTTCCATCTTCGCTGATAGAGATATCCCAGTATTTTAAAAGTTGCCCTGACCTTGCCATCTCTTTCATCATTCTGGTCATTGGCGCGAAAGTGGCTTGGTAAAAGTCAAAAATTGGTTCAAGCAATTTTTTATCAGAATCTTTGATATCAGCCTCTTTGGCAGTTACAGCCAGCCGTACCTTTTTAACAAGGTTTTCTCCCAGAAAAATATGGTCCCGGCATATTTTGCATGAAGATATGCTCTCTGCAAGATATCGATTGTTTTCCGCCACTGGACTTGACGGCCTTTTGCCGCAATACGGGCACAAAGGATGTTCAAGTGTATTGTCAAAGCTGTCTAGGTAGCCTCTTACTGTACCACCGTATTGTTCAAGATCTATCTTTTGTAGCTTCTTTTTTTCCATAACTTGGGCCAGATCATCCCACATCTCAATAAATCGGCCTTTCACAAAATCGTTAGCCGTCGCCTCGAAAGTGGCTATGCCCATGGTACTTTCACCATAAGATATCTCCATCAACCAATCGTTAACCTTGTTTTCAACGGTACAAATCACATTTTTCGCCTCTGGGGTGTTGGGTGCTATGATAGTGAACTTTCCGGCGGCGTTGAGCACTATGGAAATCGAGGGAATGCCAATTTTTCGACAGAGCATATCAGCAGCAAGTTCAGAAAAAAGGCTAATGGCGAATGATCTGCCGCGAAGCATTTTAGCACGATGTTTTCGAACATCTCCACCTTCGCAAAAGATAAAATCCTGAATGCCATAAAAGTCACCGCTTATGATCAAAAATTTCTTATCGCTATAGTCCTTGATCGCCTTGACGGTCAGGCTATCAGTTTGTTTATGATAAAGGTAAATTGCAACTGCCAAGGCAGCGGTGGTCTTTGAATGATCGTAAAGGGAAATATCGGGTATCACATTGCCTGCCCGTGCAGAAGGGATGGATGAAGTATAGACCATCATGAGGCTCTCAAAATGCTCGAACCACAATGCAAGGTTTTCCTCTTTATGAAGCAACTTTTTGAGTGAACGCACAAAACCGTCAAAAAGTTTCTTGTACTCAGCTGTTGCAACCTCGTTATCCACGGGATGTAGGTATTCTTTACGCTCTGGAAAGATATACTTAGGGGATATCTCTTTCAGAGGGTAACAATAGGAATAACTCACAGAGGTCTCCGCATCTTTTTCTTTTTCATGCATAATCTGTTCAAAAATAGGCAAGAGTCGCGTTTTTTTGTAGTCCTGCCAGGCAACAGAACGGTTATACTGATCCTCAAATTCGTCCCTATCCCACCCACTACTCACTCGATCGGCTATGGCTATAACCCACTGCATCGGTGATTCTGGCTTGTGATGTCCAGCCGCCAAATTGATAAAGCTATCCCCTAGTCCCCATTGAGCACGATTGAATTCTGGCGGAAGAATTTTTTCCATATGCTCAATAAATGCCGCAGTATAAACAGTATGCTTATGGGTGTAAGTCCCCTTATAATGGGGTTGGTACAGGTCTGCATTGTTGTTCAAATATTCTTTACTGACATCGAGGACACCTGCGTCTGCAAATTTTCCGATATCATGTAAGAAGGCCGCACACGCGATTTTTAAGACATCATCTTTCATATATGCTTTCTCCTGTCATCATTTAACTACTTGCTGTCTGAAACTGACTCGTAATCTATGCCGCCTCTCTACGTAGCATGTTTATTAGTAAGTTCCCAACCATTGCAACGTTGCACTCTATGGTTACTGCCCTGGCAAACTCTCTGGCAAGTGCGTGTAGTCACAAAAACAATGCCAATCTTGCTCTTGTCCATCTTGATCCCGTATGTGGTGGGCCTCTGAGTTGTAATTGGATTCCTTCTCCCGCTAGGGAAGGGGGCTGGGGGCTGTCGATCACCACTTCTTGGGCAAACCCTTTGTCAGGTCATGCGAAATGCGCTCCTTTGCCAAACACTTGTGGGCCTTTTCGTCAAAGGTAAGCCACATTCCCTTCATTTCCTTTGCCACAGCGGCATAGCATGCATCGTATCCGGTCAGCCCTTTTTTCACAAAA
>Ga0180301_10003711_pt1 | contig 11885 bp, 20 predicted proteins | sample GuaBasSediGuay16_FD_121797 | JGI IMG/M metagenome (GOLD analysis project Ga0180301, IMG submission 121797) | Subseafloor sediment microbial communities from Guaymas Basin, Gulf of California, Mexico - Guay16, Core 4569-2, 12-15 cm | ecosystem: Environmental > Aquatic > Marine > Hydrothermal...
AAGTTCAACAAATACTAGTGTAGTTGATGATATTTCTTCATGTGCAAGCAAAAATAATGCAACTTTGAACATAGCAGGAGCAGGAGATGCAAATGTTACTGTTTATATGGGGTTTTTTAAGAGAAATGCAACATTTTGGGAATGCAATTATAAAGCAACAACAGGGGATAAAGTTTATATAAAAAATACATCAGAACTTTGTAATGTAACGGCTTATTTAACAGATTTAGAAACTTCAGATACTTTAAGAATAGAAGAAGACACAGGAATAAGTGCTTATCCTCCAAGCAATTTACCAACTGCTGTTGCAGCAGCAGGATTGGTTATTATTGTGATATATGCAATAACAACAAGAAAAAGAAGTTAAATAAATATATATAATTATGCCAGACGAGCCTGATAGTTGGATTAAAAAAATCTTCGGAGGGATAAGAAGGTGTGTCTTGTTCCTGTTGACTTTGCTAGTATTGGCAGCAGTGGTATTGGGCTTGTATATACCAGATCAAGTTTGGAACATAGTAATGATGGTATATGCTTTCTACTTTGGAAGCAAAGGAACCGAATATGTTAAAGACATTAAAGAAATGGCAGAAAGAACTAGGAAAATAGAAGAAGAAAAGGAAAAAATAAAGAAAGAAAAAGACGAATGCGAGGAAGAAAAGGCAATTAGAGTTGTAAAGGTGAAGGAGTAATATGGACGGATTATCAACAGCGGCAGTAATGGGTGGATTCATAGCAACATGGGCACAGTTAATTTACTTGAACTACAAAATGGGAAAATTAGAAGCAAAAATAGAGAGAATGAATGGAAATAACAAGAAATGATTATGTTTGGGGATGGTGACGAAGACGAGGAATAAATCATGACCCGAAGAAGGGAAGAAAAAAAATTAGTAGAGGAATTTATAAAAAAGTGCAATATAAAAGGAAAATATGAAGTTGAGAAGCCAATACCGAAGACAAGAGTAGATGGTGATAAGGTAATTGTAAATACTTTAAGTGGAATTTATAGCCTAAGGGCTGATATTTTTATTACGACTGATGATGGAAAATATATTATTGTTGAGGCAAAAACAAGAATGAATCCATCGCAGTTAGGGCAGTTATTATGCTATCGGGATTTATTTGCTCAAATGTATAACATAGATCTTGAAAAGATTGAAATGATTGCACTATGCAAACAGGAAGAAGAAAGTTTAATTAAAATATTCCAAAAATACGGAGTTAAAATAAATAAATTAGATAAAAACGGATTATTCTACATAGGCAGATAATTGAACAGTGTACATATAAAAATCGGAGTAAATTTTATTATGGTAGAAATAAGAAGAAAGGGCAATGTGATGGTAGCAAAAAGGAATACGGATTGGGGGATTCCTGAATTTATAAGATTGCAAAAGAATGATGAAATACTAAATGCAGCATATAAAGGATTTAGTGTAATTTTAGCAAGTTTAGATGAAGAAACAATAAATAAATACTTTGACAAAGAACTTACAGATGAAGATTTTGACTATTTAAAGAAAGAAATTGTAAAAAAAGCAGCAATATATTAAATCGGCAGAACCTGCCCCTGGAAATAAGGGGCAGAACCTGCCTCCATTATCAGGGGGTAAACCCCCTGAACCCCCATCATTATAGGAGTAATTGTTTGGTGTGGTTCGTTAAATGTCGTATATTGTATGATATATATAAATCATAACCGAAAACAATAAATACTTTAAATACATATATATATATGATAGATGAAGACACACGGATAATATGGGTTGGCAAGTGCAATGAACTTCGCTCTTTAATAGAACAAGAAGAGTGGAACGATGCGATGAAAACATTGAAGAAGATTGAAGAATTTGTCAGAACCAGGCAAGAAATCAACGGTTTTTTCTGATTCTTCCAATCCTTGTCTGTCACGGCAGGCAAGGGGAAGCGACTCACCGAATCCAGGAACCTGTTTTAAACAACAGGGGAGATTCACTTGCATAAAAAAGGTGGTAGAGCATGACATTTGTATATAGAATCTTGGTGCAGTTGGATATGGACACGGGGAATAAATTAATAGAGTTGAACAAAAAATACAATATGAGCAGAAATGGTGTAGTAGCAAAAGCAATTCAGCAGATGTATGATACGACAATTGCCGAAAAGAAAGGTGAGGGAAAATGATTGAAGATATAGATTTATGGTTGGCTGAAGAAATGTTAAAGGCTGAGAGAGAGAAATACGAAGAAGTAATTAAGAAAGCAGCAGAGAAACAGTTTTGGCAGAAATTAGGTTTAGAGGTGGTAGAATGACATTAACAAAGTATCAAGATGGACCTTTAAATCAGCAATCACAGCAACAACAGCAACAGCAACAAAAACAGCAGTGGCAGAAAATAGTGGATTTGGTTCATTACAGCGAAGAAAATAAAGCATATAAAACTTTGCAGGTTTTGCGAACTGATCAGGGAAATATTGTTTTGCAGTTGAGTGAAGGGGTGGCTCAGCAAAGCAGAAGTAGAATACTGTTTCAGTTGAACGAGCAGGAACTTGCTTACTTAGCAGTGAAGTTGCAGAAATTATTATGATAGTGAATCATTGGAAGCATATTTGGTGGAGAGAACATGGCTGGTTTGATTAACTATGAGTGAAGATAGTTTTGAGAATATATTGGATTTGGCAGAGAAAATATTGAAAGGCGATATAAAAGAAGTAAATATACGTACCAAGGAAGGAATCAAGATAAGTATATATAAAGTAATGACAGCAGAGAACTTAATAAGGATAGACATAGAATTTGAGTAAAGAGTTATTCTAAAGTATTTTTTAAGAGGTGAAAGAAAATGTATTATAGGATTTTCGTAGCGGAAGGGAGATACAACATCATAAATCCAAGTGAAACACAAGTTAAAAATTCAGTCTCCATATATGACGATAAACGAGCAATTAAATCTGTATCGGTGCTCTCTGATGAACCAATATTTTTTGATGGCGACAACCCAGAGCAGATTGCAGAAGCATTAGAAAACTGGCTTAAACACATGCTTCTTGCATCAAATGAAGAAAAAGTCAGGGACATGATTCAGTTCTTGCGGAAGCATTCAAAAGAACTTACTAAAGGAAGATTGCATTATGATATTGAGAGGATAGAAGAAAAGAAAAAGGATTTGATAGCCCAACTTGAAGAATTAGAAGGTGAAAGAAAATGAGTGATGAAGATCTATTTGATGATATAGAAAAATTCACAGAGAAAGAATTAAGAGAAATGGATTTAGGGCTTGTTTTCTGTGCAGGAACAGAGAAAAAACCAGAAGATTGTTTGAAATGCAAGGAAAAAGATTGCTGGGTTAAGATCCAATTGCTAAGGACACTAAACAAATCTTTGGATATGTTTTAATTTTCTTTTCTTCCTCTTTAGAATTTTCTCTATTTTCTTATATTCTTTTAAGTTATCCATAATATTATGTCTGATGATATATGTGAAACGGTGTTGATATTTTTGATATTCTTTATTCTGTCATTTATAATTGGATTGATGATATAAAAGAAATAAAAGAAAAGAAAAGAGATTAGAAGCCACGCGATCTAAACGAATTAATTAACTTGTCTGTTACTCGGTATATAAATTCATTAGGATAGCCTAATTGCGCTCCGCATTCTTCAAGATAGCCATCTCTGTCCATTTGCCAAAGGAAAGCCCAAATACCGGGAACAGGAAACCCCTTAAGTACAACCTTTGCTTCATTGAATAAAGACAACTGCCAATACCACTTTATATTATTTTTATTCTGCCAGTAGAAATGCTCCAGCAATTGATCATACACTGTTGAAAATCCAGTAACAATTCGCCGAAGGCTCATTCGCCAATACCCATAAGATCTACTCCACTCGCTCATAATCATCTAAACCGGTTTTGCGAATTAAGTTGAACAAGAGGAGCGCTTCTTTATATTGTGCCATCACTCGTTTGTCAATGCCAACAACCATACCTATTGCTCGTTCTAGATCTCTGCCGTGAAATTTCTTGTCCAACATATCCCGTATTTCAACACACTTTTTATATGCTTTACTCACCATAAATACACACACACATAAAACTTTAAAAGGGCTAAATTCTGCAAAATACTGGAAGTATAAGGCTGTAAGAAGCAAAATAGAATCATTATGTGTATGTGTGTGTTTTGTGTTCACCCTATATATAGAGAAAATATATGTAAATATTAATAGATAGATATAAATAATATTTGGCTATGTATTTTTTTTGCTTATATAGTGAAACACACAGAACACACACGCATATATAGTATATTTAAAAATCCAAGATATTTATGAAGAAGAAATACTTAGAAGGACTGGCTTTAAAGATGGCATACCAAATCTTTGGAGAGGTTGTTAAGATATTTGATTATCCGCATAGTTACGAGAGAATGGAAGAAATGAAAGAGTATGCAGATAGCATTGTAGAGACAAGAGGATATAATGAAAGGGAACAGGAATTAATAAAGGAAAACCTCAAAAGGATATTTCAAGAATACAAGACAGAATGCTCCTACCACGACATTTGTTATCGGTAGTGAATCCTGTTGTAAGTTAGAAAAAAAGACCCCCCCCTCGCATCCCGTGAGGGGCTCTCTAGGTTTCAAGGAGTGTAAACCCAACGTGAGCTACCGCTTCAAAACAATCCTCCCCCTGCTCCCCCTAGATTCCCGCAATAATGTTCCATAGGAAATAGAGGTATGCAATTATGAGTGAACCCCGATTTCGGGTGGAACCTGTTCGGTTCCACACGCAGGGCTTCGCCCTGCTCCAAAATCGGGGTTCACTGTAAACCTAACGTGAGCAACTGCTTCAATAATGGACGAACCCTCGTCGGAGTGGAACCTGTTCGGTTCCACTCCTCGGCTCGGGTTCGTCACGAGTAAACATAACGGGAGCTACCGCTTCCAAACCACGTAGCGAAGTTGTTTTCCACCCACTCACCCCCAAACAACTTCGCCTTGGCCAAGGTAAACTTAACGGGAGCAACTGCTTCCAAGATAAACGAAACGGAAGCAACTGCATTCATGATAAACAAAACGGGAGCTTCCGCTTCCAAAGGGCTCGGCGAAGCCTTCGGCTTCGCCTCGCCTCACGCCTCTCTATGTAACCGGTGAAGGCGTGATCATTATCTGGAAAGAAAGTTCTTCTTTTCTTTTTCTTTTTTTTAAAAACACTCTACGGGGGGCTAATCTGACTTCGGCAATTGACGATGGATATATATCTATATTTAACCTTATTTAACCTTATTTATCTTTATTTATATTTTATGGCTAAAAAGAATTCTCTTTTTTTAAAATTAGGCAGTCTTCTCGGAGTAGTAAAAAGAAGGGACAAGGATTTGTTTGATGCTTGGAGTGATATGTGTGCAAGTATGGAAATAGCAACGACAGACAGAATGCAACAACTAATGGCTTGGGATTTAGAAACTGGCGGTATCAACTTAAAGCGAGCGGGAGCGGTGAAGAAACAAATAGAACTGGGAAAACAAGAACAAGAAATAGATCATATGAAAGAATTAAGTGAAATAGCAAAATCAGCAATTGTAGATAATGTGAAATTACAACAAAGCTTTAGTCAACAATTAAATGATATGATTCAAACATATAACAATCAATTAGCAAGTATGCAAAGAGGAATGCAAGAACTAAACAATCAACTTGCTTTAATACAAGAACAAAGAAAGATAATTGAACAGGAAGCAGTAAAGTTAGACATAAAGGAAAGAGAATTGGCAGAAAGAGAGAAGAAACTCCGCAAGAAGAAGGAATAATTTGATTTTTTATTTTTTAAAAAAACGCAAAAAATTCATAAAATTACACCTTGGGCTTTAATACTGGCCTTGTGGCTGTCATTGTGGTTGGTGCTGTAGCTGGAGTTTTGGAAAGAACACTCACGACATCTATCCTTAATCTAATGACTTTGTCCCCATATGGAATTTCAACTTCTGCCATAATTACAAATAAACAATATATTTTATGGGAAATTTGAAATATTTAGGAACAACATTTGACAATGAGAAAAGAAAACTCTGGGTAAAGATAAGAAACGATGGTGAATTTACAGAAGCAAGAACAAGAGTAGAATTTTACTTGGAAGGCGGATTCCAAGGAAGTAGGCAGAAGGATATAAAAGTAGCAGAAGGCCAAACAGCAACAGGAGAATTTGAATATCCATCAGCAGATGTAGATACTGCGAAGATAAGCATAACAGACGCAAGAACAGGAGCAAATATCGGAACTTGGTCAGTAGAACTAAAAGAGACAGAAGTAAAATACACCTTAAGCGGATACGTAAAAGACACAGAAGGAAATCCGATTAATTTCGCAACAGTTGAGGCTTTTGGAGTAGAAACAAAAACGACAGCAGCAAACGGATATTACAAATTTGTATTTGATCAAGGATATTCGGGGGAAGTAACGGCAAGCAAGGAAGGATACAAATCGCAAACAAAAACGATCACGCTGACGGAAGGAATAAACAATCTGAATTTTGAATTGGAAGAAGAAACAGCTCCGCCAGAAGAAAAAGTTAAGATATACGGATATGTAAAAGACAGCGATGGAAATCCTATTGAAGGAGCTACTGTTTCATCTGGAGGGGTAAATCCTGTACACACCGACTCAAGCGGATATTATGAATATTCAGTAGAGACTGCTGTTTCTATTAGGATTGATGTAGAAAAGGAAGGATATGCTTCAACTTCAAAATGGATAAATGTAGGAACTGAAGATGTAAGAAGTGATTTTACATTAACGAAAGAAACAGCAGAAAAACACAACAAAATCTACGGAACGGTAATAGGAAAAGCAATCAGAATCCCAATTGCAGGAGCACGAATAAGTTTTGGAGGAAAAACTGCATTTTCGGATAATGAAGGAAAATACGAAATAAAAGATGTTTTTGCATCTGGACCAATAACTTGTTCAGCAACGGGATATAAAACAGCAACTGAATTAATAGAAGCTCCAATAGAAGGAGATGTGGAAGTTAATTTTGAATTGGAAATTGCAGAAGCTCCGCAAATAGACACTTCGCCAATAGCTCCTTCCTTGCAAGGAATGGATAAAGAATTATCAGCAGCAAACGAAATAGCAAAACAGCAATTAGATGCAGCAAAAACGCAAGGGGAAATACCGGAACCGGCAATAGAAACGGCATTAAGGCAGGTTGGATTAGACGATTGGGCGGATAAATATCACGAAATTTACGAATGGCTTAATGATACTTTTGGAGTTAAAATGCCAGATCCAAGGGACCCAACAAAGAAAAGAAAAGTAATAATCTTAACAGCAGGATTTGCATCAGGTTTAGGAGCTTTAGCAAGCAAGTTAGGTTTAGGCACAGCAAAAGGAGCATTAACAAGAGCAGGAGGAGCAATTGCAGCAACAATTGGAGGTTTGAAAGCAAGCAGTATATTGAAAGGACTTACGGGAATTGTTGGAACTGTTGTATTTGCAGAATTTATTTGCGAGGAAGCAGTCCAGACAGCAGGAATGGGTGTTTATATGGCTTCACAGACAAGAGACCCTGAAGTTGTCAGACAAGCATTGGAAAACTATAAAAATATCCTAAATGCAACAAAACAGATTCATGATACTGTAAAATATATTGATCCAATTGGATCTACATTTGAAGCATTCTTTGTAGCATCAGAGAACAATATAACGAATTATGAGAAATTAATTGAAAGATTAGAAGATAAGGAAAAAGAAAAGATGAAAGAAGAAATAAAGGAACTAAACAGAAGCTTATTGGATAGATTGTTTATAGCAAATTTAATAAGTGAAGAAGATTACAGAAGCAGATTGAAAGAACTTGGATATACAGATGCAGATATTGATTTATTGGTTGAGTTAGCAGAAACAAAGAAAGAAGTAAGAGTTGAACTATTAAGCAAATCAGACATTCTTAAAGCATACAAAGAAGAACTGATTGATGAAGACACGGCAAAGAACAAATTAAGAGCATTAAACTACACAGACGAGGACATAGAACTAATGCTTAATATGAGTGCAAAAGAGAAATTGGGAAAATTAAGAGTAACAAGCAAACCAACGCACGCACAGATAATAATAAATGATAAACCAACCAATTTGCTAACAAGCGAAACTATGTATTTGCCTGCAGGAACATATGCAGTAACGGTATCTCTTGAAGGATATAAAACACCAGCAGCAAAAGAGGTTGAAGTTGAAGAAGAAAAAACAGCAGAAGTGCATTTTGATTTAGAAAGAATGAAGATAGGATATTTATACATTAGATCTAGACCATCACAAGCAGCAATTTACATAAATGGAGTTAATACAAGATTGTTAACACCGCAAAAGTTTGAGTTAGAAGAAGGAAAATACAAAATAATGCTAAGATACAGAGGTTACGAAGACAGAGAAATAGAAGTTGATATAAAGGAAAATGAAACAGTAGAAAAGTATATAAGATTAGTAAGAAAAGCAGAATAACGGCAATTAACGAAAATAATAAATACTTAAATAGTATATATTATGGGAGTATTAGAACGACTTGGGGAAATAGCAGGAAAGTATGCAACAAATGCAGTGAATGCAGCTCCTGAGTGGGCTCGAAACGCATCTCAGGCTGCAGAAAAATGGGACAGAAATTCTAAAAGTGCAGATGCAGAAAGAAATTATCAAGTAGGAGTAGAAATGGCAGCAAGAAACCAATTAAGGCTTAAAGGGCTTCAAAGAGTTTCTGCGGCAGATTTCAGTAATGCAGTTAGCGGTGCACAGGATGTATATGCTTATAAAGTGAGCGGAGCAGGTGGAAAATGGCAAAACAGATTTGAACCATATGCTAGCGAATTGGATAGAATAGTGCCAGGATTACCAAGCAAAGTTCCTGGACAGCCTCGTGAAAACGTAATGAATCGGGTTGTTCCAATAGCGGAAGCACTTCACAACAAGAAAGTTGGTGGAGCAGTTGGCAGGGCTCTTGGTGTCGGTGCAACAGCACCTACAGCTCCAAGATATCCTTTTGCTAGAAGGTGATAGAAAATGGCAGACAAAGTATATTATGATGTGGTAGCGACTGGGACAAGTAACACCACACATTCTTTCTTCACACATACTGAAAAATCAAATGGTGTTACTGTAACAAACTTGACAGAAGCAAACAAATTGGATAAAGACTTCGTGCTAAAAAGAATAGAGCTTATTCCAGCAAGCGATATTGACACAACAGACGCTTTGAAACTATTTGAAAAAGCAATGATAGAAATAAAACTTGACAACCAGAGACTTTTCATAGCACCAGCTCCTCTTGCCTTAACTGATGCATATGTGGCATTTGGCTCTAACGGTGGATTAACAAGTGGAAATACAGATCAGACAGGAGCACACGGAACTATGAACGGTTATACATTTGAGGAACCTTTGAACATTCCAGCAAACACAAAATTAGAAGTTGATCTAATAACTGCAAATGCTTTCGCAACAGACACAAATTTAACAATGTGCTTAATTGGTTCTTCCGCTTAAGCCTTTTCTTTTCTTTTATATTATTTATAATATTATGGTGTTTGTAGTCAAAGCTGGGAGTAAGTCTCTCTCCGCAAATGGAAGTGGAACGATACCAATAGACATATCAGCAGGAAGAACTCTTGTAATTAGGAGAATAACCTTTAACTCAACAGGATCTTTCAATATTACAGAAATCAAAGATACTGCAGCAAATTACAACTACGTAACAGGAACTTTGAAATCTGCGATATTGAAAAATAAAGCAAATGCAAATGTAATTGAAGTAGATCCACCGATAGAAATAACAGGAGATTCTTCACTTGTTTTCAATATAACAGATACTTCTGGATCTAGCAATACTGTGGATATTGCGGTATGGGGAGACGAAACAGGCAGGTAATATAAATAAAAAAAGGTATTATTATGGAAAGAGGAGAGTATAAAAAATATCAAGAATTAACATTCGATTTGGGAACAGCTCGGACAGATGAAGAATTGGAAATAAGAGGAGATTTTGTATTGGTTGAATATTTAGATGGAAATGCAAGTATAAAGTTAGATAATCCAGGACATGACGCAATTGATTTGACTAAGATCAAGCAAATTAAAACAAGTCCTGAATTTTTTGAGAAGATTTATATAACAAATACTGCACAGACGGGAAAAACTTTAAAATTGCTTATTGGAGGTGCAGCAAGTTTCACAGCCATTGGTTCAGAGTCTATTGGGTTATATTTTGATGATGAATTTACAAATACAGCAAAAGTAATTACAGGCTCAGAATATAAAGATTTTGTAGTGATGGATAATGTAAGTGTAGATGCAGGAGCAGTTGTAACTCACACAGGAATAGATGTATGCAAATTTAAAGACAAACTAATTCTTGTCTCAACAACAGATAATTTTACAATATATATTCAAGTATCAGACGATAATACAAATTGGTATGACTTAAAAACAAACTCAGATGGAGATATTTCATTTAACTGTAATAATGAGAAAATTGCTTTTAGAAATAATTATTTTAGTAAATATATGAGAATTGTTGCTAAAAACAATGGATCAAGTGCAGCAACAATATATTGCGTAGTTTCGTGTCAAATATGAGAATAGAGAAAAAAGATGTTTGGCTAATCATAGGAACAATACTAGCGGTGATTGGGCTTATTTTGTTATCTGCAGCAGCAAGAGCAGCACCAACATATTCAAATGTTGGGCTGAATTTAACTTATGTTGGAATGGGGGAAAATATTGAGTTAAGGGCGAAGTGGACGCCGATAGATACACCTTATGATATATCTACTGGTGTATATAATGATTATTTAAGTGTAGCTAGTCAAACTGATGAGGCTGTAGATATAGCATTTAATGATGATGGAAGTAAATTGTATGTTCTTGGAGGGGTAAATTGTCGTAAAGTATTTGAATATACATTATCGACACCTTATGATGTATCTACAGGGACATACAATGATTATTTAAATGTAGATCCTCAAACTGACGACCATTTTGGTATAGCATTTAATGATGATGGAAGTAAATTGTATTTGAGTGAAATAACTTATGACAGAGTTTATGAATATAATTTATCGACACCTTATGATGTATCTACTGGTGTATATAATGATTATTTAAGTGTAGGTTCTCAAACTGGTACACCTTTAGGTATAGCATTTAATGATGATGGAAGTAAATTGTATGTGGCTGGAGGTAGCAATGGGAAAGTATTAGAATATAATTTATCGACACCTTATGATGTATCTACAGGGACATACAATGATTATTTAAATGCTAGTGGTTACTATCCTGTAGATATAGCATTTAATGATGATGGAAGTAAATTGTATATAGATAAATATCACAGTTCTATTTATGAATTTAATTTATCGACACCTTATGATGTATCTACTGGTGTATATAATGATTATTTAAGTGTAAGTAGTCAAGAAAGTTATCCTTATGGTATAGCATTTAATAATAACGGAACTAAATTCTATGTGGTTGGCTCTAATTCTGATAAAGTTCACGAATATAATTTAACTGGTGCATTAGACACAGCAATTTTATATATAAATATGACAGGAAGTTATCAAGCTGTGGATACAATTGATTTAAATGATTCAACAATAGTAAAATGGAGCAATTTCAGTTATTCAAACTCCACAACATGCAACAAAGTTGTTAAATGGAAAATAACAGCAAACGATAGCACAGGAACTTCAAACACAACAACAATCGGAACATTTTATATAATGCCTTATTTTGCAAGTTCAACAAATACTAGTGTAGTTGATGATATTTCTTCATGTGCAAGCAAAAATAATGCAACTTTGAACATAGCAGGAGCAGGAGATGCAAATGTTACTGTTTATATGGGGTTTTTTAAGAG
>Ga0180301_10003712_pt1 | contig 11884 bp, 12 predicted proteins | sample GuaBasSediGuay16_FD_121797 | JGI IMG/M metagenome (GOLD analysis project Ga0180301, IMG submission 121797) | Subseafloor sediment microbial communities from Guaymas Basin, Gulf of California, Mexico - Guay16, Core 4569-2, 12-15 cm | ecosystem: Environmental > Aquatic > Marine > Hydrothermal...
CGGAATAACACTTTTTCTCTTTGCGGGAAGAAAAAGCAAAAATATTGGCAAAAGACTGGCAAAAGGAGCATATGAGGTATACGGTATTATTCAAATATTTGCCGATATTCTCTCCTATTCCCGCCTCTTAGCCTTAGGCCTTGCCACAAGCGTCATAGCCACAGTGGTGAATACAATTGCGAGCATGTCAGGAGGAATACCCATCCTGGGACCTGTTGCAGCTGTTCTTATACTGGTGCTCGGCCACATAGGGAATCTCTTAATTAATGCTCTCTCTGGCTTTATACACACTGCTCGTCTACAGTTTGTAGAGTTTTTCACCAAATTCTATGAGGGAGGAGGGCGTAAGTTTGAGCCTCTTAGAAGAGAAGGAAAATACACCATAATAAGAGAATTCCAAGGTGGAGTGTAATACTATGGAGTTTGCTTTTTACCTTCCAACAAAAGTTCACTTCGGACAGGGAAAAGTTAAAAAAGTGGGAAAAATAGCAAAAAAATACGGAGAAAAGGCTCTTGTTGTAACAGGAAGGACTTCTGCAAGAAAACTTGGTTTTCTGGAGCTTATTGAAAAAGAACTCAAAAAAGAAGGAGTTAAATTTTCTTTTTTTGAAAAGGTAGAGCCAAATCCATCAATAGATACGGTTAAAAAAGGAGCAGAGTTTTTCAAGCAGGAAAGGTGTGATGTGATAATTGCTCTTGGAGGGGGGAGCTCTCTTGATGCTGCCAAAGTTATAGGGATTATGGTTAAAAATCCCGCTCCCTTATCCTCTTATTTTGGCAAAAACAAGGTAAAAGAAGAAATTCCTCCTCTTATAGCCATACCAACAACCTCCGGCACAGGAAGTGAGGTAACCCCTTATGCAGTTATAACTGACACAGAAAATGACCATGTAAAAAAGGTTATAGCCGACCCTCACCTTTTCCCAAAGGAGGCGCTGCTTGACCCAGAACTGACCATAACCCTCCCACCATCTGTTACATCGGACACAGGAATAGACGCTCTATCGCATGCTGTAGAAAGTTACCTTTCTAAAAAGTCCTTTCCTCTAAGTCAAACAATAGCCCTCGAAGCAATCAGAATAATAGGGATATACCTTCCCCGAGCAGTAAAAAGACCTGATGACCTTGAAGCAAGAACATATCTTATGTATGCTTCCATGTTAGCGGGAATGGTTATAGCTCAAACCGGAGCTACCATACTACATACCATGGGTTATCCTTTAACTTCCAACTTTAACATTCCCCATGGCAGAGTTAATGGGATTCTTCTTCCCTCTTTCTGGGAGAAAAGTTTTTCCGGGGAACCTGAAAAATTCTCCAAAGTTGTAGCTTCCCTCCTTGAAGGAATAGAAAATTCTCAGGCAAAAGATCCTGTAAAAAGCGCCCTCTTTATTAAAGAATTCTTGCACAAAGCAGGACTTCCGAAAAATCCTAACATCAATATAAAGGAAGAAGAACTTTCTCGATTTGCCCACGAAATCATAAAAAATAAAGAAAAAATAGCTGTAAGTCCAAAGGAGTTGAATTTTGAGGAGATACTTGACATTTATAAAAAAGCACTTTTACATTAAAAAAAGAGCCTTCATCCTTTCAACCTTAATTTTTTCTTTTATCTTTCTAACTTTTTCCTGTGTCTTTTCTTCTCAAAATATAAGGGTAATAAAAGATCAGGAATATTTTCCTCTTCTAAAGGAGACAATAAAGCAGGCAAAAAGTTCTATTAAAGTAATAGCTTTTGAAATGGGATATTATCCTGAATATCCCCTCTCTCCAAGTAACATCCTCATACAAAACCTCATTGCTGCCAGGAAAAGAGGAGTTGACGTAAGAGTAATTCTTGAAAAAAGTGAATGGAACAAAAAAGTTACAGAAAAAAACAGATTAGCAGGCAAGGTTCTCTCCAGAGGAAAAGTGAAAGTAAGATATGACCCACCTCACATAACCACGCATGCAAAACTTGTGATAATAGACTCAAAGATAGCCATTCTTGGAAGTAATAACTGGACTTACTACTCTCTCTCTCAGAATAAAGAGCTTGCTTTGCTTGTAGAAGTTACGTCTGTTGTAAAGGAACTTGAGGAATATTTTAACTCACTGTGGGAAGAGAGTACTCCTCGCTAAAATCTGTTTCCCACCTTGACAGGGGAGAAAGCTCTGCTATCTTAATTACGGTGAAAAAGATGGAAAAGAGCCTGCATATACATACTGTAACAGAAATTACCTCTTATATAAAGGGGACACTGGAAGATGATCCAAAGCTTCAGGATATTCTGGTCAAAGGAGAGATCTCAGACTTTCGCCCTCCTGTAAAGCACCTTTACTTTTCTTTAAAAGATAGTGGGGGAATAATATCCTGTGTAATGTTTGAGGACAAACTCCAGAATCTGAAATTTGATCTTAAAAATGGACTTGAGGTAATAGCAAGGGGCAGTATAGGAGTATATTCCTTAAAAGGACGCTATCAGCTTTATGTGAGCGAACTTTTCCCCTTAGGTAGAGGGCTTTTATATCTTGCCTTTGAAAAATTAAAAAGAGAGCTTATGGAAAAAGGTTACTTTGACCCTGCCCATAAATTACCTTTACCTTTCCTGCCTCAGAGAATTGGAATAGTCACCTCTCCTAAAGGAGCTGCAATAAGGGATATACTTAAAGTGCTTGACGAAAGATTCCCTAACCTGGATATAATTATCTCTCCCTGTCGCGTTCAGGGAGAGGAGGCACCTTTTGAAATAGCAAGAGCAATTGAAAATCTCAATCAATATGGGAAAGTTGATGTAATTATTGTAGGAAGGGGAGGAGGGTCAATAGAGGATCTTTTTGCTTTTAACGATAAAGTGGTAGCAGATGCCATTTACAATTCCCGTATCCCCGTAATTTCTGCAGTGGGACATGAAATTGACCAGACAATAGCAGACCTTGTAGCAGATGAAAGAGCTCCCACCCCATCTGCTGCAGCTCAAAGAGTTGTACCAAGAAAAAGTGAACTTCTCTTGAAGATTCTGGACAGCAGGAAAAAACTTATCTTTCTTATGGAAAGAAAAAAAGAAATGCTGGAAAAGGAAACAGTAAAATACAAGAAACTCTTAATGGCAAGGCATCCTCAAAAAATCACAAGAGAGTTAAAACAGAGAGTAGATGAATATAGAAGAAGAACCTGCGACTATACGAAAGCTTCTTTTCATCACACAAGAACAAGGCTTTTACAGCTTGGTCAAAAGCTTTTAAGACATTCTCCCAAAACTTACGTTGACATCTCCAGAGAAAAACTGAATTCATCAAGGAGAAGGCTTGAAGCCTCCATTTCAAGATTTGTTGAAACAAGAAAAAGTTCGGCTTTAAATTTAAAAAACAAACTCAAAGCTCTATCTCCCTACTCTGTTCTTAAAAGAGGATATAGCATTTGTTTGAGCCTTCCTGATTTAAAAGTAATAAAAGATTACACTCAGGTTAAAAAAGAAGATAAAGTAAAAATTAAACTTTGTAAAGGCAACCTTTACACCATAGTTTATAAAAAAGAGGGAGAGAAAGATGAAATTTGAAGAGGCTATGCAAAAACTGGAAAAGATAACTCAGGAGCTTGAAGAGGGCAACCTCCCTTTAGAAGAATCTATAAAGAAATTTGAGGAAGGTATGAGACTTGTAAAATTCTGTGAAAAAAAATTAGAAGAGGTGGAAAAAAGAATAAGCATACTGATAAAAGAGGAAGAGGAGTTTAAACTTCAACCCTGGGAAGTGGAGGAGGAAAAAAATAATCAGAATAAAACCAAAACAAAATCAGAAAACGGATTTCTTTTTGGAGAAAGCGATGACAATTTATGAAGAGGCCTTTCTTTTCTTAAAAAGCAGGCTCTTGTGGTCTGTAGTTTCAGCGTGGTTTCTGGCACAGGGTCTTAAAATAGTAACAACTTTTTTAAAGGAAAAAAGAGTGAATCTGCACCGATTTATTGAACCAGGAGGAATGCCTTCTTCCCATGCTGCCATGGTTATAGCTCTACTTGTGGGAGTGGGAATAAAAGAGGGTATGTCGTCAACACTTTTTATTGTCACTTTGGTATTTTCTCTTGCCATAATTTACGAGGCTATAGGAGTTAGAAGAGCTGTGGGAGAACAGGCTGAAATTTTAAACAAGATTCTGGACAAAATTTCCCTTGAGAAAAAAACCACAAGAGAAAAACACCTTAAAGAAACCCTTGGCCATCGTCCTCCAGAAGTAATAGTGGGCTCAATTATTGGCTTAATTATGGCTTTAATATGGATAAGGTAAATGATTAAAAAAGTAGGGATAACATTTAATCCTTTTAAAAAAAACATATTTGAAAAAGCAGAGCTTGTTATTAAATGGCTGGAAAAAAGAAAAATAAAAGTTTTTATTCCTCAAGAAAATAAGAATACAGGCTATTTTAGTAGAATACTTGCTCCCCTTGAAGAAATAAAAAAAGAGGTAGAGCTTGTGATATCTCTTGGGGGTGATGGAACTTTGTGTAAGTCTGCAAGAGAATTCTCACCAGCAAAGATTCCTGTACTGGGGATTAATCTGGGAGGACTTGGTTTTTTAACTGAAATTCCTATGAAAAACTTCCAGGAAGACCTTGAAAAAATCTTATCCGGAGAGTATATTGTGGAGAGAAGAATGATGCTTCAGACCAAGATAATCTCAAAAGAATCCAAAAGCCCTTGCTTTATAGCTCTCAATGATATTGTGATAAGCAAAAGCTTTCTGCCAAGAATAGTGTCTTTGAAAACTTTTGTCTCAGATGAGTTTGTAACCACATACTCGGCAGATGGTCTTATAATCTCCACTCCCACAGGTTCCACTGCATATTCTCTTTCTGCAGGGGGACCAATTGTTCATCCAAACTTAGAAGTGATAATTCTCTCCCCCATATGTGCTCACACCCTTGCTGTAAGACCACTCATTGTCTCTCAGGAAGAAACAATAAAAATTATACCTGAAAAACCCTCTGAAGACATTTTTGTCACAATAGATGGACAGGAAACACATCCTCTAAAAAACGGAGAACAGGTAGAGATAAAGAAAAGCCCTTATCAGGCAAAACTTATAAGGCTTAAAGGAAGGTCTTTCTTTCAGGTTCTTAGAACAAAGTTTGGTTGGAGTGGGGTAACCCAGAAGAACAAAGAAAAATAGGATGAGACAGTCATTTATTCTCGCCCAAAAATCTTTTAGAAAGTCTTTAAGAGATAAAATTTTCATTATTTTCTTCATCTTTGCAAGCATACTTATATTTTTGTCTTTTCTATTGAGCTCTTTGACTTTCACAGCCAGGCTAAAGATGATAAAAGATGTGGGACTTTTTGGAATTTCTGTTTTTTCTTCCTTTATAGCTATTTTCCTATCAGCAGAAGCTGTTGTGGGAGAAGTGGAAAAAAAGACAATTTACATTCTGCTTTCAAAACCACCTGGCAGAAAAAATTTCCTTCTGGGAAGCTTTTTAGGAATAGCCCTGACTGCAGGCACTTCTATCCTTATAAATGGATGTATCCTCTTTTTCCTGATCTTTACAAAACAAAATATCATAGACTATGAAATACTCATTGCACTTTTTTTTATGGAACTTGAAGTTCTTGTTTTAACTTCCATAGGGATTATGTTCTCCTCTTTTTCATCATCAGTTATGACAAGTACATTTTTATCCCTGCTTTTTTATATTCTGGGCCATCTTAACCCGCAGTTTGAATCATTGAAAAAAATTACACAGAGCACAATCTTAAAAGAGCTTTTAACCTTTTTACAATGGATTCTTCCCAATCTTGAATTATTTAAGATACCAGAATCTTTAAATATGTTCTATGCAGCTCTGGCAGCTCTTTATTCTGTTTTTTACAGTGGGATATGCCTTATTATTGCTTGCATTATCTTTGAAAGAAGACAGCTTTAAGCACCACCTTTTTCTAAAACCTCTCTGCAGTGCTTCTCAAAGATTTTTTTAAAATGATGGTTAGATGAAGGTGAAAAACCCATCACTTTTTCCCAGACGTCAGGACTTTCCATGCAAAGATAACAAAAAACACGAGGAGCTTTTTCTCTGATTAAAGAGTAAACTTTCTTAAAAAGCTTTATTCTTAAAGGTTTTATGTAGCGTATCTTTCCATCAAGACCCTTTATCATCTCCTCATATATAATCTTTGATTCAGGGAACCTTTCCTTAATTATGTCCTTAAGAGAGGGAGGGAATCTTAACGCACCCATGGAAATCCAGAAAATACGTGAAGGGTCAATAAAGGTAAAAAGAGTGTCAATTAACCTCTCATAATCTTTTTCCCATCCTGGATAAAAAATTAAGGGATCAAAATGAAATGCAAGCATAAAGCCCTTTTTCTGGACTTTAAAGGCTGCCTCTATTCTTTTTTCTAATCTGGCACAAAAATGCTCTTCTCTTGAAATAATAGACTGGGGATTTAATGACCAGGAAAAAACTATATTGGAACAGGAGGGAAGCTCAAGAGCTTTTTCCACCTGGTCAGTTTTTGTTTTAAACTCAAATATAACATTTTTTTTATTCCTGAAATAAGATATAAAAAAGGAAGAAAAATCACCCAGCCAGTCAAGAGCAAGACTGTCTGTAAGTTCTCCATTACCTATCCTGATAATGTTTTCTCCCTGCTCTTTTAGAAAGTCGTCAAGCTGCTCTTTTATTCTCTCAAAATTTACATACAAAACAAGAGGAGAAGGACCAAGATAATCCTGAAGGATACAGTAACTGCAATCAAGGGGACAGCCAACAGGCTGGTTTATAACATAATAACCACAACAAAGGTATCCTCTGCCCGTTCCAGGACAGGTCTTTACGAAGCTTCCGGGAAAAGACGTTAAGAAAAGAGTGCTTTTGCCTTCTTCAAAAGAAAAATCTGCAAAAAAACTGTTTTTCTCGGTGGAAACTTCTTCAATCTCCACCCCTCCTGCTCTTTTTATCACCTCACTCACAAAGTAGCTATCTTTAACCCTTTTATCCACTATTATCCTTTTTATCCTGTAATCCCTCATGGTAAACCTCAAGAAATCTCACCAGCAAAGAAAAATTATCCTCTTCTAAAAGATTTTTTATTTTTTTCTTTGCATCCTCTGAATTCCTTATTTTAAAAGAAAGTTCCACACCCCCCTCAAGACTTTTATCCCAGACAATATCTAAACCCGTCCTGGAAGAAAACTTTTTCCTTATTTTATCAAGCTCCCTGTTAACCTTTGTAAGGTAGGGATATTTCCTTTCTTTAATGATATTTTTTATTCTTTCTATTTTCTGAGAACGGGTAAATTTCTCATTTTTCCCAATTTCCAGAATACCCGTTTCCTCTATCACCAATGCAACTTTCTTTCCCTCTCTTATTGCTATTTCTTTTAAATCTGTTAATATATTAAAAAAATCGTACCCTTTCAAAGAAAGAAGATTGCCCAGGAAAACAAAAGTGTCCTGTTCCTGTGGAGATAAGTCTTTTAAAGCAAGAGCTTGCTTAAGGGAAAGTCCGTGGGAAGATATATAGGAGAGAAGAGGTGACCTGTAGGTTGAGAGAATAGCATATTCTTTCACAAGAGAGGCAGAGCTTATCCCAAGTAAAGAACCAAATTTATCATAGATTTGCTTATCCGAAAGCTGCAGGCGCCTCATAATTCCCACTATTCTTGCTTTCTCTGTAAGAGAGAGGGGACGGGAGTGAGATAAAAGCAAAATATTTAAAACCTCAAGAGGGGAAAGATCCCTTTTTAAAATATATGCAGGAAGATAAGATAAGGAAAGTTCCTTTGCAATTTGGAAGCGTTTAAAGCCATTTATCAATCTATATAATTTTTTTGAGGAAGAGAGCTGAACAATAAGGGGATTTATCACTCCCACTTTCTTAATAGAAAGCTTAAGTTTTGCAAGATAAGAGGAATCTTTGTCACTGAAATCAAAAAAATCATCCTCAGCATCAATAAGCTCCAGCGGAATTTTTCGCAATTTTTTCTCAAGATGCATTTTTTATTTTAATCCTAAGATATTTTTAACCAAATTTCAAGTTTGGAAATGAGCTTTGTGAAAGATCTTGTCAGTATCATAATTCCCACATACAACAGAGAAAAATGGATAAAAGAAGCTATTCAATCGGTTCTTTCTCAAACTTATTCTTTTTATGAGGTAATAGTAGTGGATGATGGTTCTTCTGATAATACAAGGGAAATTGTAAACTCTTTTAAAGAAAGAGTAAAATACTTTTTCCAGCAAAACTGTGGACCCTCTTGTGCTCGCAATAAGGGAATTGAACTTTCTCGTGGAGAGTGGATAGCTTTTCTTGACTCTGATGACCTCTGGAAAAAAGAAAAGCTTGAAAAGCAAATGGAGGCATTAAAAAAAGAGCCCAGATTTAAGGTATGTTATACAGAAGAGGTTTGGATAAGAAATGGAAAATTTGTAAATCCCCGCAAAAGACACAAAAAGTATTCTGGATGGATATACCTTCACTGTCTTCCTCTCTGTATTATCTCTCCTTCTTCTGTGCTGATTCATCGCTCCGTGTTTGAAGATGTGGGAAAATTTGATCCCCATTTGCCTGTAGCAGAAGACTATGATCTGTGGCTGCGAATTTCCTCCCGATATCCGATAAAACTTATTCCCGAAAAACTTATTATCAAACGAGGAGGACACAAAGACCAGCTTTCAAAAAAATACTGGGGAATAGACAGATTCAGAATATATGCTCTTGAAAAGATAGCAAAAGAAAATCATCTTCCTGTTGAATGGAAAATTGCTACCTTGAAGGAAATTGTCAAAAAAGCAGAAATTTTTGCAAGAGGTTGTGAAAAAAGAGGGAAGTGGGAAGAGTATAGAATCTATCTTAAAAAAATAGAGAAGGCAAAAAAAGAAATCTTCCTTTTAAATGCAGACAAAAACACAACTTTTGCAGAAAAAAATATTCTGGGAGGAAATTATGGATGAGATTTTTTATCCTTTAATAATAATAGGTGCAGGTCCGGCAGGGCTTTCTGCCACTATTTATTCAAGAAGAGCTCGCATAAAAACCCTTACCTTTGAAAAACTCACCCCTGGTGGACAGATTCTTACCTCAGAAAAAATAGAAAATTATCCGGGGTTTCCTGGACCTACACCCACAAGCGAGCTTATCTCACGAATGGTAAAGCAGGCTGAAATTTTAGGAGCAGAAATTGAAAACGAGGAAATTGAGAAGGTAAAAATAAATGATGAAGAGAAAATATTATACACAGATTCCAGTAAAATCTATAAAGCTTTCTCTGTCATAATAGCAACAGGCACAAGACCCAACACTCTGGGAGTTCCCGGAGAAAAAGAGTTCACAGGGAAAGGTGTAAGTTACTGTGCAACCTGCGATGCTCCTTTTTTTAAAGATGAAGAGGTTGCCGTGATAGGCGGAGGAAATACTGCAGCAGAGGAGGCAATTTACCTTACAAGATTTGCTAAAAAAATCTACCTTATTCATAGAAGAGACAGACTCCGGGCAGACAAAATTTTGCAGGAAAGAATCCTTGGAAATAAAAAAATTGAGGTAGTGTGGAATAGTGTGGTGAAGGAGATTTATGGAGGGGAGAGAGTAGAAGGGGTTCTGGTGCAGGATTTAAAAGAAAGGAAAATAAGAAAACTTCCCTGTAGAGGAATTTTTATCTATGTTGGAGTAAAACCTAACAGTGATTTTGTCAGAGGTCTTATAAAAACGGATGAAAAAGGTTTTATTCTGACAGATGAAAAATTTGAAACCAGCGTGAAAGGAATCTTTGCCTGTGGTGATGTCAGAGCAAATCTTGTAAAACAGGTAGTTGTTGCATGTGCAGAGGGAGCCCAGGCAGCTATCATGGCAGACAGGTACCTTGAGGAGAAAAACAATGTAAGGTGATATTTGACAAAATCTTTTTTTATTTGTAAAAAAATTAAAGGGTGCAAAGAATGATTAAAAAGATAGTGTGGGTGGTAGAACTTGCAGCTTTTTTCTTAATTTTTACCTTTGAGACCGGACAAGCCTCCTATCTTAAAGTAAAGGATAGTGGCTTCACAGAACTTCCGGTTAGTGCAAGAAGTCTTGGAATGGGAGGGGCTTTTGTAGGTGTTGCCGATGACTACAGTGCATGCTACTACAATCCGGCGGGACTTGTCAATCTTAAATCTCCTGAGATAGGTTCAATGTACACTGATCTTTACGGACTTGGGCTTTTAAGCCACAGTTTTTTAAGCTTTGTGGAACCTGATACAGGAATGGGAAGTGGTGGAATAAGCTGGAGTCATCTCTTAGCTGATCTTGAACCTGAGAGGTGGAGGTATGACCTTGTTGTCTATTCTTACGCTAATTATTTTGAAAAAGAAACCGGATCTGCCGTAAGCTGGGGTGTGAATCTTAAGTATATAATCCAGACAACTTCCTACGAGGATGGGTATGGATACAGCCTTGATGTTGGCTATCTTAAAAAATGGAGGAAAACCTCCTTTGGCGTTTGTATCAGGGACGTTTTTTCTAAAATAAACTGGGAAACAGGTAACGAAGATACAATTCCTTCAACATTCACAACTGGTTTAGCTTTTCGCATCAGTAATAGAGCACTGGTTTCCTTTGATGTTAACTCCTCCTTTCAAAACCTTCTCCGGGAAATAAAAATAGGAGGAGAATGGGAAATAAGCGATAAAATATTTTTTAGAAGTGGACTTTTTCAAAAATTCCAGGAAGATGAAGCTCTTAATTTTTCCCTTGGATTAGGCCTTAATGCAAGCCTTACTTCTAAGATAAGAGTTATCTTTGATTATGCTTTTGTCTCATCTCATCAGCTTTCTGATACTCATTATCTTTCCATCTCTCTCAAATTTTAAAAGGGAATAAAACTTTCCTCCTTTTTAATTCTCAGCACAAATTCTACAAGAAGCCTTACAGCATTTTCCACATCTTTCAGAGAAACAACCTCAACCGGGGTATGTAAATACCTCACAGGAACAGAAACAAGTCCGGCAGCTACTCCGGCACGATTTATTTGAATAACATTGGCATCTGTGGGGGTTGCCCTTGGTTCTCCGCAAATCTGGTAGGGAATATTTTTTTCTTCTGCTACCTCTATAAGAACCTCCTCAACCTTAGAGTTTACATTGGGTCCTCTTGTTATAACAGGACCTGCGCCAACTTTTATCTCTCCTTCTTTCTTTTTATCCATTGTTGGAAAATCACTTGCAAGGTCCGCATCCACAGCTATACCAACATCAGGGTTGACAGAATAGGTTGCAGTTCTTGCTCCTCTTAAGCCTATCTCCTCCTGAACAGTTGAAGCAAAAAAAACAGCACTGGGAAAAGAAAGAGAAGAAAGTGACCTTAAAACTTCACATATTATGAAAGTGCCCATTTTATCATCAAGTCCTCTTGCAACAACAAGATCCCCTCTCAGTCTCTCAAGCCCCGCAGAGAAGGTAATAGGATCTCCAATTTTTACTATTTTCTCTGCCTCCTCTTTGCTTGATACGCCAATATCAATCCATTGCTCGGAGAGCTTTACCACTTTCTTCTTTTCTTCCTCCTCCATTGCGTGAATTGGCTTTTTCCCCACCACACCAAGTACAGGACCTGATAAGGCATGGATTTTAACCCTCTGCCCAGGAGTAATATGAGCATCAACTCCACCAATAGAGGAAAAATACACAAATCCCTTCTCGTCTATATACTTTACCATGAATCCAACTTCATCGCAGTGTGCTGCAAACATTATGCGGGGTTTCCCTTCTGGATTTTTAACAGCTATCACATTACCGTGAACGTCTGTCTTAACTTTATCTGCAACCTTTTCCATCTCCTCTCTCACTACCTTCTGGAGAGGTCTTTCAAAACCTGAGGGACTTGGCGTCTCAACCAGCCTTTTCAAAAATAAAAAGGATCTCTCTTCCATCACAAA
>Ga0180301_10003713_pt1 | contig 11882 bp, 7 predicted proteins | sample GuaBasSediGuay16_FD_121797 | JGI IMG/M metagenome (GOLD analysis project Ga0180301, IMG submission 121797) | Subseafloor sediment microbial communities from Guaymas Basin, Gulf of California, Mexico - Guay16, Core 4569-2, 12-15 cm | ecosystem: Environmental > Aquatic > Marine > Hydrothermal...
ACGAGAAAAACAAAAAGACAGGATTAACCGAATGATAAAAAAAGCAAAGATAACAAAAAAAATTCTAATCAAAAAAATGAAATCCTATCCCCCTTTTTTCAAAAAGGTATGGCTTGCCTGTCTAAAAATACCAAAAGGGAAAACTAAAACATACAGTGAAATAGCCAGACAAATCGGATGCCCCCGGGGAGCAAGAGCCGTGGCGATGGCTCTCAAAAAAAACCCGTTTGCTCCTTTTGTGCCCTGTCACAGAGTTGTGCGTTCCGACGGCAAGATTGGCGGATACTCGGGAAAAGGCGGAATAAAAGCAAAAGTCAAACTGCTGCGCCAGGAAGGAATACGCTGCCCACCGTCATCCCCCTTTTGAGGCCAGTTCCCCGAGTTCAAACATAGGCATAAACATGGCTATGACAATGGTCCCGATAACCACGCCCATGAAAATTATTATCACCGGCTCTATCATCGAAGTAAGCCCCTTGACTGCTGTATCCACTTCCTGGTCGTAAAAATCTGCTATTTTGCCAAGCATATTGTCCAAACTCCCGGTTTCCTCTCCCACCCCTATCATTTGAACCACCATTGGAGGAAAAATTCCGGATTTCTGAAGTGGCTCTGATATTCTGCCTCCCTCTTTTATTGAATTTTTACTCTCATTAATTGCCGCTTCTATAATTTTGTTTCCGGAAGTCTTGGCAACAGTTTCCAGAGCCTGCAGAATGGGAACGCCAGATTTTATCAAAGTACCCAATGTCCGGGTGAATTTAGCTATAGCCACTTTCTTTAAAAGTATTCCAAAAACGGGAAGTTGAAGGGAAAACCTGTCAAACTGCACCTTCCCCTTCTCCGTTTTTAAATAACGCCTTATCCCCCAGATGCCGCCGCCAAGCCCCAGAATAAGATACAGGGCGTTATTTCTCAAAGCGTCAGATAACCCTATGACTATTTGGGTCGGCAGAGGCAAATCGGCCCCAAAACCGCTGAAAATGTCCTTAAAAACCGGGATTACAAAAGCGATTAGAAAAATAGTTATCAAAGCAGCTGCTCCTGATACCACCGCTGGATACATCAGGGCGCTCTTGACTTTTGCCTTCAAAGCTTCTGCAGCTTCAAGATAAGATGAAAGTCGTTCAAGTATAACATCTAAAATTCCTCCCACCTCTCCCGCTCTTATCATTGAAACATAAAGCTCGCTGAAAGCCCTGGGATATTTTGTCATAGCGTCAGCTATTGAAAGACCGGCCTCTATGTCTTTTTTTACCCCGGAGAGCACATGTTTAAACGCAGGATTTTCAGCCTGAGTTACCAGAATGTCAAGCCCTTGTACTATAGGCACGCCGGAAGAGACAAGAGTTGAAAGTTGACGGGAAAAAACTACTATATCCTTATTTTGAACTTTGGGTTTAAAAAAACCGCCGCCGGCTGCCTTCTTTTCTATCTTTATGACATTGAGACGTTGAGCCCTTACTCTCCCTATAGCGGATTTTTCATCCGCGGCTTCAACAACACCTTCGACAAGTTTACCCCTTGAATCCTTTGCCTGATAAGTAAATTGCATCTACTCTCTCAACCAGCGCTCGATAATGATTTTTGAAGAAGCTTTTTCATATCTTCCGGGTCCGGTGACCTGCCCATAGCCTCTTGATAGGTGATTTTTTGCTTTTTATACAAATCCACAAGCGACTGATTCATTGTCACCATTCCGAATTTTCCTCCCGTTTGTATCACCGTAGCTATTTGCTCTATTTTCTGTTCCCTTATAAGATTCTTCACAGCAGAGGTGGCTACCATGACTTCACAAGCAAGTATCCTTCCTTTGCCAGAAGCGGTATTGAGCAACTGTTGCGCGAATACCGCCTGAAGGACGAAAGAGAGCTGTACTCTTATCTGTTCCTGCTGATGGGGAGGAAAAACATCTATTATCCGGTTTATGGTCTGGGCGGCGTCGCTTGTATGGAGAGTGGAAAAGACCAAATGGCCGGTTTCGGCAATATTCAAAGCGGCGCTTATGGTTTCAAGATTTCTAAGCTCTCCTATCAAAATAACATCCGGATCCTGCCTGAGGACATGCATCAGGGCTGCGTCAAAAGACTGGGTGTCGGCGCCGACTTCTCTCTGGTTCACAATACTTTTCTTATGGGCGTGAACATATTCTATGGGGTCTTCTATCGTTACAATATGATAGTTTCGGTGAGTATTGAGATAATCTATCATGCTGGCCAAAGTAGTGGACTTCCCGGAACCCGTAGGTCCGGTTATCAGAATCAACCCTTTGCTAAGCTTCATTAAGTCATAGACGATTGGCGGGAGATTCAGTTCCTCGAATGTCTTGAATTTATTGGGTATGGATCTTATAGCCGCTCCTACAACGCCCCTTTGTCTGTAAGCATTCATTCTAAGCCTGCCCATCCCTTTTATTCCAAAAGCAAAATCCAGTTCATTGGTAGCTTCAAATCTCTGTCTCTGGGCGTCGGTCATAAGTGAGAATATCAAAGTTTGACAAACCTCCGGGTTTAATTTCTCAAAAGGCGTGGGCACAAGTTCACCGTCTATCCTGAGCATCGGCGGAGAACCGGCGGTTAAATGCAAATCAGAAGCGCCTTTTTCATGCATCATTATAAAAAGCTCGCTCATTGTCACCATAATTTTTCTCCTGAGATATATTTAAGATTCACTGAAAAACTCTAACAGATATTATTTTGTCAACGAAAAATAAATTCATCGTGCCTAGTTCACTCCCGCATTGGGTCGTGGGAGCGAACTCGCGCTGATATACACCAATCTACACTCCCGCATTGGGTCGTGGGTTGCAAACTCGCGCTCAATGCGGGAGTGGCTGGGGTAGGAGCGTTTTGGGACGTTTGTAGATTCTCGCCCCGTTAGAAGTCCCGACAGGGACAGTCCGCCTTAGGCGGACTTACTTCTAACGGGGCGAGCAGCTACAATGTTTTCTCCGTTTATTTATCTCTTGCAACTTGTGCCTTTCGACTTGTAACTTGTGCTCCTGTGTTCCTGTGTTCTTGTGACCTGTGCCTTGTGTCTTGCAAATAGACTTTTTCAGAGAACCCTACTTAGATTATATTAAATTCAAGAGGTTTAATCTATTAATCCACATCGGAACCAGTTATTCTTACCACTTCCTCAACTGTCGTAAGACCCGCAAACAATTTTCTTACCGCGGATTCCCTTAATGTAATCATACCGTTTTTTACGGCGACTTCCTTGATTTTAGCCGCGCTGGCTTTGGCAGTTATTAAAGCGCGCAGTTCATCATTGACTTCCAATATCTCATGAATTCCGACTCTGCCTTTGTAACCCGTATTGGCGCATCTGTCGCAACCCTTGCCTCTGTGAAGAGTGATTTTTCCGCCTTTTATATTTCTCTCAAGCAAGGGCCTGGATATATTTAAACTGGCCAAAAACTCGGGCTTCACTTCATAGACTTCAATACAGTTCTGGCATATCGTTCTCACGAGTCTTTGAGCGACTACCATAAGGAGAGTCGAAGAAGTCAAAAAAGGTTCTATGCCCATCATGCCTATTCTCGTTATGGCTCCGGCCGCATCATTAGTATGCAAAGTGGAAAAAACAAGATGCCCTGTCATAGCCGCGTTTATGGCAATCGACATGGTTTCAAAATCCCTTATTTCTCCTACCATTATTATATCCGGGTCCTGTCTTAAAAACGAGCGCAGCCCAGAAGCGAAAGTCAAACCGACATCGGCGTTCACTCCGACCTGATTTATTCCTTCAAGATTATACTCTATTGGGTCTTCTATCGTGACGATATTCACGCTTGGGTCATTTAACGTAGCAAGAGCAGAATAAAGAGTGGTCGATTTTCCTGAGCCCGTCGGACCCGTTATCAAGTTTATCCCATGTGGCGCTCTTATGCATTTGGCAAAAACAGCAAGATTCTCCGGTTCAAACCCCAGATCCTCTATTTTAAGTTTAAGACCTGAGGAATCAAGTATTCGCATAACCGCTTTTTCGCCCGGACCACATGGAAGCACAGAAACGCGCAAATCTATTTCCCTCCCTTCTATTTTCAGTTTTGATCTTCCGTCCTGCGGCACCCTTTTTTCGGAAATATCCAAATTGGACATAATCTTCAAGCGGCTTATAATAGCGTTGTGATACTTTTTCGGCGGAGCCGGCTGTGGATGAAGGACGCCGTCTATCCTGAAACGCACATGCGTTTCTTTGTAAGTTGGCTCTATGTGAATGTCCGAAGCATGAGCTTTAATTGCCGAAGCAAGTATTAAATTTACCATTTTTATTATAGGCGCCGCCTCGCCTGTTTTTTCAAGAGAAATTATATCGTCCTCTTCCCTGCCCTTTTTATCCTCGACTACAGAAACATCCTCATCGCTCGTCATGCTGTTTTTTAGTATCTCGTTCAGGGCTTCCTGAGAAGATTTGACGCCGTAAAATTTGGTAATAGTGGCGATTATCTCGCTTTCGGAAGCAAACACAGGTTTTATGTCAAAACCGGTCATCATTTTCAGGTCATCCAAAACTATTATATTCAGAGGGTCTTCCATAGCCACTTTCAAAAGATTTCCATTCCTGGAAATAGCTATTAAATTGTGCCTTCTGGCTATATTCTCCGGAATAAGGTTTACTACTTCTTCATCTATATTTACTTTGGAAATATCAACAAATTCAATGTTGAACTGCTTGCTTAAAAATTCAAAAAGTTTGTTTTCTGTTATGTACTGCTTTTCAACCAGCAAATGTCCAAGTTTTTGTCCCTTTCGCTTCTGTTCCTCTAAAACATCGCTCAACTGCTTCTCACTTATTAATTTGGCAGCCACAAGCATTTCTCCAAGTTTCCGTGAAATATTAATCTGAAAATTTTTTTTCTCTGCCATGTTTAATACTCACGTTCTTCCTTAATTCAATGAAAACCAGATTCTTTCTGGTGTTACTTGCTTTGCGCCCGGCACAAGGTATCTACGGCGTAATACTAAAGTATATGCAGGGGCGGGAAAGAAAAACAATACACACGCACTTCTCAGGCAAAAACAACACCCGAGTAAAATTTAAAAATATTATATATTATTCACAAGGCGAAAGTAAGCCAGGTTATGGCTTTAGAACAATTCTTCGTCACTTTCCTGGGCCACAATGTATCTAACCTTATCATTTGCGCTTAGAGTCACATTTTCAAAACCTGTAGGCTCTTTATAATCCTTATTGTTTTGCGGAGGTTCCGGCAACGACAATTGCGGAAGACTTTCAGGTCTTGCCTTTCTGACCTTTCTTCGCTTTTGTCGTGGTTTATTGATTGTCTTTTTCTTCACCCTTTTTGCGGATGAAGAAGAAGAAAGCAAATCAATCGCGTTGTTATTTATCCCTCTTACTATTTTTTTCTTTTCTACATCCACCTCAAATTGATAAACCACCGGCTCTTTTTTCTGCCTCAAAAGCCTGTACTGGACTACATATATGTTTTTATGAAGAATGGTCGCAGACCATTCGCTGTTAAAATTCGCCGAACTTCCGGAATAATAAGAATTGGATAGCCATGTTTCTATTGTGCCCTTTCCTTCCTTCAGACGGTAATTTTTGACTATATCCACAGCAAGTTTTATTTTTTCGGCGGCGGAGACTTTTTCCTTCTTCGCTTGTTTTTTAACCAGCGCAGAGGGAGGAACTCTGGGAGTCTGCAGTTTTTCACCAACCTCCTCTTTTTGCGAAGATAAACCCAGCATGGAAAAATCAGCAAAACTCACCTTGTCATTAAAGAAAAAGAATCCCAAACCCGCAAGTACTATGACCGCAAATATTGTAAGCACACTTATAAAAAATATGGAAGATTTCTTTGTTTTCCCCCGGGGAGGTTTGGTATCAACCGCCTTTTTCTTTTTTCCCTGCCCGGAGACGACCATTCTCTGGGTTTTATCCATTTTCTCTTCCGTTTCTTTTGTTGGGGGTTTTATTTCTTGTCTGCCTAAAACTGCTTCGGGCTCCGTTGTCTTTTTGTCTTCCGGCAAAGGTTTTTTTATAACTTCTTCCCGTGACGGAGAAAAAGCGGATTGATATGTCTCCTCCTTCTGGATGCTTTGGCCCTTTTTTTCGTAACCTTTAGGCGGTCGTTCTCGCGAGGAAGCAGATTCGCTCTCCGGCTTTTTTTCATCAACGCTTTGAACTGGCTCTACATGTCTTCTTGCCAACTTCGGTTTTTTTCCCTCATCCAAAGGTTCATAAGAAGAAACTGCAGGAGACTCAGGAGCAACCACAGCTTCTTTGTTAGGCTCTATTGTAATCTTAATTTTTTCCTTTTCGGGAGGAGTCTCCCTGCCTGTCACAGCAGTAAAATCGTATATAATAGAAGAAGGCTCTATTTTAAGATCTTCTTTATCACTTTCTTGAGGCAGCTCACTGGCTCTTTCCACACCGGTTTTACCATCGGCGATTTCGCCTTCGTCCTCAAATATTCTTTGGGGTTTTCTGCGCCCAACGCTTTTCAATCTGCCACTTGCAATATCCAGTTGACTGTCATCTCCCCGTTCAACCAGATTCTCGGCCTTGAGGTCGCCTGTCACCGCTGCTTCTGAAATTGACTTGGTTTTCTTCTCCTTTCCATCTGACTCAGAAACCCCCGGAAAACCTTTTTTGTCAATCTCTTCTATGGCTTTGTGTATTTCCCCAACCTGAACACCTTGAATTTTCAGCTCGTTTATTTGCTTTAACGCTTCATTGAGTTTCTGTTCCAACTCCTCTATCCTGCGTTTATTTTTTTCCTCTTCGGTTTCTTTCGCTCTCACCTTCTCTATTAAAAGTGTCTTTTCCCATTTTGCCGCTTCCAATTCCTCCTGCATTTTTGAAAGTTTTATATCAAATTTGTCGGCGAAATTATAATCCAGATCCTGTTTTTCTTCAGTTCCGTAAACATCAAGTATATTGTCTATCTCTTCCAACACCGAACCCTGCCCTTTCGAAAAATAATCCTTCGCGGGAAGACCGCTCTCCAATGCATAAGCCGAAGAGAGCATGTTATCTGAGCTTATCACAGAAGAAACCCCGACTGAAATTAATTTATTTATCTCGGGCACTTCCTCCGCGGGTTTCCAGTCGTCGGGGTTTGCCCCGCTGGCGTCTTCGGGACATACCAAACTCATTCTGGAGAAAGCAGGCAGAGCGGACAATTCTTCCGGTAAATAGGGGCCTAAAATATTGCCATTTGAATAAAGCCAGTATTTCATAAACAAGTTATCTAATTCTACCCAAGACAAATTAAGGATTTAATTCAAAGATATGTCAATTTTGTTACGCCGATTCAAGCAAGCGCCTTGCAATAGATATCCTTCTCACTGTTTCTTCCCTCCCCAATAATTCCAGCATTTTGAACAGGGTTGGTCCCTGAGTTCTTCCGGAAACAGAAACCCTAACCGGATGAAAAATCTCTGCTGTCTTATAGTTATTGCTCCTGGCGAATTCGCGCGTTTTCGCTTCTATTTCTTTTTCAGTGAAATCCTTCATCTCGCGATAGACTTTTTGTATGCTTTCCAGGATGGCCCGGGCCCGGGGTTTTTTCAAGACCTTCTCAACGGCATCCGAGGCGTATTCCACATCCCTGTAGAAAAACTCCACTAAATACGGAACGTCTTCGAGCAATTTGTACTTCTCCTGTTGAAGTGCCACAATTTCAATATTCCTTTCATTTTTTTGAACCTTCAGCCCCTTCTTCTCAAGAAAAGGCAAGCTCATGCTAAATAACTTCTCCCTGGAAAGCATGCGTATATATTCTCCGTTCATCCATCTGAGTTTTATCTCGTCAAAGACAGCGGGATTTTTCTGACATCCTTCAAGACAAAATTTTTCCTCCAGTTCCTTCTCCTTAAACAACTGCTGACTGTCGCTGGTGGAGAAACCAAGCAGCGCCAGATAATTTCTCAGGGCAAGTGGCAAAAAACCTCGACGTCTATATTCTTCCACGCTGGTGGAGCCATGTCTTTTGGAAAGTCTTTTCCCGTCCGGACCAAGTATCATGGAAAGATGAGCGAAACGAGGAACGTCAAAGCCAAGAGCCCTGTAAATATTCACCTGCAACGGGGTGTTGGATATATGGTCATCGCCGCGCATGACGTGAGTTATTTTCATTAAGCAATCGTCAATTACGCAGGCAAAATTGTAAGTGGGATATCCTGAAGCCTTGATTATTACACAATCGTAAAGCAATCTGTTTTCAAAAGATACGGTTTTATGTATCAAATCTTCAAAAACAGTTTTTCCCTCCTGCGGCATTTTAAACCTTACTACCGGTTTTCTCCCTTCCTTTTTGAATTCTTCAATTTGACTTTTGGTGAGGCGCCGGCAGCGGCCGTCATATTTCAGCGACTTTTTTTCCAGCTGCGCCTTTTTTTTCATTTTTTCCAGTTCCTGCGGGGTGCAGTAGCAATGATAGGCTTTTCCTTCCCGGATAAGTTGGTCAGCATATTTCCTGTAAATCCCCATCTCTTCTCTTTTACTCTGGATATAAGGGCCGCAACTGCCTATCTCAGTACCATCGGGCATAGCACCCTCATCCCAGTCAAGTCCCAGCCATTTCAAACTCGAAAAAATCGACTTTACCGATTTTTCGTCGGACCTGAGTTCATCAGTATCTTCAATCCTCAATACGAACGTTCCGCCATACTTCCTCGCCAACAGGTAATTGAAAAGCGCTGTTCTTGCGCCACCTATATGCAAATGCCCCGTTGGCGAAGGGGCGAATCTTACCCTAAGTTTCATATGTCAATAATAGCAAACTATCTCGCTCCACCCGGATTTCTCGCCGCTTCCAAAATCATTTCCTCTGCATGCTTTAAGGCAAGTCTGGACGATTTATCCTTTCCTCCAAGCATGGTCGCTATCTCCCTCTTTCTTTCACCATTATCCAACTTCTTGACGGAAACCCGTGTTTTACCTTTTAAAACACTTTTTTCCACATGAAAGTGGGTTTTGGCAAAAGACGCAAGCTGCGGCAGGTGCGTTATGCACAGTATTTGCTTACGGTTTGAAAGAAATAAAAACTTTTCCCCGATAAGCCTGCCAACAGCGCTCGTAACTCCGGTATCGACCTCGTCAAAAACCAGCACCGGCACCCTGTCCGCTCTGGCAAAAACTGTTTTTATCGCAAGCATTATGCGAGACATTTCACCCCCCGAAGCCACCGTTTTCAAAGGACGCATGCGCCGGTCGGGATTCGCCGAAAACATAAAATCGACCTCATCCATTCCCCACGAATTAAGGATATCTTCATTAAATTCCACTTTGACTTCAAAAGCTAATTTTTTAAAACCCAGCTTTTTTGCCTCGGCGCATATTTCAGAAGACAACTTTTCAGCAGCTTTTTTTCGTCTTAAGTGAAGTTCTTGCCCTTGCTCCCACATAAGTGAACCAAGCCTTTTTATATCCTTTTCCACATCCTCAATGTTGCTTTCCATATTCTGAAGGTCATTTATTTTTTCTTTTAATTGCGGAATGAATTCCAGGAGTTCTTTCACGTTTTTGCCATATTTCTTCTTCAACATTCTTATGGCATTAAGTCTTCCAGTGCAACTTTCTATTCTGGCAGGGTCAACGTCCATTTTGTCAATATAATCCCGAACGCCGAAAGCGACCTCTTCAGCAAGAAGTTTCGCCTGCTTAAGGTCCTCGCTCAAAGGCACAAAAAAAGCGTCTATCTCAGACAAAAAGGAGAGTTTTTTGGCGGCTTCTGCAAGCGTGTTCAACGCGCTGAAATCCGCGGAATACAAAGTCTTGTATATTTCACTGCCGTTAGAAATTATTTTGTCCGCGTTTTTCAGCTTCGGAAACATTTCCTCTAATTCCTCCTCTTCCCCCTCTCTGAGAGAAGATTCTTCTAATTCTTCCAGCTGAAATCTATAAAAATCAAGTTGCCTTTCCTTTTCCGAAGAGGAGCGTTTAAGAAAGTCAAGGCGACTGGTCATCTGACGTCTTCTCTCAAAAAGAACAGCAAAGTTTTTGACAGCGTTTTCAATTCCAGCGTACGAGTCCAGTAATTTCCTCGGTATTTGCGGGCAGAGCAAGCTCTGATGCTCATTTTGTCCATGAAAGTCCACAAGAGCATCTCCGGTTTGACGCAGCGTGGAAAGAGCAACGGGCTTTGAGTTCAAATAAAACTTCCCCTTGCCGTTTTTAAAAATCATTCTCCTCATCTCCAGGCGCTGCCTTTCACTGAAAGGTGCTGAAAAAACGCCGCAAACTTCGGCAAAGTTTTTGCCTTCGGCTATTATATCCGTTCCCATTTTTTCACCGAGAACAAAACCCAGCGCTTCCACAATTATAGATTTGCCGGCGCCAGTTTCTCCCGTAAAAACATTAAATCCGCCACCAAATTCCAATTCAAGTTCGTCTATGAGGGCAAAATTTTTTATGCGCAAAACCTTAAGCATCACTTACCCCAGTGCAGTTTTTTCTTAAGAACTTGAAAATGGGAAAAATTGCGCGGAGCGAGAAAATAACAATATTTCGGATATCTTGAAATTTGGACCCTGTCCTCGCTTTTAATTTTAAAAATTTTCTGTCCGTCAAGACACAATATTATAGAGGATTTCTTATTTCGTTTGTTTGAAAAAACAAAATTTATCTTTTTGCCGGCCGGCAGAACCAGGGGTCTGTGGCTCAAGGCATGCGGACATATTGGGGTAACTATGATAGCATCCACATCCGGAGAAACAATAGGTCCCATAGCCGAGAGATTATACGCCGTGGAACCGGTCGGAGTTGAAATAATTATTCCATCGCCGAAATACTCGGCTAATTTTTCTTCCCCGAATTCAATGCCCACCACGAATGACCTTGCACCCATAGCATTGAACACACAATCATTTAGAGCTGGAAGGGGTCCAAAAATTCTTTTCCCACCCCGATAAACCAAAGTCGAAAGGAGCATTCGTCTATGCCTTTTAAGTTTTCCGAAAGCGAAATCCCGAACTATGCGGGGAAAATCGGCAAATTCTATGCTACTCAAAAATCCAAGCCCGCCGGCATTTACGGCCAAAATCGGGGTTTGTTTGGAAACAATCTGGCGCGCTGCATAAAGCGCTGTTCCATCCCCGCCTATGGAAATCGCGGCATCCGCACTAATGCTGCCTTTATAAACAGAAGAGACGCATACTCTTTGTGTCTTTATCCCCAATCCCAGAAGATTTTTCTCAACTTCCCTGACGAAACTTCTTCCGCTTTTTGGATTATAGAAAATCGCCGCCTTCCTGACTTTCATATTATCATTATACGATTTTTGAAGTCCCCCAAAAAATAACTTTACTATGGTTCACTGAAAAAGTCTATTTGCAAGAGATAAGTTACAGGTCACAAGAGCACAAGAACACAGGAGCACAAGTTACAAGTCGGAAGGCACAGATCACAAGAACACAGGAACACAGGAGCACAAGAACACAGGAACACAAGTTACAAGTCGGAAGTCGGAAGTCACAAGGCACAGGGCACAAGTTGCAAGAGATAAATAAGCGCAATGAACCTTGTCCCCGCGGAAGCGGGGAGCATAATGCTATAAACTCTATAAACTCTATAAACGCAATAAACCTTGTCCCCGCGAAAGCGGAGAGCTTAACGCAATGAACGCTCAACGCTATAAACTCTTCACTCTTTACTCTTCACTCCTCACTTTTTACTCTTTATCCTTTCTATTCTGGCAGAGCTGCGCTCTGCAGCTACAACTGACTCCCGACTCTTAACTTATCCTTTATCCCTTATCCTTTATCCTTTATCCTTTATCCTTTATCCTTCATCCTTTATCCTTTATCCTTTATCCTTCATCCTTTATCCTTCATCCTTTATCCTTCATCCTTTATCCTTCATCCTTTATCCTTCATCCTTTATCCTTCATCCTTTATCCTTCATCCTTTATC
>Ga0180301_10003714_pt1 | contig 11881 bp, 11 predicted proteins | sample GuaBasSediGuay16_FD_121797 | JGI IMG/M metagenome (GOLD analysis project Ga0180301, IMG submission 121797) | Subseafloor sediment microbial communities from Guaymas Basin, Gulf of California, Mexico - Guay16, Core 4569-2, 12-15 cm | ecosystem: Environmental > Aquatic > Marine > Hydrothermal...
AAATTAGATAATAATTATGATGGTTAGCTGCTATTAATTTTTGTTATGATACTTTTTGTTATTATCCTTGACTCTCTTGGTTTCTAATTATATACTCTAAAAAGGTTATCCAACCTATGAAGAAGAAATGAAACAATGAAGGTCCCAGAACTAGTACTAATTGTAGCCCTCGGTAGTGTCCCTATCTCTACCCTTCCTGAAAACAACCCATATGTAGAATCCAGCAAGGAGTCTGTATGAACGTTTTACTGATTTACCCGCAATTCCCTGAGACATTTTGGAGTTTCACGCACGCACTCAAGTTTATCCACAAGAAGGCCGCCTATCCCCCACTAGGTCTGTTGACAGTGGGTGCCATGTTGCCAAAGGATTGGTCAGTGCGGCTAATTGATCTAAATGTAACAAGGCTCACGGACAAGGACCTTAAATGGGCTGACTGGGCATTCATCAGCGCCATGGTTGTACAAAGGGCGTCGGCACTTCGGGTTATTTCTACCTGCAAGCAGGCTGGGGTGAAGACTGTGGCGGGCGGCCCCCTTTTTACCAGCGAGTATCAAGACTTCGACCAAGTTGACCATTTGGTGCTCAATGAAGCAGAGGTGACGCTGCCAGGCTTTTTGGAAGATTTGGCTGCTGGCCGACCAAAGCGGATCTATCAGAGCTCAAGGTTCGCAGACATAAAACAGACGCCGGCGCCCGCATGGGAGCTAGTAAATATGAAACATTATGCGGCCATGAGTGTTCAGTTCTCCAGGGGTTGTCCCTTTAATTGCGAATTTTGCAATGTCACCGCCCTGTTTGGTCATCGGCCGCGTATTAAGGACGCTGACCAAATAATCCGAGAGCTGGATTCTCTCTATGACCTGGGATGGCGAGGCCGGGTATTCTTTGTGGATGACAATTTCATTGGGAACAAACGATACCTCAAGAGCCAACTGCTCCCAGCCCTTATTGAGTGGCGTAAGGGGAAGAGAGGGATACCGTTCAATACAGAGGCATCTCTAAATCTAGCCGATGATGCTCAACTGATGAAGATGATGGTCGAAGCCGGCTTCGATACTGTATTTGTGGGAATTGAAACCCCGGATGAGGAAGGCCTTGCCGAATGCAATAAGAGACAAAACACAAACAGGGATTTGGTCCAGAGCATAAGAATAATCCAGCGCTCCGGGCTGGAAGTGCAAGGAGGCTTCATCGTTGGTTTTGATAGTGACAAGCCTTCCATTTTTCAGAGGCAGATAGATTTTATCCAAAAAAGCGGGATTGTTACAGCAATGGTAGGTCTGCTCCAGGCGCCTGTAGGCACAAGGCTCTATGAACGACTGAAAAGGGAAGGGCGGCTGCTCGGGAATATGTCTGGTGATACTGACGGGACAACGAATATCATTCCCCGCATGGACCCAAATCTATTGGCCGAGGGATACCGCTACATCATGCGCTACATTTATTCGCCGAGGAATTACTACAAACGCGTCCGCGTCTTTTTAAAAGAATATCAGGGAGCAAAGGCCAAAATCCCTCTTGATTTTAACCGGTTCCTTGCCCTGATTCATTCAAGCATTCGACTTGGCATTATAGGGAGAGAGCGTTTTCAATATTGGAAGACCCTATTGTGGACCCTCATTCGTCGGCCACGTCTTCTGGATTATGCCATTACGTTCGCAATTTATGGATATCATTTCAGGAGAGTGGCTTACCGTAGAAGTAACTGATAAATGCCTTCAAAGAAGAGTTATGTTCTAGGTTCCCTATCTCTGGGTTGAGGAGCAATATAGGATCGGTTAGGCGTAGGCTCTGTTAGAGCCCAAAAACCAAAAAAAGGCCATGGCAAAGACCGTGGCCTTTGAATTTTCGTGGTGGGCGGTGCGAGATTTGAACTCGCGACTTCCACCGTGTGAGGATGGCACTCTCCCGCTGAGTTAACCGCCCACTATATAAAAGCAGAATATATTATTCAGGGGGTGTTTGTAAACAGAAAAATGGGCCCAATTCGGGGTTCAATCTGAGTTGCCTTCCAATGCCTTTTGGCCCAGTCTGTCCGAATAAGCATGCCAGTACTTTGTATTATTTCATTCCTATCAATTTCTTCATCTTGTTTACCTCTTCTGTCTCCAGATACCGGTATTCTCCCACCTTCAAATCCCCTAGGGCAATGGTGCCAAAACCTGTCCTGATTAGGTGGACCACGCGGTAGCCCACGGCCTCCACCATTTTCCTCACCTGGCGGGAAATTCCTTGGGTAATGGTAATCCGGATAATAGTCTGGCGCTCATTTCGACCAAGCAATGTCACCTTGGCCTTGGCCCGGACAGCACCTGGAATCCGGACACCAACCCTCAAGAGTTCGATTGCTGCATCTTCCATGTATCCTGCTACTGTGGCCTTGTAAGTGCGAGGTACCTTAAATCGGGGATGGGTAAGACGGTAGGCCCATTCTCCATCATTGGTAAAGAGCAGCAAACCCATGGTATCAAAGTCTAGTCTGCCCACGGGATACACCCTCTGCTTTACATTGTCCAGCAGATCTGTTACCAGGGGCCTGCCTAAAGGATCGCTCATGGAGCAAATGTAACCAAAAGGCTTATTGAGCATGATATAGATCCTCTCAAGAGGGCCAGGCACCTCCCGGTCGTCCACGTGAATCTTATCTCTGCCCCATACGGCACGGAAACCGGGCTCCCGCACTACCTTTCCGTTTACCCGCACCCTTCCTGAGCTAATTAACTCGTCTGCCTTGCGGCGGGAGGTGATGCCTGCAAGTGAGAGGAGCCGATTCAGGCGTAAAGGTCCCTGACCCCCCTCCATACTATTGCGGTTGGTTTTCGGCTGACGGGGCTTGCCTGTGGCTTTCTTCGGGCCTGAAGATTTCTTTTGTTTGGGAGCCTTCTTGTTCATCTGGGGCCAGCTCTTTAATCTCTTTTAGTTTTGGGAGGGCATTAAGATCCTTGAGGCCGAATACCTCTAGGAATTTTTTTGTAGTTCCATATATCAGGGGGCGGCCAGGGAGATTTTTCCTTCCCACAATTCTGATGAGTCCCTTTTCCATCAGTGACCTAAGGATACCACCTACATCCACACCACGCAATCGTTCAATTTCTTGTCTTAAGATAGGCTGCTTGTAAGCCACAATGGCCAAGGTCTCTAGTGCGGCCTTGGATAGCCGTGTAGGGGAGGTCTTCAGCATTCTCAAAATAAATGGTGCGAACATTGGGTGGGTGCGAAATTGGTATCCGCCTGCTACTTCCTTGAGGCTGAAACTTCTCTCTAAATGGGCATAGTCTTCCACAAGCTGAGTCAATGCGGTCTTGATATCAGCTAGTGTGGAATCGGGTATCCAGGCCTGAATCTCTTTGGCACTCAACGGTCTATCTGAAGAGAATAGCAGGGCCTCCACGATTAGTTTGGTTGACTTATTCATGTTCCTCGGCCTCCTCTTCATCAAATCGGGCACGCAGGCGAATATCACTTTCCTCTGTGGGCTGGGATATGGAAACCAATCCTGCTCGGACCAGTTCCAAAAGAGCGAGAAAGGTTACTATAAACTCTGAGAGATTTGATTGGTTTTTGAATACATCTCTGAAGTAAAGCATCCTTTTTGCTCGTAGTTCTGCAAGGAGGTAAGCTGTTTTTTCCTTGACGGACCACCGGGGGGGCTCGATTCTGAGGCGGGAGTCCAGACCCTCTTCCTCATCTATTCGCTTGAATGCTGAGATTAATAGGAAGATATTGGCCTCAAGCTCTGGCCCTTCCTCTTCTAACTGTTTTCGAAGAGAAATGTCCCCTGGCCTGGTAAACACGTCCCGGGCCAGGATCTCCATTTCAGCCAGGTCCTGGGCTGCGGATTTAAGGTGCATATATTCAAGCAGGGGCCTTGTTATTTCAACCCTTGGGTCTTCTTCGTCTTCTTCACTATAATCGGGGAGCAGCATCTTGGATTTGATGTGAATAAGGGTGGAGGCCATCACAAGGAAGTCAGCAGCTACGCTAATGTTAAGGGCCTTCATCATTTCCAAGTACTCTAGATATTGATCTGTAATGGTGGCAATAGGGATATCAAAGATATCCACTTCATTCTTGTGGATGAGATGAAGCAAGAGGTCAAGGGGACCTTCAAATATTTCAAGCTTTACTTGATATTCCATGCCAATCTATCGAAATTAACAGAAAAAATACTTAGAAGCGCTTGTTACTGGCCGCTAACGGTGAACGGTCAACGGTAAACGGCTTTTAAGGCCTGTTTAAGGCAATTTTACCGCCTCCCTTACCTCTTCCATGGTCCTACTTGCCACCTTTCTGGCCCTCTGACAACCTTCCTGCATAATCTGTTTGACAATGGAAATATCCGCTTCCAGCTCTCTCCGCTTTTCACGAATAGGTTGGAGGCCCTTTTTAAGGCTCGCAGCCATCATCCTTTTACACTCCACACACCCGATCTCCGCCTTGCGGCAGGCTCCATCAATCTGCTTTACTGTTTCAGGTTCCGAATAGATCTCGTGAAAGGAAAACACATTACATATTGCCGGGTCACCCGGATCTGTTTTTCTCTTTCTTTGAGGGTCAGTGATCATCTGGCTCACTTTACGATCGATTTCTTGGTCTGAGTCAGTAAGAAAGATGGCGTTTCCATAACTCTTGCTCATTTTACGGCGATCAATGCCCAGCAACTTGGATGTGGGGGTGAGCAATACATCAGGCTCAGGGAAAACCTTGCTATAAAGATGATTAAACCGCCTGGCAATTTCCCTGGTCAGTTCCACATGAGGGGCCTGATCTTCCCCCACTGGAACCCCATTAGCTTTATACATCAGAATATCAGCGGCCTGGAGTACCGGATACCCAAGGAATCCGTAGGTATAGAGGTCCCGCTGGGTAACTTCCCGAAGCTGTTCCTTGTAAGTAGGATTTCGTTCCAGCCAGGGAAGGGGGGTGATCATTGAAAAGATCAAGTGCAATTCTGCGTGCTCCTTTATCTCCGACTGGATGAAGAATGTGCAAATTTCTGGATCCAGGCCCATGGAAATCCAGTCCATGATGATTTCATAGGTAGTTTCTTTGATGATATCTGGATTGCTGTATTCGCTCGTGAGGGCATGCCAATCAGCAATGAAGTAAAAACACTCGTATTCATGCTGAAGCTCTTTCCAGTTGAGAAGGGCACCATGTAGATGCCCCAGATGCATCTTGCCAGTAGGCCTCATGCCGCTCACAATTCTCTTTTTCGACATCTCCTCTTTCTCCTTTCACGCCTCTCCTAATGTATATGGCCCATTGGTGGGCTACTGATTATGTCTGTATTCATTTTGTTTGTCGAGGAGGTAGGATTTGTATCTTTCCTTCACAAATGTTATCTCGTCCTCCTTGGATTGTATTTGCTGATTCAATCTCCTCTCCAAAATTTGCTCAAACACCTTCTTGAAGATGGGCCCTGGCCTCATTCCGAGCTGAATCAGTTCCTTTCCAGAGAGCTCCACGTGAGTGCCTTTTAGCTTGGTAAAATATGTGGAGATCAAACGCTTCGCCTTTTCACAGGAGCTCTTGGCCATGAGAAATAAGAGAATTTCTGTATCATAAGGGCTCAGCAATGTATAGAGGGTATAATTGTCTCCAGAGAAGGCATGCAAGGCATTAATGAGATCCATTAATCGCTCCCGCTGCGATACCATGGCCTTGCTCTCGGTATCCGCCATGCCCATGCCCTCCATAAGCCGGCTGAACCCTTTGGGATCTAATGAGGAAGTAAGGCCATACCAATAGACCTTCCAGGCCTCAAAGTGTTCTTCAAGGTAGAGTAATCTATACCATGAGATAACGCTCTTTATGTCTTCCAGGAGTTTTTTAAGTTTTGCCGTAAAGGTGATTTCCGGGGAAATGAACTGCAATAGATCAAACTCATTCATTCTCTCAATGGCCTTAATGGGGTCGGACTCGCCCAGGATAAGCTTCAGTTCCATGAACAGGCGGTGACCCGAAATCTCTTTGAGGGCATTGATTTTTACGGCGTTTTTGATTAGGGCCAGGGTCAATTTTCCAATCTTGAACCCAAAACGCTGTTCAAATCGAATGGCCCGGAAGACCCTGGTAGGGTCCTCCACAAAAGAAAGGTTGTGTAGCACACGTATAACCTTTTCCTTAATGTCCCGTTGGCCTCCAAAATAATCAATTAGGGTGCCGTAGTCCCTTTTATTTAGTTTGATAGCCAGGGTATTGATAGTAAAGTCTCGTCTGTAGAGGTCCATTCTTAAGGAGCTTGTCTGAACGATGGGGGGGGAGCCCGGTGATTCATAATACTCCATGCGTGCTGTGGCCACGTCCATCTTAAAGCCGTCAGGAAAGATGAGCACGGCTGTGCCGAATTTCTTGTGGCTTCTGACCCGCGCCTCGAAGTGCTTTGCAAATTCGTGGGCGAATACGATACCGTCTCCCTCGATGACAATATCCACATCAAAATTTTCCCGGTGAAGCAATACATCCCGAACCAGTCCCCCCACCAGATAGGCATTGTAGCCCAACATGTCAGCAACCTGGCCGAAATTTTTGAGCCTCTCGATAATCTTCCTGGGAAGTCGTTCCTTGAGGAGCCCCGCAACACTTTTCTTTCTGCTGAGTCGACCAGAGCCCTTTTCCTCTATGAGGAGATCAGGTACCAGGGGCTCTCCCACAAGGATATTCAGGAGATCTGTTCTGGTAATGACACCTACTACTTCACCGTGGTCCACAACGGGCAATACTCGAAGTTTATTTTTGATAATAAGGTCTTGGACCTCTTTCAGGGGGGCCTCAGGTGGCACACTGGAGAACTCAATATTCATATAATCGCTTACCCTTATATCCTCAAGGCCGAAAAATACAGCTTTCTCTACCACTTGCCTGGTGATATACCCTTTGAGTGTATGATCCTCAATGACCAGAAGTACATTGATGTTGTACCGGGTCATGAGGTTTGCAGCCCGCTTGACCGTAGCCTCAGGGGGGACAAAGATCACGGGCGAGGACATCATGTCTCGAGCCTTTTTTGTGGGTTGAATGCGGTTGCGCAAAAGGGCGTTGAGGGATCGTTCCACCTGTGCAAGCGTTTTGTTCTTGATGGTTGCAGAGGCTGCCTGGGGGTGTCCCCCTCCGCCCAGGGCAGCCGCAATTTCTCCCACATTCACCTCAGGTATCCTGCTTCTGGCCACCAGATAAATGCGGTCTTCCATCTGGGCAAGGGCAAAGACCACATTCAGGTTCTCCATTTCCATTAGCTTGTGCACAAGGACAGCGAAGTCTCCAACATACTCGTCCCTGACCACCTTGGTGGTAACTATTTCCACACCGTTTACAACCTTCTTGGAGGCAGCTTTTGTGAGGTCATTCAGCAACCATATTTGCTCGGCCGTGAGTTCTCTGGTGAGCATGTCCGCAATGATATTATGGTTGGCTCCCTGCTTAGTCAACCAAGCCGCTGCCTCATAGTCCTCGGGAGTGGTTGAAGAGAAGGTAAAAGAGCCCGTATCCTCATGGATTCCTAAGCACATCAATGTGGCCTCATCAGGGGACACAGGAATGCCCTTTTCACGGATTATCTGGGTAAGGATCGTGGTATTGGCCCCATATTGACGGATGATCTCCATATTTCCGTGTATGTCCTCTTCAGAGCCAGGATGGTGATCGTATACATGAATTTCCACATTTGGCCTGTCAAGTAGGTCGGCAAATTTCCCAATCCTAGACCTTTGCCGTGTATCAACCAAAATAAGCCTCTTGATCTTTTCTAATTTTATCTGCTTGAGTTTGGCAAAGTTGAATAGGTATGAAGCCGAGTGAAGAAAGAAGTTTCGAAGATTTTTTTCTTGGGCACCGGGGAAGACCATCACTGCTTGGGGATAGAGCTTCTTGGCTGCAATCATGGAGGCGAGGGCGTCAAAGTCTGCATTGATGTGGGTGGTGATCACCTCTTCAGGATACTGGCCCGAATCTATTGTCTCATTATTTTTGTCTGGTGAAGACTTCATGGTCAAGATCTTAGCATAGTTTTAGCGCGTGATGCCACAGCAAATACTACCATCTAAAAGTAACGATTTAAATTTTTGCCTTAACACACTTAATTCAATAACTAAATTGTATTGAAATGACAAATGTTAAATGACCAATACCAAACTTGTCCACCAAATCTTGGTGGATTGCCACATCAGGAGTTACAGAGGGTAAAACCCACCTTATTTAAGATATAAAAAAGGCCGGGCATACACGGTGCACCGGCCTGAAGGGACACATTTAAGGATTGGAAATAGGGCGAGTGCCTATAGCCCCCTAAGCTTTTCCTCGGTTTCCTGCTTTTTCTTGCATTCAATACAAAGGGTGGTCACGGGGCGGGCCTTAAGACGTTTTTCCGAAATCTCCTCGCCGCATGCTTCGCAGATTCCAAATGTGCCATTATCCAGCCTTTCCAGTGCCTCTTTTATCTTAACAATGAGCTTCCTCTCTCGGTCCCTTATTCGAAGCAAGAAATTTCTGTCAGACTCTAGGGCCGCCCGGTCCGTCGGGTCAGGAAAATTATCGTTCTGATCCGTCATCCCGCTTACTGTCTTGCTGGCCTCTTGAAGAAGCTGCTCAAGGCGTTCGTTCAAAAGTTTTCTAAAGTATTCCTTTTTCTTTTTTGTCAACATAGGCTCTTGCGTCCACTCCTCAAATTGTAGAAATTTATTTTTTTAGCATGAAATATTAGACTTGTAAATGCTATCTTTTCATCTTTTTCCAAAAGTTTTTTACTTTCTTTTTGCCTTGTAATATCTGTATTCCCTCGGTCTCAGCAAAGGCCTCAAGAAGTTCCCTTTGCCTAGGATTCAGCTTTTGGGGAATTTTAACTTGAAGTTTTACATAAAGATCCCCTCGCCGGTGGCCATGTGTAGTAGGCATTCCTTTTCCTGGAAGCCTCAAGATCTCCTCGGGTTGCGATCCAGACGGTATATGTAATTCCGTTCCCTCCTCATCGCCCAAAGTGGGAATCACTACTGTATCGCCCAGGGCGGCTTGGACGAACGATATGGGAATCTCACAGACCAAGTCATTTCCCTGGCGCTGGAAAAAGGGGTGTTCTTCCACGTGTATTACCACATATAGATCGCCAGGGGGACCGCCATACTCTCCAGGCTCCCCCTCGCCCCTGAGGCGGAGCTGAGAGCCCGTATCCACACCAGGCGGGATGCGCACATTAATTCGCCTCTCGACCCTGACCTTACCAGCACCACCGCAATCTGGGCAGGGATCACGTATAATTTGACCCTGGCCTCGACACGAAGGACACGTAGAACTTATCTGAAAGAAGCCCTGCGAACGAATTATTTGCCCCCGTCCCTGACAAGTAGGGCAGATCTCTGGTTGGCTGCCGGGCCTGAGTCCGGATCCATTGCACGAGTCGCACAGGGCTGTTTTGTGAAATACGATCTCTTGTTCTTTTCCGTAGAAGGCCTCCTCAAGGCTGATCTGCAAATCGTATCTCAGGCTGTTTCCCTGTCTGGCCCGCGGTCTACGCCTACGTCCGGTGCTAAACCCAAAGAATTCTTCAAATATATCACCAAAACTGGAAAAGATATCCTCAAATCCCGTGAAGCCTGTGAAACCTCGACCCTCCAGGCCTTCGTGACCAAAGCGGTCATAGATTTCCCTTTTTTCAGGGTCTCTTAATACTTCGTAAGCCTCAGCAGCCTCCTTGAACTTTTCTTCGGCATCCTTGTCTCCTGGGTTTCGGTCCGGATGATATTTCAGGGCAAGTTTACGGTAGGCACGCTTAATTTCCTCTTCTCCAGCATCTCGGGAAACGCCCAATACCTCATAGTAGTCTCTCTTATACATGGCTATTTACCTGTTGAGTTCGCCTCATCATCAGCCTTCTCGGATTTTGATTTAGGTTCAGGCAGGCTCTCAGCTGAGCTTTCCTGTACACCCTCTTCGATCTGCACTTCGGCTTCCTTGGTAACAGGATAGACCTTGCCAGCCGCGATTTCTCTTAAGGCGATAACAACGTCCTTGTTCTTTGCATTTACAAGGGGCTCTTCTCCCTTGCGGAGTTGGCGAACCCTCTTTGCGGCCAGATGAATTAGGGCGAATCTGTTCTCCACATTTTGTAAACAGTCCTCAACAGTGATTCTTGCCATGGTCTTCTCCTAAGTTTATATTTGGTTTCACTTATACCAAGTAGGATAAAAAACTAATCCTGAAATCCGAATAATTCCTTCTCATATAAATAAACTTTACTTTATAACACCAGTTATGTTAGATGTAAAGAGATTTTACACCTTATTTGCTATGCACCCTACGCCTAAAGATATCTTTTATTTCATTTCCTGTTACCTTTTCAGACATCAGTATGGGGAACCCTCATGTTGGCAAAGATACTAAGCAGCGCTGTCATAGGTATTGATGCGTACGTGGTGGAAGTGGAGGTGGATATTTCCCAAGGGCTTCCATCTTTCTTCACTGAGGGTTTACCTGAAGGCGCAGTTCGTGAGAGTAAGGACAGGGTTAAAGCAGCTATAAAAAATTCAGGATATCCATTTCCTTCTGACCGGATTACTGTAAATCTTGCACCAGCAGATGTAAAAAAAGAGGGCTCTGCCTTTGATCTCCCCATGGCCCTTGGTATCCTTGCGGCCACGGGGCTGCTTGAAAGGGCCTCTTATCAAGACTACCTCTTTTTAGGGGAATTGGCCCTTGACGGATTACTTAGACCCGTCAAGGGGGCTTTGCCCACTGCCATAACTGCCAGGAGCCTCGGGCTGAAGGGTATCTTCCTGCCAAAAGAAAACGCGGCCGAGGCAGGGGTCGTAAAGGGCATCGATATCTATCCAGTCTCGTTTCTATCTGAGGTCATAGAGGCCCTGAGGGGCCAGATCCAGATCAGCCCCTTTTCCATGGGAGTAAGCCCCCTGTTTCACAAGCCACCTGCACAAGAGGACTTCCTGGACGTGAAGGGACAGGAAAACGCAAAAAGGGCCCTGGAGGTTTCAGCCGCAGGGGGGCATAATCTTATCATGGTGGGACCACCGGGATCAGGAAAGACCATGCTAGCAAGGCGGCTATACACCATTTTGCCGGAGCTGAGCTTTGAGGAAGCCTTAGAGACATCCAAAATCTATAGTATAATGGGCCTGATGCCCAAAGGTCATGGTCTAATCACCCAGAGGCCCTTTCGTTCACCACACCATACTATATCGGATGCCGGATTAATAGGTGGGGGCCAGAACCCCAAGCCCGGCGAGGTGAGCCTGGCCCAGCTAGGTGTAGCGAATTATCTGTAGGATGAACAGATGAGATTCAATGTAATTTTGATATGTTATATAGCACAGTGGCAGGTTGATTACAAGAAAAAACTTAGTGGTTTCAATAGCAGGTAGACTGCGACGTGGGCCTAAGGCCGTCTAAGGATTACTTAGGTATTCCTGCCTTATTAGGACCGGATGATGACGCATTTTCCGCCGTCCCACAAAATAAAAACCCCTGCTTTCTTCTGGAAACCTTAGGCATTTTTTCAGCCACTTATGCTTGCTTGCCTAGAGCTCTTAATGGAGGGATCCCTCGTTTTGTGCGAGCGAGGATTCCGTCGTGAACCTTGCCAAACCTCCTGTAGCTTTCCCAGTCAAACAGAAGAAGTTTGGACTGGCCCTCGAAGAAACGGTCAATGAGTCTTGGGCCCAGGAGGACCTCAAGGTCGGCGATGGTTGATATGTTAGTAGTGACAATAGTGGGCATCATGTCTTCGTAACGGGAATCCAGGATTTCAAAGAGAATCATGCGCTCGGTGTCAGTGCCGAACTGGACTCCGATCTCGTCAATAACCAGGAGGTCAAGTTTTTGGAGTCTTGAAAGAAGCTCGCTTTCTGTTACGGGTGAGTTAGCGCTGTAA
>Ga0180301_10003715_pt1 | contig 11881 bp, 10 predicted proteins | sample GuaBasSediGuay16_FD_121797 | JGI IMG/M metagenome (GOLD analysis project Ga0180301, IMG submission 121797) | Subseafloor sediment microbial communities from Guaymas Basin, Gulf of California, Mexico - Guay16, Core 4569-2, 12-15 cm | ecosystem: Environmental > Aquatic > Marine > Hydrothermal...
ACTCCCTTCTCGTCGGCATGAGAGAAGCACGCCAGCCTGGCGCGGCGAGGGCCTCAGCGAGCTTCAGCGCCGCCGTCGCTGGATCGACGACTGGAACGCCCAGCCGTTCGGCAAGAGCGCCAGCGATAGGACCCATCGCAGTGCAGCCGAGGACTATCACATCTGCCCTGTCCATCTCGCTGGCCAGGCGAGCTTCCTCTGTAACGGCATCCAGCGTCCGATCGTAGTCAGCGAGATCGAGCACGTGCAGGTTCACCGATCGCACGGAGGCACAGCGCTCTGACAGACCCATCTGTCGAACCTTGGCCACCATTGGACCTATGCTCTCGGGAATCGGCATGATGACGGAGAAGCGCTCGCCAAACAGCAGCGAAAGACACAAGGCTGCCTCCCCTGCGCCCAAGACGGGTATTGAACTCGCCTTCTTCGCTGCCTTGAGACCCGGATCAAGAGTGCAGTCGATGATCACTGCGTCGTAGCCTTCCTCCTCTGCGGTCACAACTTCCGCGTAAACAGCCGGCGCGGCGACCAACTCATCCTGTTCGCTCTCCGTCGAGGACGGACATCCGCTCGGAGCGACGATCGTGATGTCCGTTCCAGGAGCAAGAGCGTGCTGGCGGCTGGGCAGCAGCTCCTCTGCCAGTGTTTTCGAAGAACTCGCCAGTATCGCTTTGATCCTCATGGCGGTGGTGCCTCCTTCCGGAATGGATCCCGTCCACTTGTCATAACTCCTACCCGTGGCGCCTGCTGGGAAAGGGACGATGATTTGGTGGAAGATGATGCCGAGGGAGTCATCGCTCGATCCTCTGCATCGTCCGATTCGCCCTCACCGCTACCGCGACGTGTTTCTCCAATACCACCGTGACTACTTCCCCATCATAGCTGCTATCTCGACCAGATCTGGATGGACTACCCTCCCTTCCTCCAGCAGAAGAGTGTCGTCCAGCCAGACGGTTGAGTTCAGGCAAATGCCATCGGCGTGAGACACCGCTTCAGGGAGGTTCCCTTCGAACATGGGACCTTGATAACCGATTCCCCATTCTGTCGATCCCCACACCCGTTCATCTTCGGTGCACAACCCTGTGAGCACCGATCCGGGGTTGAACCCGTAGCAGATGTGGGCCAAGTTGTACATGTTGGGATCATTGAGCTTCTTCAGCCAATCGCTCATTTTCTTGGCCTGTTCTCCGCCCTGAATATCCACGATCCGCCCTTTCTTAACTGTCAATTTGATCGGCTCAGTCAGGATACCCAAATCGGCTTCCCCCCCGCCAGAGAATGAGCCGTCGTATACGATCGTCCCGTTGATGCTCTCCTCCAACGGCGCCCATCCGATCTGGCCAACCAGGAAGTGCGGTCCGGGGGTGTCCGCCCTGAGTTCATTGGTAATAGGACGGCCTGGGACATTCGCGAACGAGACGTCGGTACCAGCCGGTGTGGTGACACGCATCTTGGACGCCTTTTGGGTGAGTTCAACCACTTTATTCTGAAGTTTCTCCTGCAGATCCATATCCAGATGAGCGATACAGCGTACCACGCGCTCTGAATCCAGCCCTCCAAGGAAGAGATACCGGGTGCGGCCGTTCGACATCGCTTCGATCCACGGTGTAGAATAGAGGAGCCACTGGTTGTTGAACTCGATCCACACATCCGTTGCTGGGATCGCCACCTTGAGCGAGTCAGGAAGTTGGGGGTCCGCCACCTTGCCATACCCCTGAGGTGTGGAGTGCCAGGCCACCATCACCTTGCAGCCCGCAGCCTCTGTCGCTTTGGCGACCTCTTCCACCGGCTTAAATTCCATGGCGGAGTCAACCGTGATGAGGACGGATTCCCCTTTCTTTACACGACACATGTCATTTACCACTATGTGCCCGGCCTTGGCCAACTCTAAATCAAACAATGTCGGCATAAGGCTACCTCCCTATGCTTTAAGATTTCTAGCACTATTCTTGCAATTCTCTAACTTACCAACTCCTCAATGGGGACATAGTCGATATCGAACCCAAAATGCTTCGGCCCTAGGATATCGATCCCCTTCGGCGAGCGGAATTGCTCGATTGCTCGCAACCCGATCACCGCTACGCGCTGTCCTTCTGCAAGTGCTGCATTGGCGAAGGGCTCGCCGGACTCACGATCCACCACGATCAACATGTCCGGACTGGTCACGTAGGGTTTCTCATTCAGCCACGAGATGTGATTCTCGTTCTTAAACCAGATCTTGAACTCCGAGCCGGAAAAATCGCCCTGACCGCTGAACGTGTGGGTCCCCCAGTAGTATCCCTCCTTGTCCTCCCATTCCTTCTTGGAGACGACGCCTTCGAAGAGAAGCCACCCAGCAAGCTCGGCTACTATTTCTTTCACCGAATCTCCTCCCGCTTCTCTCACCTCTCGGATGGTGCGGCCGATCTTCAGGCAATGGGACAACGTTCCGGGAATGACAACGCGCTTCATATCGCTTCCCTTAAACAGGAATCCCGCCTGCCCGGCCAGTCCGAAGGAAGCGGCCGCGATAAACTTGCCGATCCGTTCCGCCATCTCGTAGCTGGTGCTCTCCTTGATCACACAGAGGTTCCCGTACTTGTCCACGCTGGAGATGGGCCAGAGGGGAAGGTCGTTCAGGTAAGGCGTCGTCTGGGGAATCTCGGGGATCGCGCGACCGGTATAGTCGCCGTCCACTGCTGGAATACCCAATCGCGCGGCCGCGATGACCGCGCCGGGCGTGTTGGAGCCCCCAAGTTCGATCGGCACAATCGCCCCGATCTTCACGCCCATCTGTTCCTCTAGCAGCTTGACCGATTCCGCTTGAATGCTCTTGTAGACGTCCTTGGTAAGCCCCAGGTGTCTCATGCGTTTCTTTGCTTCTTCGGTCAGCGGGGCGATCGATCCCATCAGGAATGGACAAACGGTCCACGTGTCATCCGAAATCTCCGCATGTGGAACCCAGGAGATCTCAACCCCATCGTCACGGGCTACCTTCAGCCACGCTATCCCATCTCGGGGATCTCCACCGCCGCCTGTTCCCATGAAGGTGCAACCGCGCACGAAGTCCTGGAACTCCTGGTCCGTTTTGATGGTGGTCATCCTATCTCCTCCTTAAGCTTTGGTGATTTTTTCCTTGCCTTCCTTGGGCTTACTCGCTCGAGCCCTCATCCGCTGTAGATAGAGCGACGTGGTGGCAGCGAACGAAGTGTCCGAGTTCAATTTCCGTCAGTTCGGGGAGCTTCTCAGCGCAGACTGAGTCGGCCAACTGACACCGTGGATGGAACGCGCAGCCGCTTGGTGGAGTGACCGGGCTGGGGACTTCCCCCTCTTTGCTCATCTGGCGAGGTTTGACACGTTCCTCCTCCTGCGTAACGACGGGAGCTGCTGCGATCAGCGTCTTGGTATAGGGATGTACAGGGTGATTGAACAGTCGATCGACCGGGCCCAGCTCGTAGATCCTTCCAACGTACATCACGGCGGCTCTCGTGGCGATGGTCCGGATCAAGCTCAGATTGTGGGTGATGAATAGATAGGACAGATTCAACTCCTCTTTAAGTCTGACAAAAAGGCCGATCAGTTTTGCCTGAACCGACACATCCAACGCGGAGGTGGGCTCGTCCAAGGCCAGAAAGGAAGGATTCACGGCCAAGGCACGCGCGATCGCGACCCGCTGGCGCTGTCCCCCACTGAGGGCGGACGGATACTTGTACATGTAGCGGCTCGACATCTCGACCTGCTGCAGCAAGGTGCGGATGATCTTCTCACGCTCTCTCCTCGACTTCGCGATGCCGTAGATGATCAGCGGGTCCTCCAGCGTGCTTGCGATGCTGCGACGAGGGTTCAATGAGGACCTTGGATCTTGAAATACCATTTGTGCCTCGCGACGAAACCACTTGGACGTCTGCTTGCTCAACCGTGTGACATCTTTCCCCTTGAAATGGATCTTCCCGCTCGTCAACTCATACAGCTGAACAACGGTCTTTGCCACTGTCGACTTCCCTGATCCAGACTCGCCGACCAATCCAAAGATCTCGCCTGGCTGAACGTCGAATGAGACGCCGTCCACCGCCTTGACGTACCCGGAGATTCTATGGAGAAGGCCCGAGCGAACGGGGAAGTACTTCACAAGGTTCTCGACGCCTAAAATGGGTTCACTCATCTGTCTCCTCGCTGTACAGGTAACACGAAACGAGCCGTCCTGTTGAGGTCTCCGCAAGGGAGGGCTTCCGCTGCACGCATCTGTCCATTTGATGAGGGCATCTGGGGTGAAATCGGCAGCCAGAAGGGGCTTCGGTGTAGTCGGGAACGGTGCCAGGGATTCCTTCCGCCAACACCCCGCCGGTGAGGCGCGGTACGGAAGCCAGCAGCCCCTGCGTGTATGGGTGTTGGGGGGCATCAAGGATCTCGGCTGCGGGTCCGGTTTCGACGACTTGGCCAGCGTACATGATGTAGACGCGTTCCGCAATCTCGCGGACGACCCCTAGATCATGGGTGATCATCAGCACGGCGATTCCCGCGTCCTTCACCAACGCCTTCAACAGGTTGAGGATCTGAGCTTGAACCGTAACGTCCAAGGCCGTTCCGGGCTCATCTGCGATCAGCAGCCTCGGCCGATTCACGAGCGCCATTGCAATGAGTGCGCGCTGGCGCATTCCACCAGAGAGCTCAAGAGGATACGACTTGAGCATACGTTCCGGATCCGGCAATCGGACGGAGGCCAGCGCTTCCACTGCAGAACTCCTCAACTGCGCTCGTGTAGGCCGCTTGCCGTTAGAAGTTCGGCGGTGACCGTAGCGGATCACGTCGAACATCTGCTGACCGATGGTGAAAACAGGGTTCAGAGAACTGAGAGGATCTTGGAAGATCATTGCGATCGTTTTCCCTTTCATGTTGAGGATCTCAGCGGGGGACATCTTCAAGACATCTTTGCCCGTCAGGAGCACCTCCCCCGCGGGAAACAGGGCGGGGGGCGACTTCAGGGTTCCCATTGCTGCCTTCATTGCCACGGTTTTCCCGCATCCGGTTTCGCCCACCAATCCAACACGTTCTGCCTCGCGAACATGAAGGCTCACCCCATCCAGCACTTTTGAGAGACCCTCGTAGACGCGGAACCAAACGTGCAGATCTCGGATATCTAGTAGAACGGGACGTTCCGTCATCGGTTAGATCCCTTCCTCAACTGCTAGGGCATCTCGCAATCCGTCTCCCAACAGATTGAATCCCAGAATGATGAAGAAGATCGCCAGGCTGGGAAACACCGTCATCCACCATCTCTCCGGCAGATACTTGGCACCGATGGCTATCATCGTTCCCAGATCCTCTGCTGGAGGCTGGGCACCCAATCCCAAGAAGCTCAGCCCGGCTCCCACCAGGATGACAAACCCGGCATCCAACGTGATTTTGACGATGATGGGAGAAGCGCAATTCGGCAGGATGTCCTTGAAGATGATCCGCAAGTGGCTCGCTCCCAATACCCGACTCGCCTGCACAAACTCCTCCGTCTTGATGGAGCGAGTGATTCCGTTGACCAAGCGGCAGTGCCATGTCCACCAGATGGATGCGACGGCGATCATTGCCTTGTCGATGCTCGGAGTGAACGCAGCACAGATCGCCAAGGCCATCACCAAGGCCGGCAAGGACAAGAATATGTCGGTGATTCTCATAATTACTGCCTCGGTCTTTCCCCCCACATACCCAGACAAGAGGCCAAGGAACACACCGAGCGGAACGCTGATGCCCAACACAACTCCCGCCAGCATGAAAGAAATCTGGGAACCGAAGGCAATACGCGTCAGCACATCGGCTCCCAGCGAATCCGTCCCACACCAATGTGCCGCACTCGGAGGCTGGAAGGCGTTGGGGAAGTCTGTGTACGCCCCTGCGTGGTTGGGATACGGCGTCACATAGTGGGCAAAACTCGCTAGGAACACGAATAGAAGAACCATCGCCGCGCCGATGAGGGAGGTGGGATTGCGGCTGAACTTGTACCATCCTCGGCCGAGACGATCCTTGAATACCGCCCAGCGGGTCTCTTCAGCTTCTGCGGTTGCTTGTTGATTGGACGACATCATTCTTCCTCCTGACGCTTTCGAATGCGCGGATCGACATACCCGGCCAGGACATCGACGATCAGGTTCACAACGACAAAGGCAAGACCAATAATGAGGACGACTCCCATCACGGCATTGAAGTCCTTCCTCAGGATGGCGCGGATACCGTATTTGGCCATTCCAGGCCAGGCAAAGACGGTTTCAACGAGAAAGGCGTTGCTCAGCTCCGAAGCGAAAGTTAGTCCAAGGACGGTGAGAGGAGGAATAAACGCGGGCTTCAACATGTACTTGAACGCGACCACGCGGTTGGGTATGCCAAATCCACGCGATGCCTCAATGTAGTCCTGGCTTGCCACATCGCTCATGCTGCCCCTTGTCAAGCGGGCGATCTGCCCGATGCCCGTCATCGCAATGGAGAACGAAGGAAGAATGAGGTGCCATAGGGCATCGCCGAGCACTGTGAAGTTCCCTGCGATCAGGCTATCAATGATCAAGAGTCCAGTGTGATGAGGAGGGGGAGCGGTCATCAGCCCCAACCGTCCTGTGGTGGGCATGACCCCAAGAAGGTAGGAGAAGATGAGCTGTAGGATGAGGCCGACGACAAAAGGTGGTACGGCCACACCGACGAACGCGATCACCCGGACCAGATTATCCGGCCAGCGGTCTTTGTAGTAAGCTGCCATAACCCCAAGGGGAACACCCAGGATCAATACCCATACGATCGCCATGAGCACCAATTCCACCGTGGCTGGGAGATAATGGGCGATGTCCAGTGCGACATTACGACGGGTCTGAAACGAAAGACCGAAATCGCCTCGGAATATCCCCGTGATGTAAGTCCAATACTGAACGGGCAACGGTTTGTCCATTCCCATGGTGTGGCGCAAGTTCTCTATCTGTTCTTGGGAGGCGAATGGTCCTAGCGCCAACCGCGCCGGATCACCGGGCAGCGTCCGTGCGATGATAAAGATCAGAATTGACAGCCCGAACAGCACCAAGATAGTCTGGAACAACCGACGAAGCAGGAAGTAGGAAAACCGCATAACAGGTCTCCGTTTCGGTCAATAAGTGGGAGGGGAGTCGACCTCCCCTCCCGGTTCTTCGTGGACTAGCCTACTCTTCGTACCACCAATCGCGGAAATAGTAGTAGAAGCTCATCACCGGCCTGTACGTGAACCCCTTCAGCTCCTCTTGGACGGCAACGCGCAGTGCCAGAACGTTGACGAAGATGTCAGGGCAGCGCTCGACGATCGCGTGCTGAAGGACGTTCATGATGTGCGCTCGCTCTTCGGGATCGAGCGTGGACCGCTCCATCTCGATGAGCCGGTCAACTTCGGGATCGAGCAACCACTCGCAGGAGGCCCATGTACCCGCCGCTTCGGACAAGTACATGAAGCTGAAGTAGGTATCAGGATCAGGATAGTTCGAGGAGACAGAGATGATCATGATGTGGGGAGTGGTCTCGATCGTGGTCGCGAGATCGGTCATCCTTCCCCACGGCTCCACTTTGATCTCGACGTTGACGCCCAGCTTTGCCATCGTCTCCTTGAACTGAACAGCAACTCTGCGTCGCGCTTCAAGCCCCTGTGGAGTCACCACGGTAATCGTTGGGATGTTCGGGTAGTACTTGCTCTGTTCCAGCTCCTCTCTGGCCTTGTCCAGATCCTGGTGGTATTGGAAGACCCTCGGGTTGTGGCCAGGAATCCCGGGAGGGATCGGGCCTCGTGCGGCTCCGGATCCCGGTTCCACCAAGGTGATCATGGACTCGTAGTCGAAGGCCCAGGCCAACGCCCTGCGAATGTGGATGTCATCAGTGGGGGGTTTCTTCGTGTTGATCTTGTAGCAGAGCTCTTCGGGAGAGAGGAAGGTGAGGAGCTTAGCGCCGGGAATGGGGTCCATCTCCACGTAGTCTTCGTAAGTGCGCCAGTGCTCGACCATGGTCAGCTCGCCCCGGCGCAGCATCGTCTTGCATGTTGCAGTTTCCTGCAAAAAGATGCTGTGAGCTTCGTCGATGTGCTTGTCTCCTTTCGGCCAACCTTCCCAGTAGTCGAGGAACCGTTCGAATACGATTTCCCGACCGCGGTCCCACGCCTTCAACATGTAGGGGCCGGAGCCGGCGTCCTCATCTGTAGCGACCTCCAGCCAGTGGGTACCCCAATCGCCGTCCTGCTCGTGAGCAATGATCGCGTCTTTATTCACGACGAACAACCACGGAAGCGTGGCGAGGAAAGGAGCATAGACCCTGTTCAACCTGAAAGTGACGGTATAGGGGTCATCGACGATCGCCTCGGCAACGAGGCCGTCCCACAGGAACGAATAGCCGTCTTTCAGCGCCAACACCCGGTCAAGGGAGTATTTTACGTCCTCAGCGGTCAGTTCCGTCCCGTCGTGGAACTTCACCCCTCGCCTCAGATTGAACGTGTACATCAACCCGTCGGGGCTAACGGTCCAGCTTTCGGCCAGTTTGGGTTCGATCTCGCCTGTCGAGGACGGGAATACTAGCGCATCGTAGAGGTTCAACATCGCATACGATTCGGTGTAGTCCGTTCCACGAGCAGGATCGATCGTTCCGAACTCCTGAGTGTGGCTCATGGTGAAGATGTTGCGGGCAGCCACTCCTGTCCCAACAAGCACCACACTCAAGACCATCACAGCTAATATAACCCACCTAGGACTCTTCATCGTCACAGCACCTCCTTGTGATCACTCCGTTCACCGATCTTTCGGTTAGGAATCACATCTCTCCCCATCACCTCCTTTGCACCTATGACGTTGTGTAGACGGCATTCCCTATCCGTTAACCTCCTCCTAATGACGTTTCGCGCTCTGCGAGCACCTCCCTCGCGTGCTCGATGTGGTCGATCAACACCTCACGTGCCCTCCGTCCATTGCCAGCTTCCAACGCTTCGACAAGCTGAACGTGATGATCGTGATCGATTCTCGTTCGGCGCACGAACCCAGCCGCATCTTCGTCTACGGCCGCAAATAGATACGGACGCATCAAGTTCCACACGTGCGTAAGCATCTGAGGCAGGTACTTCTTCCTGGAGGCGTTGATGGCGATCCAATGGAACTGTCTGTTGATTCCCTGAAGGGTCTGAATAGACTCCGGGCGGGTGTTAGCTTCCATCTTGAGCAACAGCTCGCGCATCCGACCCAGCTCGTCTTGACTGATCTCGAACGCGGCCAGCTCCATCGCCCACCCTTCCAGAAGGGCGCGCATGTGAAAGATCTCCTCAATATCCTCGGCGGACAGCCCGACGACTCTGAATTCTCGGTAGGGTTCACGGCGAACAAGCCCTTCGGAGACCAATCGCGCGAGGGCCTCGCGTACCGTCCGTTCACTGACGTCCAACCGTTCGGCGAGTTCTGCCTGATTCAGTCGAGTATCCGGACCGAGCTGGCCCTGAATGACCGCGTGGTGAAGAGATTCATAGACTTGATCGGCGAGAGTTGCCTTTCGATCGGGCTTCCTGATGGGCCACAAATGTTCGATTGCCATGCTCCTCTCCGTTCAGCAAGGCGCTCTAGTGCATAATGCACAAACAACATACCACGTTGCCAAGGAGAAGTCAAGAGACAACGGAGCAAAGGATACACGGGCAAGCAAAAAGCAAGTGACGCAAATCGCGTGCGCATGCGCAATGGAACAAGATAGAGCGGGTGCGCGCTGCTATGCCACGGTGGTTTGGCGCCCTGCGCCGCGTGCATGGCGAAGTGAAACGCACATCTCACGCGTAGTTGGATTTCCTAAAAGGGAACAGGGGTTTCCTTTACAGGAGCATGAGTGCACTGACGCCTTCTTGATGAACCGTCTGCATGCCGGGCCGTGTGCACGACATAGGTATGGTCAATCGTAGTGCGCGAAACAAGCACGAAAACGGCCTTTCCACTCGGAGCTTAGGCAACGGAGCGTCATGTTGCGACGAGCGAGCGTGGATGTCGCAAGCTGTTTCGCATGCACGTTCACATGCATCTCTAAAGGTCACGCTCTGTCTATCGCAGCACTGGGTGCGGCGGATATCTGGCAATCCCAACGTCTGTGGACAAGCGGAGGGTGCCCGTCACACGTCTAGACGTCGCAACACCTATAAAACGGTGAACTCAGAACTCCCAATCCTTGAAGGCTTCCCCTAAGACGTCCTTCTCTGGCGGTGGAAGATAACACCGCCGGCTGTGCGACAGGCCCATTTGGACCAACGCCGTCGCCAACGTGAGAGCCGCAACAGCGGGGTCGACGACCGGAACCTCCAGGTGTTCCTGCAGCATTCTCGCCACTGTGGACATCCCTGTGTTCCCCAAGACAATCACGTCTGCGCCGTCCTCATCGATGGCTCGGCGTGCTTCCTTCAGTATCTCCTTGACGGTGCGCGCCGGATGTCCAAGATCCAATACAGGTACGTTTGCGAACCGGATGGATGCCACTCGACTTTGGAGCTCGTATGTTCGGATGCGATCCTTGATGAGGCGCGCTGAGTTTTCGAGGCTCGTGACAACGGAGATCTTGTCGCCAAGGCTGAGGGCATACAGAAGAGCCGATTCCAATCCGGTCGTTACAGGTATATCAGCAAACTCGCGGACGGCTCTGCCGCCCGGATCTGTTGCGGCATCGATTACGACAGCGTCGTAGCCCTCCTGCTCTGCCTTCCTCACTTCCGTCAGCAACGCGAGCCCGATCAGAGCCTCGTCAACGCCGCTCTCCAACGACACCGGTCCTTCACTGAGACAGATCACATCGAGATCGACTCCGTGCCTGGCTGCTCGACGTCGCTCCTCGATTTGCGACGCCAGGAACTCCTTTGATGCATTGGGGATAATGATCTTGATTCTCACGCTTCCCCCTTTCTACTCTGGGCTCTCCGCATACGCATCGACTACCCCTCCTCCCGATTCCGCTCTCGTTGCTTCCGCTAGTTCTGCCCATGCTTCCAGCAACGAGGAGAACGACCTTGGGCAGATCATGGCGACACACGGATGCCATTATCGCCGGCTGCTTGCAGGATGGATCGGGCGAACAGCGAGGGGGGACTGAAATGGAGAAGCCCCTCCCTCGCACCATGGACGAAGGAAAAGCATCGGCCACCATGTCGCCACCAGCATCGGTTTCTCAAGCGTGCCTCCGGTTGCTCTTGCGAGACCGCTAAGACGCACCTTGCAGTTCCTATGCCCGGCATCGAACCAAGACACCGGGATATGCCCTCAGTCAATCCCCTTTCTGTCGAGGCGGGCTTGTTCGTGATTGCCGCTAGAGGAACGCGGCGGTGGGGAATCATCGACGAGTTCCGGTTCGTGTCCTGCATCTCCCTTGACCTCCACCGCATCCGCGAAGCCAAGCCACCCTATCTCCGCTGCAGGAGGAAAGCTGAGTGTCAGGCAGCTGAGCCGGTGTGGTCATCCGTTCCTCCTCAGCAACTTCCTCCCCTCTTGGGCAATTCGGTGCCGTTGCTGTCCTCTAACGATGTTCGTATTGGCACAAGCTGCCGAAGAACAAGGCGTCCGTTCTCTCTCGCTTTACGTCGATTCAGCCGCTTTACTTGCATCCGGATCCGCTGCATCGTGTCTTCACTGTGTCGGGCCAGGATCGTGCGAGCCGCCTTGCAATTTCTGGCTTCCAGCGCCTCGACGAGCCGCCGGTGCGAGATGTGACTCTCTCGGGTTTGTTGAATGAGACGCTCCGACTCCTCTCCCGCGAAGGAGTATGGCAGCATCAGGTCCCACAGTCGCTTGAGCACTTGGATAAGACGTCTCTTCCTGGAGGCGTTGATGGCGATCCAATGGAACTGTCTGTTGATTCCCTGAAGGGTCTGAATAGACTCCGGGCGGGTGTTAGCTTCCATCTTGAGCAACAG
>Ga0180301_10003716_pt1 | contig 11880 bp, 13 predicted proteins | sample GuaBasSediGuay16_FD_121797 | JGI IMG/M metagenome (GOLD analysis project Ga0180301, IMG submission 121797) | Subseafloor sediment microbial communities from Guaymas Basin, Gulf of California, Mexico - Guay16, Core 4569-2, 12-15 cm | ecosystem: Environmental > Aquatic > Marine > Hydrothermal...
AGCTACGCCTACAACACTTATGAGTAAAAAATTCCGAATAAATATTCCTAGCTTTCATGCAAATACTACTCAGCAGATTTACTGTGGAATCTGATTTTATGGTTGATCCCAATCTAGCGATGAGTACAAGCTAAATTTCATTTATTTTGGGATGAATTAAACTCATATTTTTGGGTTTTGGCTTTTAATTTAGGAATGTTCTTTTCATCACGAATTCTAGTTAAATTTGCTCCTTCTATCTCCACTATGGCTATCTCCGCCAAGTAAAGCGTTCGATTGGAGACCAGCTACATCCAAGAGGCAGATTAAACAAAGCTGTATATGAACTGATAGGTTCCGTTTACAAGGGTGTGGCTGAAAAAGAACCGTGGTGTGAGGGTGCAGAGCCCTATGTACAGGTAGGTTTAATGCTTATGGAAGATGCTGAAGGTGAACTTCAGAGGAACTCTTCTAACCAAGGTGCAATGAAGATGCTCTTAGAACTCAAACATCAATTTAATATTATTGACCCTTGGGAAGACTTCGATAAATATGAATTACTTATCCTTCCAGACTATAGAAGAATAAGCGATGATACAGATGCCAAGTTAAAATCGTTCATTAAGAAAGGTGGAAGTCTTCTACTTAGTCATGAAGCAACGTTAGATCCTGAAGCAAAAAGGTTCCAGTGCCAGAACTGGGCGTTGAATATCTTCAACCTTCAGAGTATTGCCCGGACTACATAAGATTGGAGAAGGAGATCTCAAAAAACGTTCCGGAGATGGATTTCGTAATGTACGAACGAGGGTCATACGTCAAAACTTTAAGTGATACAAAGGTTCTGGCCAAGATCATCAATCCTTATTTCAATAGAACATTCAGAACCTTTACATCGCATGCACAGACACCTGCTGATAAGGAATCCCCCTATCCCGCAGTCACAAAATCTGGCAAAATCATATACATCTATGCGCCCATCTTTAAGGCTTATTTTGAGCATGGATACTTCGTATATAAGAAGATCGTGGAAAACTGCATAGATACTATTCTAAGAGAAAAATTTGTTATAACTAATGCCCCCTCATCAGAAGTGTCTTTAACAAAACAAGGAGACAGAATAGTGGCGCATATCGTAAACTTCCAACCCCAGCGAAGAGGAAGAGGCACAGAATATATTGAAGAAGGCTATCCGCTAAGAGAACTGGAACTGAAAGTCAGAGCTGAAACACGACCAAGAAGAGTTTACCTTGCTCCAAAAAAGAAATACTGGAGTTCACGTTTGATAAAAAAATACACTTCATGCGTAGTGCCTGAAGTCTTAACCCATCAAATGGTCGTCTACGAGTTCTAGTTATAGAAAAATTTGTTAGAGGAGAAAGAATGATGAATAGAAAAATCGGTTTAACCTCAGGATGTCTTCTTGATGTGCGCGCGGCTTTCCTGATACATTTGGTCTAAGTTTGGAGTTTTAATCTTGTCGTTTCCATGACAACCAAGATCCCCATAACCCTGATCATCTGTCAGAACAAAAACGACGTTTGGTATAGCACGCGCGCTTTTAACCATCTTTAAATCCCATCTTTGGTAATCATTTTTGAAGTAAGCATTTACTTAAATTTTATCGTAGCGCGATGCATAAGAAAGGATTTATATGAGAGGCGCTCATGCGCGCGTACTTATTGTTATTTTTTGTGTTGGTTCTGTTCCAGTATTTATAATTGTTTTAAAGGTTCTTCCGTCTTGTGTTGTAACTTTGACTGTGTAGGTTCCTTTGAAGATGTGAAGTTTTAAGATTCCATCTGAATTTGTTGCTCCTTGCAGATTGTTTCTGGTCCAGGAGCCTATTAGAGCCTTCCAATCTTTTTATAGTAAAAGTCTAGAAGTCTGGAAACTTCGGTTAAGTCTCTCTTAATAGAGTTGTAGTATAGTTGTAAACCAACCATATCATAGTCGACTCCTAAACTGTTCAATTCCTGAAGGTACTCCCAAGGAGTCCATAGTGCATTTGTGCTTGTAGTCACGTATTCTCCCCATGGTGCCCTACAGTTTACAATAATCTTTGATTGGGATCTAGGGATTTAGCTGCTTCAACTGCGCTTTTAGTTAAGTCTAGTAATTGAGGTCGTGTGAAATATTTTGCACTTTGAGGATCGTGAGCCTCGTTGATTATGTCCCAAGTATCGATTTTTCCTTTGTATCTTTTGATGGCGTCCTTTACATATCTTAGAAATTTAGTCTTAACTTCAGTGAAGTTCTCCTTTGAATTAAACCAGAGCGGATTTTGTTCTTGCTTGGGCCATATGAGGGGGTGTCCTTTAGCTTTAATTCTCTTATCTTTTAGCCAGTCTAGAATATCGTCAACTCTATTCCAGTCATAGATACTCTCCTTAGGTTCGGTTTGTTTACGATAGAATAGTAAAGTAGCGGAGTTGAAGAGCCCTTTGAAGCGTTTATCGTATTCTAGAGTTTCTAATCGTCTAAAAGCGTTGGGTCCGACTCCGAAAAGGAATGGAGTATCTATTTGCTGCAAGGATATATTTGCGTTTGAAAGCTGTCGTCCATTTTCATCTAGAAATTGCAGGGTTAGATTGACCATCCCGTACTTTTTTTATGTCGGTTCTTGCCTTTTCCAGCTCGAGTTTTTCTCCTATCCATAGGGACGTATTTAAAGCCTGATCCGCATATCCTGCTTTTTCAACAGGGTCTTCTGTACTAGTTGACTTGTTAAAAATTGACTCTACCTCTTTTATTGAGTCGACCACTTCTCTAGAAAATTTGTATACATTCTTCATGTACGATTCGTAATTTTCTAAGAGCTTCCTAACTTTCGTCTTGGCAAGTTCGTAGTTTAAGTTTATGGTGATGGCTTGATTTGTCTTCCTAAAATCTCCTCAGAATCGGCTACGAGAATAACTTCGCCAAATCCCCTGACTCCCCAAAGCACATTTAAAGCGAAGGGCACATCTTCACCAGCCCAGCATGCTATACTTAAATCCTCCCTTTTTAGAAATGTGCTTTTGAAGGGTCTCCAATGCAAATCGCTCGTGTAAAAGTTTTGCGGCGCGATGTCTTTGAGTTCTCCGCTAGACGAGTCATACGCATAGATTATTATGTCTGGATCGCCTTTTACATTCACGCTTAATTCCCCACTTTCTTGATTGGATATCTTAAACATGTAGGAAAACCCGTTAGAGTTAAGCGCGCATAACCTGTGAAAAATTCTTCTTTTCTAGCCTCAGCCTTTTCAAAAGGTTCATCCTCAAAAGCTGAGTTTCACCTCTTTCTCCGCCTTAACCCTTTTCCAACCTTATTACGAAAACTATGAAATCGCCCTCAAATAATGAAAACCGAATTATTCACGCCTTGCTACCAAAATTTTGGCCGCTTCATCCAAAGGAGCGAAGCGACAATGATTGCTTATGCGCGCTGGTTTCATTAGGTCGCTAAACATATTCGCGAGTCCTAAAGTATTTCTCCCCTCTTTCCGACATCTTTCTCACAAAGTCTTTTATTCTTTCCTTACTTTCATTGATCAAAATGATAAAATTGATTATTGAGAGAACAGCTACAAAGATGAGGATATAAGTTAATAGTCTAATCTCTTGGGAGAGTTGGGTCTGAATTTTAAGGAGAAGATTCATTAGATTATTGTTTTTCCTTTGTATGTTTTCGATGAGGTTTTGCTGATTTTTCAAGGCCTGGTGTAGAAGAGTCTGTTCCCGCCTAATTTGAGAGAGAAAGGTTGGTAGATGCTTGACTATAATGTAGAAACTTGCTTCTTTTGTTACTCCATCTTTTGTAACGGATACTCTTATCTTAGCTACTCCTTCACTTTTCGCCGTTACAACCCCTTCGCTGTTTACGGATACTATGTTAGTGTTATCGGTACCGTAAGTTATGGTGGCGTCAGTTAAGTCTGCCACATATCCTGTTTTTGTCCTGCCGAATACATAAAGTTGAACTTCTTCTGAGGTGAATAGTATCGTCCACGCTTTATTATCATTCTCTGCTTTGACGAATATTTTGTCTAAGGGATCGTTTGGGTCGGCAAATGGGAAATCAGCTTTCAGCCCTATGTTTTCAAAATCTGGATCTTCGAACCCCAACGCATAGGCTGGAGAGTCATACCTCAACCGATAATCCCCATTTTCAGGATTCATAAACAATGGATCCGCCACTATTGAATGACGGTCGTACCTTCCGTCTAGTATCTGTTTCCATTCTTCGAGGTTATTGGCGTCGGGAACCCCACTTACACCGTAAGATCCATTCTCGTTATAGAAGATGTTGTAGTCGGCCTTTGAAAATCTATTTTCAGCCCAATTGTCAAAGTGGTAGATGTTATCTCCAGAGTTGTAAAAAATGTTTTTCTCAATTATTAACTCTCTATTCGGTTCTACACCATACCGAGTTTCATATTCATGAGATCCTAAGGCGCCTTTCTCAGCGTCGTTGTTTGCAACGATGTTGTTGAAAAACCTATTCCCTACGCCTTTAAGATGAACCGGGCACCATAAGCTTCCACCCCCACTTCTCAACCCGATAATTATATTTTTGGTGATAGTGAAGTTGTCTGAAGCGTCGTCCAAGCGTAAGCCGAAACCAAAAGATCCCGTGCCAGTGAAGGGGATTTCAATGTCGTGGATTAGATTGTTATATATGAGATTTCCTGTACCGGTTCCCCAAGTGTTAATCACTCCACCATCCTGTGAATCCTTCATTGCATCGGAGAGATCGTTGAAGGATACGTTATTATTTCTCGTGTGGGCGAAATCCTTTGCATTCTCTCGTGTGACAAAAATGCCGTCGATAGTTTCTCCTATAATCATGCTTGGAGAACATGAGTGAAGGCTTATAGCATGTCTAGGACAGTCATGTATTCTGTTATGAGAAACTATGTTGTTTCCACTGTGCTCCAATATTATTCCATCGCCATGTCTTATAATCTGCCCTACATGATGGATATGGTTATTTATTATCTGGTTATGTTTGTTTATGTACTTGATCGTTCTGCCTAGACCTTGTAGGATTATGCCTGTATGACCTATATCGTATACGAGGTTCCCATAGACCGTATTGTTCTGAGCTAATTTGCCTAGACAGACGCCATGAAGCCCAGCGTTCATTATCCTGCAGTATTTTATTTCGATGTTCTCCACGTTTTCTAAGTATATGAGGGCGTCCCAGCCATACCAAGTTGTAAATTCTTCGGGGAGGTCGGAGCATCTTATTGTGAGTCCCTCAAAGCGTATGTTCCTCGCAGGGTTATCTGGGCTTCCTCTGACCTCTATGACTCTTTTCACTTTAGGCGCTATAATCGTTTGTTCTTCGATTGGCAGTTCACGAGGCCAATAGTATAGCGTTCCTGTTCTTTCATCTAGATAGAATTCTCCAGGGCTATCTAGTAGGTCAAGTGATCTTTGCACAAAGTATCTTGATCCTGCACCTAACTCATAGATAGTTTCGTGGCTTAAAGTGATGACGTTCTTTTCGTAATCAACTTCTTTAACGTTTATTATTTCTGAAACCCAGTTCCAATACCCTTTTGGCCCTCCCGGCCAAATGAAGACTTGTAGGTTGGCGGTGTCTGATATTTGAGGTACGTCTTCTTGGAAGAAGATGAATTGTTTCTTCGGAGAATCGGAGATCTTAGCTACTCTGAAGTATCCCTCGTTTGGATGTCTCGCTAGCGTGGCACGTTCCCAGTTCTCGTATAATGTATGGAAAGTCCATGTTGGATCGATTTTTGCTTTATATATATTTCCTTTATAATGCTCCCAGTTTTTTATAGGTTGACCTCCAATTATGACGGGTTCTTCTCCAGGGTAGTTTCGGTAAACAACTTTATATCCATCTCTTCCTGAATCCCTCCAATCAAAGCTTAATGTGGAATTAATATAGTAGTTTCCTCCTCTTAACATCACTATTATATCAGAGGACATGCCTTGAGCAATTTGTTTTCTAACGGTATCCCTTGCTTTCTGTATAGTTCTAAATGGACCATCCTTACCATCACTTGTGGGATTAGGTAAAGTGCCCGTATAACTGTCATTTCCATCTGGTGATACGAAATAAATTTTGGAATCCACTTCTATCACACCATTATTTGCCTTTATTGAGTTAGCGTATATAACACTTATAACACTAAAAATCAAGAAAAATATTATAAATCTTACAGTACAACTTTTTTCCTTCATTAATAAATTCTCCCGTTAATTTATATAAACTTTGGCAAATTTAAACGCTACTGTGCTTCCGATCGGGAGGTACCAAGCTTTGTTGAGGATTTTCTACCTAGGCTGAATGGTGTTTTCACCAAGCCTCAGCTCAAGTACTTCGCGCGGTAACCTGACGGGGCTGGTCATGTGCGAGAACAAGACAGTTACAGGGATAAACAGCAACCTCATGGGCCGGAACGACCAGTCAGCACTCAACCATTGGCTAACAGATTCCAAGTGGAGCACGAAGAAGCTGGACAAAGCTAGGAAGGCGATGATCCTCGAATTCCTCCAAGCTAGAAGGTTAAAGAGAGGCGCCCTCGTTGTGAATGACACCATCAGCCACAAGACTGGTAAGCACATGGAGGGCGTCAACATCCACTACGACCACGCTGAGGGAAGGTATGTCCTAGGACATCAGCTCGTCACAAGCGGGCCTTGTTATCGGCGATCTCAGCCTCCCATTGGACTTCGAGCTATACAGGAGGGATGAGGGCATCCCATTCACGTGCGTCGTCACGTACATCTAGTACTTTAACCGGAAGAACATGGGGTGCGTTGAGGAGCTTGGTAGGGAATGGGTTGCAGGATGCAAATCTAACAGGCTCATACTCATGGGAGGCTGGACGCCGATCTCATCCTACATAGGGGCTGTTCTGAGGAGCAAGTATAGGGAGGTAACGATTCGAACCAAGAAAGGTGAGAGGAGGTTCTGGACGTACGCGAAGGACGTCACGATGAAGGGGAGGTGGAGGGTTAGGATCGTCGCCTCCTACGAGAACCCTGAATTGAAGGGTGAGCCTAAGATGGATGAAGATGGGCTGGCGACGGTCGGGTCCAGATGCAGGTACGCAGCGATGGAGTTCCTAAAGTCCTTCATAGAGCTGGTTGTGAAGCTCGCCAGGAATGTCAGAAACCCCGAAGAGATCCTCAAAATGACCAAGTCAGACCTCAAAGGCCTAAAAACACTATACCAGATGGAAATAACCTAAAATTTGCCTAAAGTTTAGTTAAAAAAAATAAAGGGATTTTTTAGTATGGATAGAAGAATCGGTAGACGCTTGTTAGGGAAGCTAGAATTCCACATAAGGTCCATCCTAACATCAGCCCTGTTGCTAATGCCACTCCTTTTTCTAAGAATAGTGAGGTTCCACCTATCTTCAGAGTTAGCTTCTTGGATATCCAGCCGATGATCCAAGCCAACAGGTAACTGCTGCTTGGTACCGCTGACGCTACCCCAAGGAAGATTCCTATTGGATCTAATGGGAACCAGTACCAACGCATTCTAACGAGATATGATGCGAATATGATTAATGCTCCCGCCCCAGCGCTCCAAAGCCATGTTGGATAGTCAGGTGATGGACGGGTTTGCGACTGCCTTATATCTGCTTCGTAAAGAATCCAACCGCGATGATCAATTGGTCTAGGCAACGCTGCTCCATATGTATGTCTAATCCACAGGTATGTTGGCCATGCTATAACGGCGGAAATTAAGAACGCTACAGTCGCAACATGCCATATATCTCGATAGCTTGTCTTCGTAGTTGCACCCACCCTATAGTTTCCCATTATGTCTGGACTAGAAACCCACTGAGCTTGGGAAAGCATGATGAAATCATTCGCGACATCCAGCGTAACATTCTCTTGAGTGAGGTTATATCCGTGTATCATGTTCAACCATCCAGCAGTAAATTCCAATCTCCAGCCTTGATACTCGAACGTCGCTAAACCAGCAAGTCTACTAGATAGGATGAAGAATACAAGCTGATGTAGGATTACTGTTACAGCACTTGAAATCGTCATGCCTCCCACCAATATATAAACGATAATTAATAAGATCATTGACGCAAAGAATATTATGTAGCTCCGTCTATACGGCATGGGTTCCGCAGCGTCTCGTTGAGGGTCAACTTTCCTGAATGTGCGGGCGAAATAACGCCAGTTGAAGATAAACCAAAATATTACGATTGCAGGCATCATACCGTATTCGATCATTGCAGCGCGATATAATGGAGGTGACGTCCACATGAAGATTCTCTTTTTATACACATCTGTCATCGTGTAGGCTCCCGGGTAATATCCCATTGCGTAGGCTATCTGAGGCAGTATTAGAATAAATATGATGTTCGATAATATGGCGGACTGTAGGATGTCTATTGGCATCAAGTAGGCAAGACACATTTCAAAGATGGAAAGACTTAGAGTGTTCAGCCCTACAAATGTGTCTTTCAACGGTGTCAGATTCGTATTTATAACGAAACCCCAGTGAACCCACGGTGATTTACCGAGACCATAGATGTCTGGGAACCAAGCGAAGAGAATCGCTAGAGGTACCGGAAGGTAGAACAGAAACCCTATCAACCCGCCTATTAAGAGAAGCTTCCTTTCAATCTTCCTCTCTGGCTCTGTCAGGGATTGAATAAGTGTTATTACTGGATACACCCCTGGGTATGGAAGTTTCTCCACATCTAACCATTGATATCTAAGTATGTTAATCATGCTTTTAGTGTAAAACCACCATAGGGTAGCTATTCCCATCCACGCCATCATAGGCAATGTCCATTCGCTCCAGGGAACAGCTGCTCCACCGTAGAACTGCAGTCGCTGAACTTCTGCAGGTGGACCCCACAGCCAAGACATTTCATCTTTAAACTTACTCCATAGCAACAACCAACTCTCTGCGTTTCTCATGTAATACATATGATCCAATAGTGTTCCAACCATCTGGTCTGATGCTGCTGGAACAGCAGCTACTGTAAGGGCGCACCATAAGATTGTATAGAAACGGGCGTCAACGGCTTTGATCCTTGGGATGATCTCAGCGAAAAGAAACAGCAGAAAGAACAGCATGTAGCTCACGTTTTGAGTGGGAATACCGGCAAGATATTCAGGGACAAAATTTGCCATGAACGCGGAGATAAAGGATGACAGCGCAGCTCCGATGACTACCACCCCCCAGAGCTTAGGGGTCATTATGGATTGCATTACTATCGACGATGCTTCCGTAGAGCTTTTTTCAGAGAGGTTAGACATTTCTCAGCCACCACCCCACATTATTTTTTTCTTGAAAGGAACCTTTTAATAATTGCCAGAACGATTAACGCGACGATAGGCAGAGCTACTATCCCGAGGGTCATTAGATCGTATTTTATGATCGCCATCTGCTCAGCATCCGCCGCCTGTTTTAGGATACTGTTCGCTTCTTCCAATAATGCACTCGCCCCTTCAATATCATTCACATAAACCTTTTCGAATGCTGAATTTATTTTTGGAAGCGCTTGAGCCGCTATGCTTTTAGCAGTTTGATCCTTGTATGCTTCTGGTGCCTTAGCTGCGGTGTCGCGAGCTAACCCAAGATTGACTAGGAAGTTTATTGTATCCAAGTATGCTTGGTAGCCTCCTTCTCCATGGATGTAAATCGCGAAATGCGCCGGGTATTTTTCATCTTTCCTGAATGCATGTGCGCCCCACAAATAGGGAGCCCATCTAACTTGATAGTCATTACCCCCCCATGCGCGAGTATCAGAACATCTGAACAACGTTGAAAAATCCGCGGGGTTCAAGCAGATTATGGTCATACCTATCAGTTCTTTGCTCCAATCGGTCCAGTAAACCATGTCTGTATACCATATGAAATCTCCTGTGGTTTCAGTTGTTTCCAGTTTTTGTATTTTTATACCCTTAGGTGTACCGTAATATATTGATTCACCTATCCATTCATCCACGGGTAATCCTCTAATATTTATTCCTATGAACTTCGCATTTGGAGCATTTTCGTTAAATTTTAGAATCGAATCGAAGAAAACTATTCCATTGCTACATATAGTTATGTTCGTAACCGCTGATACCGGATTAGTACTCCCTTTAGAACTAAAAGTGACGACTACATAGTTCTCTTCCTCTGTAATTACAGGGTTCCTCTCAGGTTCAAAATTCCATGTTTGGTGCCAATCCCCAGGCTCAATATGCCAACCTATTCCCGGTTCGGGGAGAATTGGAAACTCCGAGATGACTATCTGTTTTATTGATCCAGTATTGTGCATCACAACTTTCCAGAGTTCTTCGCCTGTGGGATCAGTCCATGCAACCGATATAGTATCCTCTGTAGATGTAATTTTAAAGCTGCCCTCTTGCTGTTCAACGGCTGGCAACCCTAAAATCCCCATTGGAACGTTGAAAAGCAATACAAAGCAAAGAATTACTGTAGAAATGAATGTAAAATAATGAAGGCGCACTGCGTTTTCCCCAACCTAAATATTTTTTACATTCTTATTTATAAAATTTTTTAGCTTCTTCTCGGATGAAGTCTTCTCATGTTAGGGGCTTTGTTTGAGGGGATAAGGCTTCATGGAATCTTAAGTTTCGGGTTTGGCTACGTATTTTCAGACATCCAACCTCATAGGAACCGCTAAACCCCCAAAGTTCCGTAGGCTTTCTAAGATAGCTATCTAGAGGTGGGCGGTCAAACTGAGAGAGGTTAAATTGGGCGGGTCGATGAGACATGTATCAAGGTTAACGGCCAACATTACTGGGGTCTACCTAGCCCTAGACATCGACTGGAATGAACTCAACGTTCGTGGTTCCTCACGTCCGAGTTCTTCCTGAAAGGCATCCTGAAGCGTTAGTAGAGAAGACGGGGTTCGTTGTGGATAGGGGCTCAAGGAAGCCTTAGAAGAGCTAGCTAGTCTACCATATTAACACCAAACCTTCAGGCCTAGAAGCCTAGGCGAATCAATCTTCTCATCCTCGAACAGACGGGCAAAGAATTCTTCAAAAAGATAAACCGTTAACCTAAAGCATAACCGGCATCTAAGATGGAGAAGAGCTATAGAATGCTGGAAGCTATTCTGTAACATATTCATCTACTACAACCATCTGAGGAGGAAATCTTAAGTTGCCGCATTCAAGCCGCTCTAATGTGTAGTTTATTAGTCGCTTCTTTACCCATTAAAATAGTTATCTTCAGGAGTTCTAATCCGATGGCAAAACCCAAGAAGATTGCGGCGAGTCCAGCTATATATATTCCGGCGCCCCATTTAGCACTTATAGCATATTCTTGGAAATTTAATTCCCCCGGGGGGATTGGTAAATCATTCTTAATGAGCAGGTGCATAAAGTCCTGAGTGAAGTCCCCTACGCATAAGAGTAGCAAAACAATTGATATTGTTAGGCCTACAGCTCTTTTCATCCATGATTTGATGAGAAGTGAGCTGAATAAGCATATAATCGCTGACAGTAAAAGAGGTGTCGTCGTTCGAGGCATCGGCGACCCCATGTTTCTCCATTTCGCTGGGAAAACCATATCCTTCATAAGAGCATTATAATCTTGTTTTAAAGGGTAGATCAGCCAGTAAGCCCTTCCTTCTTCAAGTTCTCCACTAAGTTCATACATGGGAGAACCGAGCTCATAAGGATCATTGTGGTTGCGATTAAACCTAACGTATTTCTCTTATCCTCGTATCTATTAGCGGCTTTAATTTAAATTCCTCCTGATCTAATGTAGGACTTCAGGATTTTCTTCTTTTCTTTCATCCAACGTAATGATATATTGTAAATCAATTTTGCAACCCGCTCCCTTATAAATTCAGGCATCCCTTCCTGCTCAACGGTTGAAGAGATAGATAGACGGAAGAATGATTCATCACGCTTTTTCTTCATTACAATCTTATTTGATAGAGAAAAC
>Ga0180301_10003717_pt1 | contig 11876 bp, 11 predicted proteins | sample GuaBasSediGuay16_FD_121797 | JGI IMG/M metagenome (GOLD analysis project Ga0180301, IMG submission 121797) | Subseafloor sediment microbial communities from Guaymas Basin, Gulf of California, Mexico - Guay16, Core 4569-2, 12-15 cm | ecosystem: Environmental > Aquatic > Marine > Hydrothermal...
CAGCCGAGCCAGGGCTTCGGTTGTATAAATCGTGTCATCACACCGGAGGAAATTCCTAATATGGCTTTCTCCCTTTCCAAGGGCTGCAGCTATTGCAGCCCTGTGGCTTATGCTTTTGGATCCTGGGATCCTGATCCTTGCATTGACCTTTTCTGTTGATTTTAGTTCCTTCATTAAGGTATTCCTTGGTTCAGGTTGAACCGAGGTGTCGTTCTTTGTATATCCTAACCTAGAAACCACGTTTTGGGGACTTTTATTATTTCACCCAATCAATGTGGTTTTGGGCAAAAGGTGGGCCAGAACATAAGGCCCGATCCCCTTTCCTTGTATCGGCCCATGGTACTTCTTGTGATGTCATAGCAAGTGGGGACATATGAAATTATTTTTCAGTAATTGTTTCATGGACCTTGTAACCAAAATGTCTTCCTTCCTTCTCCACATATCCCAACACCGTGTTCCCGGCCTTAAGATGGACTACTGAAACTGGATTTCCCTGTGGTGCAACCAGTCGGATGGTCTCGGCATTCTGAACGATTGTACTCACAGGCCCATTTGGCCCCGTGGCCTGGATCAGAAGAAGGGGCCTTCTCTCAATCTTCACCCTTCCCACCAAGATCGGGGTGGACTTCCCCTTTGCATTGACCCCCATAACAAGGTCACCGGCCTTGAGCTCGCACAAGTACCTGGTCTTACCTCCTGGTACCATCACATAGGCATGGACCGGGCCCGCATTAACCCTGAAGGGTCGGGGGGAAACATAGGGATTTTCCACGCTCTCGCAGTGGATGAGAAACAATCCCTGGCTGCTGTTTCCCACAAGCAGGCCATCACCTTCTTTCATCATGGTGCAGGTGTCCACACAAACCCTGTCACCCATTGCGGCAGGGACAACCGATTCAATGGTAAATTCTACAAGGTGCAGGGACTCGTGGCCGGATTTGATCTTGCCAATAATTTCTTTGACCTTGGCAGGGTTTCTGTCTTCGATAATAATGCCTGCCACCCCCTTTTCCAGGATGCCCAGTGCCGTGTTTGCCTCTTGAGCGCTGGTTATGGTCACAAAGATATTGTCAGATCGGGCAACCAGATTCTCAAGCGGTATAATGGTCCAGTCCGTGGTGTCCACCACCACCTTTTTGTTGCGGCTGAGGCAGGCGATTTTTTTCTCGTCTTCGCGGGAGCGGATCTGTGCCCGAACCACATCCTTTTCCCATTTGAGGTCTCCGGCCTTGGCCACCGTAGTGATAATCCCCAGCTCCTTGGCCGCCTTTACCTTGTCATCGGGTACGATCACCGCATCTGCCCCTGCCTCGAGGGCGGCTGTCACCAGCTCCTTCTGCCAAGGATCGGCCTTGACCCAAATCTCCTTCATGGTTGCCTTCCTCCTCGGTGAAATACTTCCTGAGGGATAGAAACAGTTCCTCAAAGGCCTTTCTTTGTTTCGTATTGATTATGTCTGCTAGCTGCTCGCATGTTTTTGTGTAGGACTCGATGAACTGGCTTGAAAATGGATTATCCATCAGCAAAGAGGCAAAAAGATCAAGTGGTTGACCCAGCATGAATCTGATCCTATCTATCGACTGCCTAAAGACATAGGTGGAATACGCCAAGATGTCCTCCAATCTGTAATTGGAGTCCATGATACACGTGGCAAGGACAAGCATGGCAAAATGGTGTGCTCCCTGGATAAGACCCATCAGATGGTCATGGAGCAAAGGATTGAGCATAATGGGTCTTAGGCCGCTGGCCTTGAGTATTCCGAGGGTCCATCGAAGGCCCTCTTCGCCCCGTCCAGGACAAACCGCTATTGACATAGGGCCCTGAGCTGCTCCATGTTCATGGTTCGGGCCAAAAAGCGGGTGAAGACCTACCACCTGGGAGTTTGAGCATTTGAGCATGACGGAGAGGGGTAGTGTCTTGATGGATGTTAGATCAACGAGAAGGCCCTCTTTTGGCACCAAAGGGGCAATCTCCCGTATCACATTCTCTGTATCAGTTATAGGCACCGAGATAACAATCACATCGCACATGGAGACCATCTCTTTGGGCCTGAGCCTGGTGGACCTACTAGAGCGCATCACCTCCAGGCCAAGATCTTCCAATAGTCTCGCAAACCACGAGCCCATCCTCCCTGTGCCCCCAACTATTCCCACCTTCGGCCTGTCTAGTCCCACGGCTCACCTCCTGCTGGATAGGATCCAAGGTGCTTGAAAAAACAGCACACCTCTTTCATTTCCTTTAAGGCGCGATCCACATGGGTGTCCTGTTTGTGGCCTTGCATATCCACAAAAAAGAGGTATTCCCATTTTCTTGTGCGTGCAGGCCTCGATTCTATTTTGGTCATATTGATGTTATGCCTAGCCAGTGGTTCAATGGCCCTGTAAAGGCTACCCGGCCTGTGGTGAAGAGAAAATAAAACAGATGTCTTGTTGTTCTCGGAGCGCTTGGGCTCTCCTTTCCCTATAATGAGGAACCGGGTGACATTGTGGGATGTATCTTCAATGCCTTTTTCCAAAATGGACAGGTTATAGATTTGGGCGGCCAGCTCGCTTGCAATGGCTGCGGCATCCTCTTTTTCAGCCGCCTTTTGGGCTGCCTCAGATGTGCTTCCTGTCTCCATGATCTTTACCTGGGGCATATTTTCCTTGATCCACATACGGCACTGGGACAGGGCCATGGGGTGGGAGTAGAGGTATTTGAGGGCTTTTTTATCCCTTTGATTACCTAACAAGTTATGCCTTATCCGGAGGAAGATCTCACCCTGGACCCTTAAATCATACTCACAAAACAGGTCAAGGGTGTCTCCTACAGTGCCATGGTAGGAGTTTTCAACCGGAACCACCCCCATGGTGCACAGGTCCTTTTCCACCAGTGAAAAGACATCTTCGATACTTACACCTGGGCACAACTCATGGGCCTGGCCAAGGAACCTAACTCCGGCCTGATGGCAAAAACTCCCTTCAGGGCCCAGGTATGCCACCCGGAAGGCCTGCTGCACAGAGCGGCTAGCTGAGATGATTTCCGTAAAGATTGCCCTTATGGCCTGAGGGGTCAAAAGGCCCCTGCCATGTGCCATGAGCTTACCCATGACCTCCTGCTCTCGGCCGGGGTCAGTGGTGTCCAAGCCCAAAGCTTTTTTGTGTTTTCCTATTTTCCAAGCAAGTTCCTGTCTTGCTACAAGGAGGGAGAGGATCTTGTTATCGATGCTGTCGATCCGGCCCCTGAGGTTTTCAAGCTGCCACACGTTCCTCGCGCCATGTGTGGTTTGTTTCATTTGTTCCTCCGCCGTTATGGTGCAAGAACTCCAGGGCCTTTTCCACACTTGCCCCCTGGTGGACTATCATGGCAAGGGCCGCCACCATCCTGGTGGGATTAGGGTGTTGAAACACGTTCCTACCAATGGATGTACCTGCGGCCCCTGCCTCCATGGCGCCCTTGACCATCTCAAGCACTGCCCGGTCCGACTCCATCTTGGGCCCTCCTGCAATGATTACAGGCACGTGACATCCTTCTACCACCTCCCTGAAGGTCTCTGGACCTCCTGTGTAGGAGACCTTCACCACATCAGCTCCAAGCTCTGCCCCTAGGCGGGCTGCATGTTTGATGGCCTCCGGGTCATATTCGTCCCTGATCTTCTCACCCCTGGGATAGATCATGGCAAGGAGTGGTATGCCCCATTCAGAGGCCCTCTCAGCTATCCGACCCAGATCGGCCAGCATGTCTTTTTCCCTTCCGCTGCCGATATTTACATGGACAGATACCCCGTCTGCCCCCAGCTTGATGGCCTCTTCCACGCTGCACACAAGCGTCTTGGCATTGGGCTCAGGGGAAAGGGATGTGCTCCCCGAAAGATGAATAATTAGCCCCATATCAGAGCCACTTTTCCTGTGGCCCCTTGCCACAAGCCCCTTGTGGACCACAATTGCATTGGCCCCTCCATCTGCTACCTGCGCCATGGCCTTTTTTATGTCCGAAATTCCCCTAATGGGGCCGGCACTCACACCGTGGTCCATAGGAACGATGACCGTTTTTCCCGTATTCCGGTCAATGATCCTTGCTAGTCGGATTTCCTTTCCTATCATTTTGTCCCTCCTTGCTTAGTGTCATGAAAACCACTGTTTCCTGTCACCCTTGTGCTGCAAGTAGCTGTGCTATGTATGGCCTAGGCTTTTCGCCCTGTTTTACCGGGCTGCCTCTTTCCAAAGGAGATAGCTGTTATGGACGAAAAAAGCCACGGGCTGTATGGTTCCACCCGTGGCTTTTTTGCAACACCTTGCCCAAGTGCCACGGGTGGACCCCTCCAATAATGAAACCAAAACTGGTTCATATGAAAGGCATGTTTTTGGTTCGTATAAATGCTAACCATGGAATCAATTCCCCTTTGTACTTGTGCCGATATTTCTTCTTATTGATTACATTCCCCGTAAAACAAAAAAGCCGTGAGCTTTTGGTCTGCCCACGGCTTTAAAAAAAATGAAATAGACCATCAGTCCATGGGCAGACCTCCGCATCCCCAAAAATAAAAGTTCCAGCCTTCCCATGAACGATTGATGATCATTGTGGTAATGTTCCTTCGTTCTGCAGAATTGAATTTTAACTAATTAAAAACCTCCTTAGCTGTTTGTCAAGAGAAAATTTCAACTTATTTAAAAAATCATGATACAGATGGAACGCTAATATTTTTCCTTGACAATCTTAAGAGATCTGCTTAGATAATTTTTATTCAAAGATTGGCATTTTCGGATAAGAGTATTTTGCATTCAGCCTTCAGGGTAAAAAGCATGGAATTCAGAAGCCAGAAGTCAGAATGGAATAGAGATATGGTTATTGGCTCATCAATTTGCCTGTGGTGGTGGCGCCTCCAAACAGAGGTGATCCCACCATAGTAGGATAACAGCCGCAATAAAAACCGTGGGGTCACCTCCGGATGGCCCCGCGGTTTTTTTGTCTGTGTTTGTTAGAAAAGGCCGTGGGGCTTAAGGACCTCACGGCCTTTTCTATTGTGAGGAAAGGTGATGCAGGTCCGGCCTTCATTTACAGAATTTGAGCATATGGCGGAGCAGGGTAACTTGATTCTCCTTCAATATGAGTTCCCGGCCCATACAGAAACCCCTGTCTCGGCATATCTCAAACTAACAAACAGCTCATCTTTTTCCTTTCTCCTTGAAAGCGCCAAGTTTCCCAGGAGCTGGGGCAGATACAGCCTTATTGGCTGTGACCCGCATGTCTTGGTCTTCATCTACGACGGTGGGGTGGAGGTATGGAAAGGGGTTCAAAAGACCCGGGTCAAGGCGCCCGATCCGCTCACCCCCTTGAAAGATATGGTCCGGGAGACCAAACCTGTTGCGGCAATAAACGACCTTCCCTTCGACGGCGGGTTAGTTGGGTATCTAAACTACGACTTGGTGAGAAAGTGGGAGAGGCTGACTGGACTCGTACCCCCTGACCCTGTGCTCCCTGAAGGGGTGTTCATGGCCCCCCAAAGGCTCGTGGTATTTGATCATCTCAGACATCAAGTGCGTATCATGGCCCTGGTATATCTAAGGGAGGGGATGAGCCTGAAAAAACAATATGATCTAGCCTGCCAAAGCATTGAGAAGACATTGGCAGAGCTGCAGTGTCCCCTGAACCCTTCAGCAAATGAGGGGATAGAGATCTCACCTTTCGTCTCAAACATGGAGAAATGGGAGTTTGAGGCATCTGTGGCCAGGATCAGGGAGTACATAACAGCAGGTGATGTGATCCAGGTGGTGCTTTCACAGAGGTTCTGCGCGGATATTTCGGGGGATGTTTTTGGGATATACCGAAGACTCAGAGACCTCAATCACTCTCCTTACATGTTTTTCCTCAACTTCGGACAGACCAAATTAATTGGCGCATCCCCTGAGGTCCTTGCCCGCCTTACCAAGAGAAATATTGAGCTTTGTCCCATTGCTGGGACCAGGCCCAGGGGCACAACCGTAGAAGAAGACAAGGCCCTTGAGCAGGAGCTTCTCAGAGATACCAAAGAAAGGGCGGAGCACGTGATGCTGGTGGACCTTGGGAGAAATGATGTGGGCAAGGTAGCGGTTCCTGGGTCTGTGAGGGTTACGAAATTCATGAAAGTTGAGCGCTACTCCCATGTCATGCACATGGTCTCGGAGGTGCAGGGTATGCTCAGGCCTGGAAAAGATTGTTTTGACCTTTTTAGGTCGGCCTTTCCAGCCGGGACCGTCACCGGTGCACCCAAGGTGAGGGCCATGGAGATCATCAATGAACTGGAGCTCCAGCCAAGGGGGTCCTATGCGGGGGCGGTGGGCTATTTTGCCTTTAACGGGGATATGGATTTTTGCATCACCATCCGAACCATCATCATCACAAATGACATGGCCTCGATCCAGGTGGGAGCAGGCATTGTCTATGACTCCTTACCTGAAAGGGAATACGAGGAGACCTTGAGAAAGGCAGAGGCCATGTTTAAGGCCATTGATGAGGCAAAAGTAAGATGATCCTGGTGATAGATAACTACGATTCCTTTACCTATAACCTCGTCCAGATGTTTGGGGCAATGGGGCAGGATGTGGTGGTAAAGCGCAATGACCACATAAGGCTTGATGAAATGGAGGAATTGAGGCCGTCGGCCCTTGTGATCTCTCCTGGGCCTTGTACACCAAAGGAGGCGGGTATTTCTGTGGAAGCGGTGCGCTGGTTTGCCCCAAAGATCCCTGTACTGGGGGTGTGTCTAGGCCATCAGGCCATTGCCACTGCCTTTGGCTGCAAGGTGGTAAAGGCTCCACGAATCATGCATGGCAAGACCTCAGCGGTCTTACATGACGGAAAAGGTATTTATGAAAACATCCCAAACCCATTTGAGGCGACTAGGTATCATTCCCTCATTGTGGATAAGAGCTCGCTTAATGATCTTCTTGTGGTGAGCGCCTGGACTGAGGAGGGAGAGGTTATGGGACTGAGGCATTGTCACCATAACGTGGAGGGAGTGCAGTTTCACCCGGAGTCCATACTAACACCAGAGGGGAGGCGGATTGTGGAAAATTTCATTCGACAAAATGGTCTTTGACAGGGGGCAATAGATGCCCAGAGGAAAGGAGGGATAAGATGTGGCAGAAGGATAAGAGCAACCTCAGGCCATGAGACATCTTTAGCATATTTAGAAATCCACTTTAAGCTCAAGAACAAAAAAGGAGGGGGGTCATGAAAATTAAGGAAGCCATTTCAAAGGTAGTAAAAGGGGAAGACCTGTCAGAACCTGAGATGCAGGAGGTCATGGATCAGATCATATCGGGTAAGGCCACGCCTGCCCAGATCGGTTCCTTTATCACGGCTCTCAGGATGAAGGGGGAGACTGTGGAGGAAATCACAGGGGCGGCCAAGGCCATGAGGGCCAAGGCGAGGAAAGTGCGGGTCAATAACGGTCTTATCAATATTGATCGGGATGAAATCAATATTGATGATGAGACCATCCTTGATACCTGCGGTACTGGAGGGGATAGTACAAGCACCTTTAATGTGTCCACTGCCACTGCCTTTGTGGCAGCAGGGGCAGGAGTCAAGGTAGCCAAGCACGGCAACCGGGCCGTATCCAGCCTCTGTGGCAGTGCTGATGTGCTAGAGGCCCTGGGGGTGAAGCTGGAGATCAATGAGGCCCTTGTGGAGCAGTGTATCCGGGAGATCGGTATCGGCTTTCTCTATGCCCCCCTTTTCCATGGGGCCATGAAATATGCGGCAGGACCCAGGCGGGAGATAGGGCTCAGGACCATCTTCAACCTCCTTGGTCCGCTCACTAATCCGGCCAGTGCCACGGTGCAGGTCCTTGGTGTCTATTCCCCGCATCTCACAGAAAAGATAGCGCAGGTACTTGGGAGACTGGGAACAAGGGAGGCCTTTGTGGTCTGTGGTGAGGGGACCTTTGATGAGATAAGCATCTGCGGGGTTACGTGGGTGTCACACCTGAAAGGAGGGGCTGTGAAAACATTCCAGATTACCCCGGAGCAATTCGGGTTGAACCGGGCCTCGCCTGAGTCCATCAAGGGGGGAAATGCGCGACAAAATGCCCAAATTATAAGAGAAATCCTCAGCGGGGAAAAGGGCCCCAGAAGGGACGTGGTGGTTCTAAACGCAGCAGTGGCCTTTGTGGCAGCAGGGCTGGACAATGACTTTGACTCGGGAATGGAAAGGGCGAGGGATTCCATTGACTCTGGCCGGGCAAAAGAAAAGCTCGACTCCCTCGTCCGCTTCACACAACAGTGTGGGCACTTTGTACGGGCTGAACTCTAGGGGTCTTGGATACAATGAATGCGCACCTGAAAAAGATATTGGCCGAGAAACGCCGCGAGGTGAACCGCATCAGGAAGCAAGGGATTCCGGTTGTATGGCACGGGGATATGCCTTCTATTCGGGATTTCCCGTATGCAATCTCAAGCCCTCACAAGGTGGGCCTGATAGCTGAGATAAAGTTTGCCTCTCCAACAGCGGGCAGGATTTGCCAGGCCACTGACCCTGTCCACATTGCCAGGCTCTATGAGGGACACGGCGCAGCGGCCATTTCCTATTTGACAGACAAGCGGTTTTTCGGCGGGGATTTGAGAGGGCTTCCCCGAATCAAGACCGTGGTCTCATTACCCATATTGCGCAAGGATTTTATCATAGATGAGGTTCAGGTGGTGGAGTCTGCGGTCTATGGGGCGGACGCTGTCCTGCTTATTGCCCGTATCCTGTCCAAGGTACAGCTCAAGGACCTGGTTGAGGCGGCAAAGGCGCTTCATATGTGTCCGCTTGTGGAAGTCCATGATGCCCGGGACCTGGACAAGGCCCTTTCCTGCGGGGCAGAGATCATCGGGATCAATAACCGCAACCTGGATACCTTTGAAGTGGATCTCAATACCACTTTCACCCTTCGGCCCATGGTGCCGGAGGAATGCATTGTAGTAAGCGAAAGTGGCATCGGCAGCGCAGAAGAGGTAAGGCGACTTGGGGAGGCAGGGGTCCACGCAGTCTTAGTGGGTACGGCCATTATGAAGGCCCAGGATATGGAAGGGAAGGTGAGAGAACTTGCAAGTGCTGGAGGGATGCCCCTTGGTTCGGGTCAAGGTCTGCGGCATAACTAACCTAACTGACGCAATGATTGCTGCAGAGCTAGGTGCCCACGGCCTGGGGTTCATATTTGCGCCCAGTCCACGTAGGGTGAGCCCTGAGGCGGCACAAAATATCATCAAAAGGCTTCCGCCTTTTGTGCAGGCAGTAGGGGTGTTTGTCAATGAGAACCCAGGCAGGATAAAGGAGATCATGGACTATTGCGGCCTGGACCTTGTCCAACTCCACGGAGAAGAATCTCCTGATATGTGCAAGGCCCTGATGCCAAGGTGCATTAAGGCCATAAGGATTGGCACCAAGGTAAATCTCAAGTTACTCCAGGGTTACGAAGGAAAGGTGCGGGCCCTGCTTCTTGATACCCATTTCCACAAGATAAGAGGGGGCACGGGTGAAGTGTTTGACTGGCGTCTTGCAGCGCATGCCAAGGGGGCAGGCCTGCCCATTATCCTGGCAGGGGGCCTCAATCCAGGCAATGTAAAAGAGGCGGTTGAGAAGGTTAAACCGATGGGCGTTGATGTAAACAGTGGGGTGGAGCAGAGACCTGGTAAAAAGAGCCCCATGCTTTTGGAAGAGTTCATGAACAAGATAAGGGAGATTAACCACGAGGACCAGACATATGGATAGAGCAGGTTATTACGGACAGTTTGGAGGGGCCTTTATTCCTGAGACCCTGTTTTCCACCATTGAGGAGCTTGCTCGACAGTTCCGTGAAGCCAGAGAAGACTCTTCATTTTGGAGACAATATGAGGAAATCCTGTCCACCTATTCCTGCAGGCCTACTCCCCTTACCTTTGCCCAAAACCTGACCAGACATTTTGGTACTTCCCGCATCTATGTAAAACGTGAGGACCTCAACCACACGGGAGCCCACAAGCTCAACAACGTCATTGGCCAGGGCCTTTTGGCCAAGAGGATGGGAAAGACCAGGGTCATTGCAGAGACAGGGGCAGGACAACACGGGGTGGCCACGGCCACCATGGCAGCGCGGTTTGGCCTTCGCTGTACCATTTATATGGGAGAAGTGGATATGGAAAGGCAGAGACCCAATGTCTTCTGGATGGAACAATTGGGCGCAGAGGTGGTCCCGGTAAAGGACGGCACGGCGACCCTAAAGGACGCCATCAATGAGGCCCTGCGAGACTGGGTAACCAATATGGATCACACCCATTATGTCCTTGGTACGGCCTGCGGTCCCCATCCTTTTCCTGAGATGGTCTCCTATTTTCAGTCCATCATCGGCAAAGAGGCACGCACACAGATTATGGAGCGGGAGGGAAGACTGCCCAGCCGGGTTTATGCCTGCGTGGGCGGGGGGTCCAATGCCCTGGGAATCTTTAGTGGTTTTATGGACGACCCTGTGGAGCTTGTTGGCGTGGAGGCAGGAGGAAAGGGGCTTGACACAGGGCTTCACGCCAGCCGCCTTGCATCAAGGGATGGGAGCATTGGTGTGGCTCATGGATACAAGAGCTACTTTCTCCAGGATGGAGAGGGTCAGATGAGAAAAACCCATAGTGTAGCAGCCGGCCTGGACTATGTGGGGGTATCCCCTTTACTTTCATGGCTAAAGGAAAAGGGACGCATCCGATTTGAGGCGGCTACGGACTGGGAGGTGCTGGAGGCCTTTTCCCTCACGGTGAGGAAAGAGGGACTGGTTCCTGCGCTGGAATCGGCCCATGCCTTTTCTCAGGCCTTCAAAGAGCTGCCTCATATGTCACACCATGATATTGTGCTGATCAATCTCTCGGGCCGCGGAGACAAGGATATCTTTACGGTAGCAGATGCCTTGAATGATCCGGAATGGAAGGCCTTTATCCAAAATAAGGCGGGCAGCTATGGAGCTTGAATCTTATATCAGGGACAGATGCAGAGAAAAGGGGATCCTGCTCATGACCCATATTATGCTTGGATACCCCTCATTTGAGGAGTGCTTCCACATAATAGAGGCAATGGTCAAGGCCGGAGCTGATCTCATGGAGCTCCAAATACCCTTTTCCGAGCCCATTGCAGACGGGCCCACAATCCTAAGGGCCAACCAGGTGGCCCTGGAAAACGGAGTAGGCGTGGAGAAATGCCTTGATTTTGCCGCTGATGTGGCCAATACTTTTGAAATTCCTTTTCTAATTATGACGTACTTCAATATTGTCTTTAGATATGGACTGAATTCATTTATATCTGCCATGGCGGATAATAAGCTTCAGGGTGCTATTATTGCTGATCTTCCCCCTGAAGAGGCGGGTGATTACCTTCGGGCCATGAAAGACGCAAATCTCCATCCCATATTTATGTTTTCACCCACTACCGGTGATGAACGAATGCGCCATATCGCATCCCTGGGCAGGGGATTCATATACTGTGTTGCACGAAAGGGTGTGACAGGGGCCCGGACCAATTTTTCTGAAGGGCTGGCCCACTACCTTGCCCGCTGCCGCAGGGCCACCTCTTTGCCCCTTGCCGTGGGCTTTGGTGTGAAAGAAAAGAGGGACGTGAGCTTTTTACGAGGAAGGGCCCACATTGCCGTAATCGGCTCCCAGGCTATACGTGTCATTGAGGAGCAAGGGATTCACGGTGTAGAGAGTTTTATAAAAGGGCTGCGCTAAGGAATTTTGAATGATTCCCGGCAAAATAATTGAGACCATAATAGTCATGGCCTACTTCCTGACCATGCTCTTTTTTGGTTGGAGGGGTCGGAAGCAATCTGCAGAATCTTATTGGATCGCGGAGCGTAGATATTCTGCCACCCGGATAACCATATCATTGGTGGCGACCATTTTCGGGGCATCTTCTAC
>Ga0180301_10003718_pt1 | contig 11876 bp, 11 predicted proteins | sample GuaBasSediGuay16_FD_121797 | JGI IMG/M metagenome (GOLD analysis project Ga0180301, IMG submission 121797) | Subseafloor sediment microbial communities from Guaymas Basin, Gulf of California, Mexico - Guay16, Core 4569-2, 12-15 cm | ecosystem: Environmental > Aquatic > Marine > Hydrothermal...
ATACCAAATTATGGATAATTAGTGAAGTTGCTGAATACTATGTCTCTGTGGTCTCATATGTTGTCTCCGAGAAAAAGCAGCCTATAACCTTAGTTAATTACCCATTAATCGAAGAAGTAAAACATATGAAGAAGTCTCTAAACGACATATATGAAGAAGCATTAAGAACTGTATATCAAGGCCTATATAAGCTTGTAGATAAGGCTCTAGACGAGTTGGGAGAAGACAATACCATATTATATGTATTTTCTCCATACGGCATATCTGAAAATGGTACAGATCTATCTAAGGTATTGGGTTTAGAGGTAGAATATGTTCTTCCAGGAATTATTAGGTATGATGAGAGGGTTGTTAGTAAGCTTATTGAAGAAGACATCGACTTTAGGATCTTAAACATTCGTGGAGAGAAGTATATTGGGATAACTGAACCAGAGTATGTTCCGGCAGATGACAGACTATTTTATGATAATGGAGTATTCATTTCAAAGCCATCCATAATTACTGGAAACTATACTGCCAATATAAGTGTTATTTTAGGATACCTGTTTGGTTTATCAAATATTTATGGTGCAGGGTTTGCTAATATTCTCAACACAATTCACGAACTTCATGTAGAAGTTGCTAGGTTAAAACTAAACATATCATCATTAAATGCAACAATTACTGATCTAGAAAACAAACTTGACGATATGACGAAAAAATATGGTGAAGTAAATGCCGAGAAAATGAACTTGACAGCACGAATCAATGAATTGGAAAAAGCTCTTGCTGAGGAAAGAGAGAAGGTAAATACTTTGTACCTGTATTCTACAGCAGGTATAGGTAGCATTATAGTGATTACGCTACTATACGTTGTTGTTATTCGTAGTGTAGCTAAAAGGAGGCGATGAGAGACTATTTACTAGGTAAAGGTCTTTACGTCCTGAGTATATTTTTTATGCTCTCAAAGATTATTGAATAATATCTTAAATACATGCTATAGATCAAGAAGATTATTATTGTAAGCGACAATAGTACCCCTATAATGTTTAATAAGAGGCTATTTGACTTAAATGAAGCTAGTCGAAGCCTATAATCTGATATAGGCCAAAGTATATACACTCCTTTTACCGTTAATGAATCAGAAATCACATGTAGTATCCATCCCGAAAAGAATGATAAAGTTAAGAAGTATGCCATAGTGTTTAAGCCTAGAAAGGCCTCTACAACTGAGAGTACTGTGTAAACTAGGGCCGATGCTGATAACATTGATATTAAGCTATGTAGTGTTTTCCTATGTTTGAATTTTAAATCAAGATCCGGAAACCAGCCCCCTATCCATCCAAATACCATACATGGTATGGAGTATTCTATTCTAGTCCCTGCTATGGATAGACCTATTGCCGCGCCAAGTAGAGCATGTATAGTTCTTCTCAATCACATAACCTCACTATAATTGAGGAGGATAAAGTATTATTTTGTCTTACTGCTCAAGAGTTATTATTTTAAACGTCTTTACCAGATAAGAAAATGGGATGAAGAAGTACCCCGGGAACGAACTGATTGATGACGAAGTGGTCCTCTACAGACCAAGAATAATTGCTTGCAATGTAAATTAATGATGTTTTAAGAATGCCATATCTGTATTAACTTATAATTGAATAGTTTCTTCTCCTTACCAAACCTTTCAATAGGCTTCATCAAGTGTTTAAATGCTCGTGGAGGTGGTTGATACCATCCCGGCGTTATTTTTCTTGGTATTTTGATAGCTATTTTCTTTGCTTTAGGATCCTTATATCCGCACTTAGGACATTTATACCCCTTACCTCTCCCCATAGACTTCATCCTAGCATTACATTTAGGGCAACGAGGAGCTTCAAACCTATATTCTGGAGCAATAGAGACCACATAGATCTTCTCAAGATTTATTGTAGGGCCGTGTTTGCTGCTTGGCGGTCTGACGGTGCCATATACTTCTACTATATCACCTGGTCTTAACTGCTCTACAATATTTCTAAACCCCCCTGTAGGCTCATAAGCAGCTACATCAATCTCGTTTACTCCGTCATTTATCCTAAAGATCACGTGCCCTCCTTGAATTCTTCTTGGAATAGACGATATTTTTGCTCTCAATATTATGCCCGTGTATATGTATGCCTCCTTTATGCTGGATATTCTTCTTAAATGCATATCGGTTGCCTGATTTGTTCTGAATACCACCCACATCTCGATGGGCTCATAAACCTTAATAATCTTCATAGCCTTTACAAGAGCTTCAGGATCCTCGCCACGTATACCAAATAATACTGGATCGGGTCCGTGTGGAGTTATTAGTGGTTTATCAACTTCATAATCGTAGTTTAAAAATGTAGAGTCTTTTGTCAATTTGTCCATAAGCTTTACTGACTCAGGGTCAACTGCTCTAGGCTTTCCATAGTTCTCGGGCTTTCTATAAGCTATTAGTTCAAAAGTGTAATCGGTATCAGATAATGTTAAGCCTATCGCCGCGTATGCTCCAATAAGACCTCTATGTCCATGGATCCGCGTGTTTTTATGCATGTTTCTTATCTTTGCTAGAATCCTGTTAAGGAGATCTAGGGGGACGATATCTTGTACAGCCTTTAATCCCAGCCACCTAAGCTTTTGGTCAACCTTGCCTAAGACTATGGCTAAGGCTGGATGGCTTTCAGGGTGTCTAAACTCAGATACATAGTCTATGGCAATGTTCACGGCCTCTTCATATAGATCTAATGCTTTATCCTCGCTTGGAGCAATCAACCTTAATGCTAATGCACCGTTACCACGGGTCTTCCACGGAACAGTAGGTGATAGCCTGATAAGATTAGGGTAATCAATAAACTTGACCCAAGATCTTTTAGACCATATTTTTACTAATTTGGCGACTAAATGAGTTGTACATCCTCCTCTCGGCGAGTCTATGTCATCAACACCTATGTTTACGAGTACTCCGTTTTTCTGGCTAATCAAATTCTATTTTACCCTCGATAATGCATTTAGCTCCAGCAACAATTAGAGGTAATAATACGGTTGCATCTCCATAGACAACAACTTGCTTAGAGCTAGCCTTTATTTTACCCCATGAAATTGCTTCTCGAGGCTGAGCACCACTTAAACTACCATCGTATTCTACGGCTGTTGTAATGTATATGGCATAGTCTAATCCTTCTTTGAATTGCGCCCACCATATTGTATGGTGTTTACTAATACCGCCACCTATAATCAGTGCACCTAATTTCTCTGAAGAAAATATTATGTCAGCGAGTTTCATTTCATCTCCAATTATGTCTATTTTAACGCCTTCGACTCTACTATAGAAAACTAGTTGTGTGCCAAAAGCACCATCTGTTATCCCGGGCACAATTACTGGTATATTGTTCTTTGCCGCATTGTAGAGTATGGAATTCTCATCTCTGATCTTTAGGCCAGCTCTATAAATTATCTCGTGTGGACACCACTCCTTCTTCTCTTGTTTTAGCTCATTAATAAGGTTCTTAGTGAACTTCTCGACAGCGGGTCCATAATTCTCTAGAGGTATTAGCACATTTCCTAGTCTATGTATTTCTAAAGTCTTCAACATTACATCATCAGTATTAAACGATCCTTTGTAGTAGTGGTGGCCAGTACTCCTAGCTATATCGTGGTCTATGGTTCCGCAGGTTGTTATGATTACGTGAGGAAAACCTTCTTTAATTAACTGAACTATAATCCCACGTAGGCCTGTTGCTATAAGATTTGCTGTAAAGGCTAGTAGTCTTGTTGTCTTCTCATCTGCCCACATTTCGGCCAAGATTTGGGCGGCTCTAGCTACATGAGATGCCATGAAACCATGTGAATCATTATAGTACTTTATTAGCTCGCATAATGTAGTATTTGTCCCGACTTCAAAATCGCTAATAGGTTTTTTCAGTAACTCCTCCCTAATGCTATCTGTACAGCAACTATTGGCACACAACATTAAGCCACCATACAATAGTTTAACGTCATCTACCTTCTTTATCAAGACTATTTATAAATGTTTACATAATTGTATATGCTGATGACATGGTGAAGTTTATTAAAAACTATTTCCTCTGGTCTAATTGAGGGCTAAATAAGGATGTTAGCTGATGTTGAAAGAAGGATTGTGTTAGAGTTGTTAAAAACGGATAATATTGGGTATAGAGAGCTTGCTCAGAAAATAAGGGTTTCAACAGAGATCTTGTCGTTGGCGTTAAGGCTTCTACCTGGAATAACTTTGGAAGGCGATAAAGTTGTTATAGCGGACAAGTTGTTGCTGGCCCTCGAGGGTGTGAAAAAAGGTATACCGCCAAGGATAATTGCACAATATATCAGCTGGAAGGATTTCGAGAAATTATCTGCCAGGATCCTGGCTTATCATAATTACGTCGTCATAACAAACTTGTTGATGACTAAACCTAGGAGGCTAGAAATAGATGTTCTAGGTATCGACCCGGGATCCGGTAGGGCTATCGTCATAGACTGTAAACACTGGCACTACGGATTATCTTTTTCAGCACTAATAGATGTAGGTAGGAAGCATATAGACAGGACAATAAAGTTCCTCAAATACGCTAGCTGGCTTTATAGAAAATACCCGGTGTTGGAAAAGATAAGATACGCTATTCCATTAATTGTTACTTTAACAACTCCGCGGGTTAGGAAAATAGACAATAGATTAATTGTGATAAATATTAATGAACTCAACAATTTTCTCCAAGATGTCCACCTAGTGGTTGATGAACTTGGTGTAAAGCCTATAAGGGTTGATGAAGTTAGAGGAAAGACTTTATTTTGATAACACTAAGTTCCCCTGATGGTAATTTATAAATATTTTCGAAGAAAATATACTTTAGAACAGTTACGACTAAGGTGTCTTTATGTCGGCTAGAGTAGTGTATCCTGAAGCCAAATACATTAAAAGCATTGTTGACTCGCTGGCAAAACTTGTTGATGAAGTAGCTATCACGTTAAACTCCGAGGGACTGCATCTTAAAGCACTAGATCCTGCTAGAGTAGCGCTTATTGAGGTATCATTACCTGCTGTTAGTTTTCTAGAATTCGATGTAGGTGAAGAAACTACTGTAGGTTTAAGTATGGCTAACTTATCAAAACTCCTTACAAGGCTCAAGAAAGGCGATAGGTTTGAGCTAAAGGCTGAGGAGGATTATGTTGCAATAACCATTCATGCTGCAATAAAGAGAACCTATAGATTTAGAAACTTAGAGGTACAAATACCCGAGATACCTGAAGCCGCTTTCGAATTCAATGTTGAAGCCCAAGTACTGGCTGATGCAATTAAGCATGCGATAAAGGATGCAGAGGTTATTGGTGATACACTAGAATTTGAGGCAAAAGACGATCAAGCACTCTATATGAGAGGTAAAGGAGCAACTATTTCAGAGACAAAGTTGACAAGAGATATGCCCGCACTCATAGACCTCAATGTGAAAGAGCCAAGCAAGTCTTCTTACAGTATCGAGTACCTAAAGCATGTTGTAGCATTAACTAAAATAGCTGAAGCAACGATAGTAAAATTCTCCACTGATGCACCAATATACCTAGAATTCGCTTTGGCAGGAGAAGGAAGGGTAAAATTCTTACTAGCTCCCAAAGCCTGATACAACCCATCTTATGAAACTATCTAGTTTTATTAACTCTCATACATAATTCACTTTTGAGGAGAAATGAGATTCCTAATCAATAGAATACTTAAACTGCAATATGAATTAGAGCTTGTTGGTATAAAGAATGTGCTGTTAAACGATTTTGCCTCAGTAATTTATGGTGTCCCTAAACTAATTGGTGAAATAAGGATTCTCGTTAAAGAACTTAAGGATTATAAGGTCTTGGCTGATACATTGAGCTATACTTTAGGTATGCATAAGTTTAGAGACAATATATTAAATGCTTTAAGGGAGCGAAGCTCGGTTGCTTTAAATCCCGTGACAATGCCCATTGTTTATGTTGTTGTGGCTAGGGATGAGAAGCTGAATAAACTGATCGAAAATAGTATTGTATTCAAAATCGATGGCGAAGAAGCTAAAGTACCGCGGTTGGAGGATTATATCGAGTACTTAATAAGCTTAAAGAACTATCCTTATGTTGTCGACGGCTTTACTCTAGCAATAATGCATAGTGAAAGAATAGATTCATCTATTATTAGTAATGAGACAAGAAACTTGATATGTGATCTCATTAAAGATATTGAAGATAAAAGTGCCGTGTTTTATGAGCTAGGGAAGAGGCTGGAGAAAGCTAAAGAGAAGTACTGCTAGGTAATAGTACTTGATGTACGCTATGATTTTCTGGACATTTTAATTTATTAACCGGATGTTATATTGTATTTATTATAGCCTTAAAGTATATTGGGGGTGGCATCGATGGGCGAGCTTTTTGAGAAACTAGAGCCACTAAGTATAGGGCAAGAGGAGATAAAGAAAGCACTAAAGAACAAGAACTACGAGATCGTAGGACTATTTGGGCCTACTGGTACAGGTAAAAGCCTGTTTAGTGTCATGTATGGTATTGATGCTGTAATGAGTGGAGAGTATAAACGATTTATATTATCAAGACCGGTCGTCGATGTTACAACAGGTAGGGAGCTCACTGCAGCAGACTTAGGTGAAATGTACTATAAGATAGCGATAAGCTATCTAAGAGATATTCTTGAAGGATTTATTGAGTGGAGTAAGGTTGAGGAACTGATTAGAGCGGGTAAAATAGTTTTTGCAGACACACATTATTTACGTGGAAGAACGTTTGATGACTCAGTAATATTTCTTGACGATGCGCAAAGTATTCCGCCAGAAAGCTCTATCGAAATAATGATGAGAATAGGGCGTAATAGCAGGTTTATTATTGCAGGCGACCCAGTATTTCAAAAACCACAAGGATTTGAAAGAGATGGCGCGACTGTAGTTAGAGAAGTATTGATAGGAGAAGAAAAGGCGAAAGTAATTGACCTAGGGCTTAAAGATATTGTAAGACCTGGCGCAAGGAGAGGTATAAGACTATTAATCGAGACTAGAATGAGGAATAGGAAACTAAGTGATACTGAAAAGAACATCATTGATACAGCTAAAGTCCATGCACCCGACGCAGACATAATAACTGTTGTAGAGTTTATTGACGAAAAGAAGACATTTAACATACAAAGCGAGAACGTCCCTGACGCTATCATAATAGTGAAAGAAGGGTATCTTGGTAGACTTATAGGAAAGGGAGGTGAACGTATTGAAGCTATTGAAGCTGATACGGGTCTAAAGCTCAGAGGAGTAGAATTGACCCTAGACTTTAAGCCACTTATTAGGGCCATACACCCTGTAAGCTGGATCCATAGACATATTGCTGACATAGACTTTGCTGGACCAGAACTAGCTGTAAAAGTATATAGTGATGCTTTTGGAGCGTTTGTTGGACAAAAAGGATTCCATGTAAAATTCATTGACGCTGTCATGAAGAAATTAATGGGAGTAGGGGTCCGGGCAATCGAGGTAGAGGAAGCAAGACCTGCAAAAAGAAGACGATAATACCCTACATACACACGTTTCAACAAACTATTTAGCAAAGGAAAGTATTTTTAGGAAAGTTATGGTAGAATTTTTACATTTACTTATTGTACTATTACTCTCTTGGCAATCTTTCGTACAAGATCTCCCACCTATAGAACCTACCCCTTAATCTCTCTTCACGACGAATTAACGTGTACATCAACAACTATCTGATATTTCCTAGGCCCAACCATTCTAACTTTTCTCTTAAACAAAACTTTTGCATTATATCCAAGTTCACTAATCCTATCGACAACCAATTTCTCAGCCAATAAGAGAGGATCTTCGCCTCGAATAGCTTTTACATGGACATATACGTGGATAAAACCTTTCTGGTCACGTAACGCCTTTATGGCATAAGGTAGATATTCTAGGGCTAATTCGGGTAACGGCATTAGCACTCTATCACTTGTATTAACAAGCTTCTCTTCAATAATCTTTGCAGCATCACCTAAAAATGGAATCACCTTATCTTCCACATTATTTAACTTAATGTTTTCAACCATATAGTTATATGCATCAGGGTTTATGTCTATACTATAAACGAGTCTAGGATTAGAATACTTAGCTATTATTATTGAAAATAAGCCTACGCCGGCAAACATATTAGTAACTACTTCACCTGGTCTCACCAACTTGGCTACTCTCATATGCTCATAGTTGAGTCTTGGCGAAATGTATGCTTTTGTTATATCGATCTTGAACACACATTTATGCTCCCGATATATGGTCTCACTTCTTTTCTCGCCAGCTAGGTGAACAAACTTTCTAAGCCTATATTCTCCGGAAACCCCTGGCAAACCAGCCCAGACACTCTTCACGTACTTTATTTCATTCAATATTGCTTCGCCAAGGGGCTTTAAGTCTTCAGGCTTCAAGTTAAAAGGTACACGTATAACCGCTATATCGCCTATTATTTCAATTCTCTTCCAGATCTTTTCTGCAAAATCAGGCCCATACACTTTTTCAGCTATCTTCCTGAGAAGAGGCTTTTTAGAGCCCATTATAATCATCCGGAACCCATTATTTTCTTGCCTAAATTACAGAGGTTAATAATCACGCATTTATGGCAAAGAGGTTTTATTGCCTTACAGACGTTTCTTCCATGTGTTATGAGAAGAAGATGTGTTTCTAGGTATTGCTCTGGTTTTAATATCGTCATCCACCATTTTCTAATAGTCTCATAATCATATTTACTCAAGTAGCCCAGTCTCCTAGTGATCCTTGCTATATGCGTGTCTACAGGGAATGTAGGTTTAGAGAAATACATTAGCAAGACCACGTCTGCTGTCTTAGCCCCTATGCCGGGCATTTTCATTAGCATCTTTCTAGCATTTTCAACATCAAGTCTTTCTATATCCCTAACTAAGGTTTCAATAGATCTGGTATTGAAAATCACTGCAAGCTCTTTTATCTTCTTTGTTCTTTGTCTATACATCCCAGCTATTTTAATCGAGCTCATAATATCCTCATCGCTTAGCTCAAGTATTTTCTTAGCAGTTATTTCTCCTCCACAAAGGGATCTTAGCCTCTCATACGCTTTAATCGCATTATAATCGTTTGTATTTTGGCTCAATATTACTGCAACAATAAATTCAAATAGATTGACTCTACGTATTTTTGTGGCAATAAACCTCTCTGAATCAATATTATAGGCTTGCTTCAGCCTTCTATGTATCATTGAACCTAGCTCTATATTTGGATTCGTCATGTCTGTAAACACTAGTTGTTTTTGAACTAAAAATAGTTTCTCAACCTTGCCCAAGGTTTATAACAGATCTTTTTCCAGATCCTAGTGTAGTCTCCTTTTATGGGTTCCAAGCTTTTGAGGAAAGATTCTACTGGTTTATCAACAGTTTTTATGCATATAAAGTCATCTTCATATCCGCACGTAGCCTTCATAAAAACGTAGCTTAGGCCAGTTTTTATTTCATCGATTTCATCCCATGTAAATAATTCATAATTCAGTGACTTAAACATCCTTATAGACGGTATATTGTATTCAGCAATAGTGGCGATATAGGCTTCTACGTCGCCACAATATTCCTCTACACTACTTACAAGTATCTTACCATAGCCTTTTCCACGTAAATTTCTATCAACTACGACATAGTAATGGACACAGAACTTGCTATCACCTATAGTTGTTTTGTAAAATATCTCGCAACCAGCGACTCTATGGTCTATGTTGAGAACAGCTACCTGTGCAACACCAGACTCTAGCGCAGAAAGAGCATAGTATTTATGCCACCATCCAAGTTCTCTAAGCAACTCTTCAATGACGTGATTATGCTTGTTTACCTTGTCGTAAATAGTGACGGTTACCGTCATATCATATTAAACCTTAATTGCCCTTCTCACTCACGGATATATTCTTTCACGAAATCTTGGGAACGGCGTCGCATCACGTATGTGGTCGAGGCCAGCAATCCACATAACCACTCTCTCTATCCCAAGGCCAAATCCGCTATGGGGGACTGAACCGTATTTTCTAAGGTCTAGATACCACTTGTAGTCTTCGGGATTATATCCTTCTTCTAATATCCTCTTCAATAATCTATCATAATCATCTTCTCTCTCACTTCCACCTATTATCTCCCCATAGCCTTCTGGGGCTAAGAGATCAAATCCTCTGACAACATCGGGTCTATTCGGATCTATTTTCATATAGAATGATTTTATTTGTTTCGGGAAATGTGTTATAAAGAATGGTTTGTCAAACTCCATTGTCAGTATTCTCTCTTCATCCGCCCCAAGATCATCTCCCCACTCGATATTAACTCCTTTCTTCTGGAGGATCTCAATGGCTTCATCATAGGTTATTCTAGGATAGGGTGTTTCAACAGCATTCTTTAATATTGTCGTATCTCTTTTGAGGAATTCTAGTTCTCTCTTATTTTCTTCAAGAACTTTTTCAATAATATAAGCTACCAATTCTTCAGCCACTTTCATCATATCTTCCATGTTATACCAGGCAGCTTCTGCCTCAAGATGCCAGTATTCTGCTAGATGTCTTCTAGTCCTACTTTTTTCTGCTCTGAAACTTGGCGTCAGACTCCATACTTTTTCTAAACTATAGATCAATACTTCAAGATATAGTTGGGCACTTTGGCTTAGAAAAGCCTTTTTATCAAAGTATTTTACTTCAAAAAGCGTAGCTCCTCCTTCACACGCCGAAGCGGTTAAGATAGGAGGAGTTACTTCCCACCACCCGTTCTTAATAAAGTATTCACGCCCCGCTTTCAGGACAGTGTGCTTAATCTTCATTACTGTGGTTAATTTTCTACTCCTGATCCATAGATGCCTATTGTCTAGTAGATACTCTATTCCTTCACCGCCTTTTATCGGGAAATCTCTTGAGATCCCATAGACCTTAAGATCTGTTACATGTAGCTCGTATCCTCCGGGGGCTCTTGGCTCTTTTCTCACTATACCTTCAACTTCAATACTGCTTTCTATTCCCAAGTCCTTGGCAATAGAGTATAGTTTGGGAGTTTTATCTCTGTCAATAACACATTGTATTATGCCACTACTATCTCTTAACACAATAAATGCTTTTGAACCAACAATTCTATGCCTATATATCCATCCTCTTAACCTAACAGTCTTTCCTACATAAGCATCATTTAATACATTCTCTACATGTTCATAGTCATGTGGCTTCATGACTCTCACTACTCTCCTTATCTACAAATTACTGTCTCCTTATTTAATGGTTTTATTTTATTAAATACAGAGAACGGTCGCTTACCTGTCATGAACTCATACTTAGGCGTTAGCAGGATAGCTTTATCTGGGTCTTTTGTATAATAATATAAGAATATTCCAGGGTGATATCAATGAGCGATATAATAGTCCTTGGCGGTTCTCGTGGAGAGCATTTAGCTATAGAGCTATCACATATTCTTAACGTAAAACTAGGTGATATAGAGGTAAAAAAGTTCCCTGACGGGGAAACATATATCAGAGTCCATGAAGATGTTGAAGGAAGAACAGTGATTTATGTAAACTCTCTTCAGAGAGACCCTAACGAAGCGATTATAGAAACTCTGTACACTTTAGACACACTAGTTGATCTTGGAGCTAAAGAAGTACATGCAGTAATACCTTATATGGCTTATGCTAGACAGGATGAGAGATTTAATCCCGGTGAAGCAGTTAGCATATTATCTCTAGCCAAATTATTTAAGGCATTGAAGATAAAAGCCATCTATACTATCGACATGCACTTACATAGAATAACTGATCCAACCAAGGTATTTGGCTCAAACTTTTACAACTTAACTGGTGTTAGAGAGTTAGCAAAATATGTGAAAAAACACCATA
>Ga0180301_10003719_pt1 | contig 11875 bp, 11 predicted proteins | sample GuaBasSediGuay16_FD_121797 | JGI IMG/M metagenome (GOLD analysis project Ga0180301, IMG submission 121797) | Subseafloor sediment microbial communities from Guaymas Basin, Gulf of California, Mexico - Guay16, Core 4569-2, 12-15 cm | ecosystem: Environmental > Aquatic > Marine > Hydrothermal...
ATAATTCTAAGGCTTATAGGTGCAATCGCCATAAGAATACATTGTCCAAATTATAGTTATCTACTAGATAAGATGAATAGAAAGCTAACAGATATCGATTTTGTCGCATATGGTAAATTCTTTGATAAAATCAGAAAACTTTTCACAGAGCTAGGATATAGAGAAGACTTCATGATTACGAGGTTATTTGGCACTAATAGATTGCTATTTTATAACGAAAATCCTCCATACAATCATACTGATATATTCCTCGACAAACTAGAGTTTAACCATACGATAAACTTCCGTGGAAGATTAGAGCTTGAAAAATATACCATTCCTCTTGCTGAGCTATTACTGGAAAAAATGCAAATAGTTAAAATTAATGAAAAAGATATAATCGATACTATTGTACTGATAAGAGAACATGAAATCGGAGAAAGCGATAAAGAATGTATAAACGCCAAATATATAGCCAAAATACTGGCAAATGATTGGGGCTTTTGGAAAACAGTTACAGATAATCTTAAATTTATCAAAAAATACATGCAAAAATACGATATGCTAACAAGTGAAGATATCGAAGATGTTTCGACTAAGATAGATAAAATTCTTGAGTATATAGACAAAGAACCTAAAACTATGAAATGGAAATGGAGAGCTAAAATTGGAACTAAAGTGAAATGGTATAGAGAAGTAGAAGAATTATCAAGAGGACCGACTTCTTAAATTAAAGCCCTTATTTTAGAAATAGGTAATTTTGTTAAAATTTCTACAAAAGCGAATTATTTATAATGTTATAACTTTCTTCTCTACAAGCATTTTAGCTAAAGAAGGAGATAATACTACACTGACTATAGCTAATAAGACGAGCATCGAGTATATCTCAGAGCCTATAATACCCGCCGCTACCCCTAACTCTGCCGCCGCTATGATAAGGCTTAAACGAGCACTCATAGCTAAGCCCATAGAAAGACTTTCATATTTATCAAATCCAATGAGTTTTGAAATTACTGAAGTACCAAGGAATTTTCCGAAGAAACCAGCGGCTAACAATGATATTAATATTTCCAGATTTCTCAAGTTGCCGAGAATCGTCGTGAGATCAGTTCTTACTCCTACTGCTATAAAGAAGACTGGTATAAAAAATCCATAACCGAAGCTAAGCAGTTTTTCGACGAGTTTTTCGACACGTTCTTGAAGCTCGGAAAGAAGTAGTCCAGCGAAAAAAGAGCCAAGTATAGCGTGTACGCCTATAAACTCCGCTAGGATAGCCAAGCCGAATATCATAGTTAAGCTTAACCTTACATCAGTGTGATAAGGCTCAATAAATCTTTTAACTATATTTCTGACTATATAGTATCTCTTTAGAAGATAGACACTAGCCAATAATACTACAAGTGAAATCATAAAAAACAAAAGCTTATCAAAAGCCAGGAATTCTTCCTCGATCACGAAGGCTAAAGCGAACATGCTTATAACGTCGACGAGTATAGCCGAACCCAATAAAACTTGAGAAAATTCTTTTCTTGCGTTAATTTCTTTAATCGTGGGAAGGATGACTCCCATAGAAGTCGTTGATAAAGCTATTCCAATAAAAAGCGGGGGTAGATTATAGATTCCGGCAACTAAATAGCCTATAAGAAAAGGAACTAGCAGAGAGCCTGAAGTTATAGCCAATATTTTAGTAATGTTTGCTTTTAAGAGTGAAAGTTCAACTTCTAAGCCGACTATAAACATAAGGTATATGAAGCCCATAACAGCTATTGTGTATAACCATTCACTACTAATTAAAAGCCCCAACATGCTAGGGCCTATGATAATCCCCAATATTATCTCGGCTACTATTACTGGAATTTTCAAAATTCTGGATAGGATTGGCGCTACCAGGATTAAAATGAAAAGAATAAAAATATCAAATAATATGTTGTTGCTCATACAGTTTCTTAAAATATAGATTTTTATAAATATAATGTTTTTATAAATATAGTGTCGTGTAGCTAAAAAATAAGTGAATTTCTCAGAAAATTAAAATTAAATAGCTTATTTTCAAACATTTTAAGTAATTTATCAAAAGTTATAGAAAAACAGGCTCTCCGGGAACTCTACGGAATGGTTGTACATCTCCGATATGTTTGGCTCCCACGAGGAATCTAACCAGTCTCTCAACCCCTATGCCTGCTCCAGCGCTTGGAATTAATAAGCCCCTCTTGGCTATATAAAGGTACTCCCTATACCTGCTTGGGTCTAATCCATCACGTTCTATCCTGGCAATTATCTTATCATATTCCCATTCTCTTTCTCCACCAGAGAGTCCTTCTCCAAAACCTTCAGGATATATTAGATCGTAGTTTCTATAATGCCCCGGGTTTTCTGGATCTTCTCTATCGTAGAATTCTCGCTTAAAACATAAAACCCAGAATGGATACTTATTCTCTAGAGAAGCTAATATTTCCCAGTTCTTGCCATACTCCTCTTCGAGTTCATGAGTAGTATAGACTTTAAAAGGTCTCGGAGGAATTTCGAGCTTCCTCCCTAACAGCTCGAGTTCTTCTCCTCTCTCTTTCAAAACTCGAGATATAACCTCACACAGCATATCTTCTGTAAGCGACATAACATCTTTCATAGTACCATAAGCTATTTCGAAATCCATTTGTGTAAACTCGAATAGATGTCGTCCAGTCGTCCTTCTAGCTTTATCCTCTAGCCTTACGTTAGGCGACATAATAAAGATCTTATCCGCACCAGTAAGTAAGGATAGTTGTTTATGAAGTATCATGCTCTGGGTTAATACAAGTTCTTCGTCGTAATACTTTATCTTCGGTAATGCCACCACAGAACTACCTGGATCTGGGCCTAAAGGGTCAGTAAATCTAGAAGTTATAATAGGCATTAACTGTATAAATCCTCTCGATACCATAAAATCTTCTAGAGCCTTTAAAACAGTTGTCTGTATCTTAAGTATGGATAACAGTTCTTTTCTCTTAAGATATTTTACAGCATCTTCTAGCTGAGCTAGCATGATAGTTCTTTCGTAATCTAGTTACATAATTCTTTTCTCTAGAAAATCGTATATTTTTCAATTTTATACTTTTAAAGTTCTTTCTTCTTGAATTTTTTACATAAGATTGATTTAAATTAAATGAAATTTTCAGCTAGGAAGAAGAGCGTAAAATTAATTAACATGTTGAATATTTTGCAAATACAATGACTCTTAATGAGAAAGATTTACAAATATTAAGCGAGCTACAGGAGAATTGTAAAATTACAGTAAAGAAGCTCGCGAAAAAAATACATACACCGATAACCACGGTTTATACCAAGATAAAAAGATTAGAAAAACTAGGATTTATCAAAGCTTACCGAGCAGTCTTGGATCATAAAAAATTAGGCTTAAAAACCTCAGCTTTCGTATTCATATCGTTCTCTTACGAAACAAGGGAGCAGGGAAAGCTTTCTCAGAGAGAAGTAGCCCGGAAGATAGCTGCACTTCCAGAAGTACAAGAGGCTCATATAATAACTGGAGATTGGGATATAGTGCTTAAAGTACGTGTAACGGATATAGATGAGCTCGGGAAGTTTGTCGTGGATAAGCTGAGGAAGATAGAGGGGGTGGAGAAGACGCTCACCTGTGTAGTCCTAGATACCGTTAAGGAGACTACTAAAATACCCCTCCAGTACACGATCGAATAATCCTTATTTACCCGTCTTCCATCTAGATTCAAGGTGTTCTTTTTGAATCTCGAATTCCATAAAAAGATGATGAGGCGCGCTATAGAAATAGCTAAAAGGGGAATAGAAAGGGGGCAATCGCCCTTCGGCTGTGTAATAGTTAAAGACAGAGAAATAATCGCAGAAGCCCATAACACGGTCTTAATGGATCCCGACCCCCACAGCTCACGCCGAGATTAACGCTATTAGAAAAGCCGCTAAAAAAACTTAAAACACACGTTTTAAAAGGCTGTATAGTCTATAGCACATGCGAGCCTTGTCCAATGTGTTTCTCAGCTATACATTGGGCGGACGCTGATATGATAGTTTACGGAGCCTCAATAGAAGATGCCGCGGCTCTAGGATTTAGAGAGCTCCGTATATCAAACTATAAAATGAAAGAGCTAGGTGGTAGCAGGGTAGAAATACTTGATGGAATTTTAAAAGAAGAATGCGTCAAAATGATGAAAGAATGGAGTAAACGAAAAGACGCTAAAACCTATTGATTTTAACTCTTTGGAATTTTCGCTGAATAATGTAATAATAAATAGTGCTGTCAAGTTAAGTCTTCGCGCTCGTTGCTAGAGTATTTACGAGTTTCCATATTTAAAGCTCTTAACTTGACAGCACCTAATAAATAATCACAAAAAATTTATTAAGAATCCTTAATAAATATATCATGGTGACGAAATTTTGATCTCTAAGAAATTGTTGACCGTAATAATTGTTGTAGTAATCATAGCTGGAATCGCGGGTTTCTGGTATTATCAGCAGCTAACAACTCCTAAACGTGTAAAGATATCACTTTATACTAAGGCAGGTTTATGGGCGAGTTTCATTGAAGAAACCGGTGCAATTGAAGATTTTAAACAACGGATGCTCAGCGAGAAAAACTTGGAAGTAGAAGTAGAGCTTATAACGCGGCCACATAAAGGTTACAGAGATACCCTAGTAGCCGATTTTGCGGCAGGCACTGTTGGCGACGTAGTATGGGTTGGAGCAGAAGAAATTCCGGGACTTGCTGATGCTGGATTACTACTCGATTTAACTCCTTATGTTGAAAAATGGGATCGATGGGAAGAGTTTTATCCAGTAGCAAAGGAGTTGGTGACATACAAAGGAAAAGTTTACGCCGTACCTTTTGAAACAGCTCCAATAGTAATTTTCTACAGGATTGATTTATTTGAGAAGGCCGGAATACCTGTACCATGGCAACCCGAGGATTGGGAGGATATTTATGAGGCTGCTGCGATAATAAAAGAAAAGCTTCCTGATGTTACCCCTATAAATCCAATGTATAGCAATGAACTCCCTATATTTGCGGCAGGAGGCACGATATACGATGCAACAGATGGCAAGTTTATAGTTAAAAGCGATGCTGTACTTGCTGCTTTCGAATATTATTATACTATATTCCATGAGCGTGAATTATGTCCTATAGAGTTAAAACTAGAGAAATGGGATACAAGAACGTTATTTAAAGAAGGTAAATTAGCCATAACTGTAGACGGTGTCTGGTGCTGGGCAGAGAAATGGGGTCCAGGCATGCCTCACGAAATACCGAATAGAGATGAAGTCGTAGGGTATGCTATGTTTCCGATGGAAAAAGGAGGCGGATATGTTAGTTTAACGGGAGCCTACACCTACGCGATTTATGCTAATACAGAACATCCTGATCTTGCATGGGAACTATTAAAAGAGCTAGTTAAGCCAGAACATATGGCAGAATGGGGTTACAGGACATCACATCTCGTACCCGCCAAGGATGCAGTAATCGGCAAATATGCTCAAGACCCATTCCTTAAGTGGTCAGAAAATGTAATGGAATATACTTTACCTAAACTATTAGTAGAGGACGTGAAAAAGTATACAGATTCGCTGAAATCAGTAATTTACGATTACTTACTACCAAAAGCTACAACACCTGAGGAATGCATGGATATATTCGCAGAACAGGTAATTGAGAAAGTGGGAGAGGATAAGGTTAAAGCACTACCTCCGTATACCCTTAAGGGATAAACTCAAATTCTAATTTTTTATCATTAGGAGGTTCTCGATATGGCGTTTGGAAAAAAGTTCGAATATAGGTTGGAAGAAATACTATTAGCGTTCTTTCTAATACCAGCCTTATTACTGTTTATTATATTTCAGATAGTGCCTACGTTATGGGCTATTTATTTCAGTTTCACCGATATAGCTCTCTATGGTAAGAAACTTTTCGAATATGATGTGGTTGGTTTTAAGAATTTTGAAGAATTACTTACTGACGATATATTCTGGAAATCATTTACTGTAACATTTGAATATTGCTTCTATTCGTTAATAATAAGATTTTCTATAGGTCTTGTAGCCTCACTTTATATAACTTCAAAGCTGTTCAAAGGTAAGCCGATTATAACAGCGATATTGATGTTGCCTCAAGCATTACCCGGCACGGTTATACCATATGCATGGTTAAGCATGTTGGATACTAGGTACGGCACCTTGAATCAGATACTCACTTTTCTAGAGATGCAGCCGCAGAGTTGGGTGTATAAAAGAGCGATGGAGAGTGTCATTATGGTTAACTGTTGGTCGGGATATGTACTCGCCATGCTGGTAATTTCCTCCGCAATTAAAAGCATTCCTCAAGAATATTATGAAGTTTGCGAAATATATGGAGCTTCAAGATGGCTTAAGTTCACTAAGGTAACGCTACCATTGATTAAATGGCCCTTGGTGCTGTCAACTATTTTAATATTTAAGGAAGACATAGATGATTTTACCTATGTCTTTATGTTAACTGATGGAGGTCCCTATTACAGGACGGAATTGCTTTCGTTATATGCTTATCATAAAGCTTTTACTTATTATGAGCTTGGCGTAGGTTGCGCCGTAGGACTTGTGATAATGATACTGGTATTTGTGCTAACCTTGGCGCAGATAAAAGTGTCTCGAATAATGTAGGTGATAGCTTTGAAGAAGCAAAGGGGACTTCTTGAAATGCTTGGAGAACCCAGCCTTGAATTGATAGGATATGTGATATTAGCAATCATCCTCTTATACATAATTCTCCCCATGGCATGGCTGTTTATAACGGCGTTTGCTCCAACGGGAGGTCCATATCTTAGAATCCCTGAAAGTGTTACGCTAGAAAATTTTGCCATAGTTTTTGGTTTGGCAAAATTAAAGTATGGAGCCGCTGCTATGTCGCTTCACATGGATAAGTGGATAGTTAATAGTCTTATAATAGCAATAGTGACAACAGTAGTGACAGTGATACTAGTCTCCATGGCTGGATACGCTCTTTCAAGACTTAAATTCAGGGGTAAAAGTTTACTAATGACCGCGTTACTCGTACTGGGCATGATGCCTACTACAGCGAAGCTACTACCCCTCTACAAACTATGCATAAGTTTCGGATTTATCAATAACCTAATTGGCGTTGCAATAGTTATAGCTTCTGGTTTATTACCCACTCAGATATGGATCATGAAAGGATTCTTCGATTATATACCGAGAGACCTTGAAGAACAAGCCTGGATCTTTGGATGTTCAAAATTAGAGACGTTGTTTAAAGTGGTTCTCCCCTGTGCTGGTCCGGGCATTACCGTCGTCGCTTTTTTAAGTTTCCTCGCCGGGTGGGGGAATTTCACCGTGCCACTTATACTTATAAGAACGGAAACTCTCTATCCTATATCACTGGGCATAGCTACAACTTTCATTCATCATCCAGGCGAAGTGGGCTTAGCGGTACCTTATGGACCTTTATGCGCGTTGTCATTGATATATGTTATTCCTTCAATGTGTCTCTATTTTATTTCCCGCAAATATTTAATGGCGATAAAGCTTGGTAGGTTGGAGGTGTGAGTTTGAGTGGAGTTGATATCACTCTTAAAGAAGCGTCGAAATACTTTGGAAATGTAAAAGCCATAGATAATCTAACTCTACGAATAAAGAGTGGAGAGCTTCTCGTACTTCTTGGACCTAGCGGTTGCGGTAAGACTACAACTTTAAGACTAATAGCTGGCCTCGAGAGACTTACAAAAGGATATATCTATATAGGGGACGAATTAGTTGATGATTCTGACCGTACGTTTGTTCCTCCAAGATTTCGAAAAGTATCTATGGTCTTTCAGAGTTACGCTCTATTTCCCCACATGAGAGTATTCGATAACATAGCATTTCCAGCAAGAGTAGCGAAACAATCTGAAAACGAGATTAAAAAACGAGTCTACGAGCTCGCTGAAATGTTCGATATAAGAGGTTTACTTGATAGGAAACCGGCCCAGTTATCTGCCGGACAACAGCAAAGAGTTGCACTTGCTCGAGCCTTAATGATAGAACCTAAAATTCTTTTATTGGATGAGCCGTTAGCTAATTTAGATGCTAAACTAAGAGTTTCAGCTAGAATTATGATAAGAAAAACTCAAAGAAAATTCGGTTGCACCACAATATATGTCACTCATGATCAAGCAGAAGCCATGGCCATAGCTGATAGAATAGCTGTGATGAAAGACGGGCAAATACAGCAAATCGGTACTCCTGAAGAATTATATAATCGTCCATTGAACACTTTTATCGCAGATTTTATAGGAAGTCCGGCAATGAATCTTATAGACTGTACCGTTGATAAAACTGCAGGCGTATTCGATTTTGGCCCATTTAAGGTGAATATTCCACACAGTATACTCGAAGCCCTTGAGAAATATGAAGAAGTAATATTTGGCATTAGACCAGAGCACTTAAACGTGTCTAGAAAACCCTCTACCGTTAATAGTCTCGAATTCGAAGTAGTCACAGTTGAAAAACACGGAGATAGATATATACTCATATTAGATAAAGAAGGAATACAACTCACAGCTGTCATATCTCCTGACGTAGAGGTTAACATGGGAGATCGAATCTGGATAGATTTCGACTTTAAGCGCGTACACATCTACGACAAAAAAACTGGCTCCTTAATCATCTAATAAGGAGTTCAGAATGTCGAGTAAAAGAGAGAAATCCTAAAGATGTCTTACTGTAATATGTTGCAATAGAGAGGTGAAAATATGAAATCATATTCTGAAGATTTCGAAGAAACTTCAGCTACATCTCCAATAGAACTCGAAAACAGTATTTTAGAAGATCTCGAGGCTTTCGGATTGACAAGGGTTGAGGCTAAGGCTTATGTAACCTTGCTTTCTTTTGAAGAAGCCACAATAAGCATGCTGGCCCGTAGCATGGGACTACATGTTCCCCAGCTTTACGGTATACTGGAGAAACTGGAGCAAAAAGGTTTTGTAATCGAACATCCTGGACGGCCTAGAGTCTATAGAGCGGTTAAGCCCCAGCAGGTGATTAATAGGATACTTCAAGACGCTATTAGGAGAAGTAAACGGCTTATAGAGGAACTTTATGAGATTAAGAAGCGGGCTCATAAGCTTACAGTCCCCCCTATATGGGTTATAAAAGGCGGCAAAAACATAGCCAATACGGCTAAGGATATAGTTGAGCGCGCTGAAGTTGATATACTGTTATGTACGAATCATATTCTATTTAATAGCTTTTTGAAACCATTAGGTAGGGCGAGAGAACGGGGGGTTCAAGTATTTATCTCACTTTTTCCCCTAAAAGTGCCGGGATATTCGATAAAAAAAGCCGCGAAGATCGGGAGAGTTAGGTTAGGTAGAAGGGGGGATTTTATACTTATAGCTGATTCTTCTGTATGTCTATATGTCCAGCATGCACTTTTCAGTGTTTTAAACGTGAAAGGCTACGCGTTGCTTACTGAAGAGCCTAGTCTCGTAGATTTATTTATGCATAATTTCATAAACAGATGGACTTCTTCTCAATCCGTTAACGATTATTTAGATTTAAAAGAACTCCCTAGAACCTATACCTGTCACAGGCTGGCTCTAATAGATATTGAGCATTTGCTGGAAAATGGCTATAAAGTACAAGTTGAAATCGACGGCTATAACACCAAAAATGGCTCTAGATGTAAGGTAATGGGCATTGCCAGAGAGATTGTGATGGATTCAGAAGAAGGGATATACAACGTGCTAGTAGAAACAAAAAATAAGAAGCTGATAAGAGCTGGAGGTATAGATGCTTATCTTGAAGATCTAGCTGCTAGGACTATTAAAATCTTAGCTGTAGAAAATGGTGCTGTCAAGTTAAGTGTTTAAGTCTGGAAGCTTGCAAATACTCTAGCAATGAGCGCAAAAACTTAACTTGACAGCACCTAGAAAATAAAAGTAAAATTTAAAAGTTGAAAAGATTCACTCATATCCGGAGGTAAAGAAAATAATGGACATAGATTTCGACTCTCTAGACCCCGCGCTGATCGAGCACGCTAAGAAAATAATAGACGAGGCTACAGCTCTTCGAGAAGATAGGATAAGCTATAGAGTTCTAATCAAGGAATATAAGCCTCGATGGGAGAGAGAAGCCCAGAGAATAATAAACAAAACCCTCAACAAACCAATCGCCTTGCTTGGGAAAGATTCAGGCTACGTGCCAGCTAGAGGGGCTGAATGGGTCTGCGTCTGCGACCTTCTTGACGGTTCGTTAAACTTTGTCTGCGGGCTTAAATATTACGCTTATAGCGTGGCTCTCGCGCATAAAAAGGATTTCGTCTACGGCTTGGTAATAGACCTGCACGATATGATAGTATATCGAGCCGTGAAGGGACAAGGAGCTTTTATGAAAAACATTAAGAATGAAACTACCGTAGACCTTTCGGAAATGAGACGGGAAATACCAGACAGCTATGATATGGAAACGATAAACGTAAAGGCTAAGTTCATAAACTCTATAGATCTCCACTGTTCATCATTGGAACTCTGCATTATTGCCGGAGGGGGCGCTGAAGTAGCGATAGGTAAGAGTTGGGTCCCGGACATAGCTGGCGGCTATGTAATAGCTAAAGAGGCAGGTATAAGTTTCGTAGACTGGGAGTTTAAGCCTATAGAAACTCTACCAATAGATTATCAAGAGATAAGGTTTATCGCAGGAACTCCTAAAGTCCTAGCAGAGTTACAGACTAGAATCGATAGAATAAGCGATTTACTGATCCTAGAATAATAGATTTCTTTTTAAATATTTTTGAACTTTTCACTATAACACCGTAAATAATAAGTTTCAAGATTTCGGGATATCTATGAGCTTCGAACTGCCAAGCTCTATCATATGGATTATAACGGGTCGTTGTAATTTAAACTGCAAACATTGCTATACAACGGTGTATAGAACTGAAAAAGAATTGCCTAAAGAAAAAGTGTTTAAAATATTGGAAGATGCGGCCGAACTTGGAGTAAAACACGTACATTATACTGGTGGAGAACCTCTTCTAGTTAAGCATATTTTCGATTTCCTATCCTATGCGAAAGATCTCGGAATGGAGGCGAGCCTCTTTACAAACTTAACGTTACTCGGTAGTAAAATAGCCGAGAAGCTCTACAAGCTTGAAGCAAGAGTTTACGCGAGCATAGACGGGCCTAATAGAGAGATTTATGATAAGATAAGAGGACAAGGAACCTGGGATAGAATGCTAAAAGGAATACATGCACTAATCAAGGCAGGAATACTTCCTCACATAAACATAGCTATAACGGAACTGAATTGGAAACAGGTAAGAGAAACTATAACTTTTTCTCTAGCGTTAGGCGCTTACAGTGTCTCAATAATACCGTCAATGCCTACAGGCGCGGCTCTTAAAAACAAGGTATATGTATCTCCAAGCCACTATAGAGAGGCAATACTCCAAGCAGCTGAAATAGCTGAAGAACTGAGAACTCCCATATCAGTATGGTGTACGCCTTTCCTAGAGGCGATCACCAATTCTCCATACCTATTCTATGGGAATTGTAGGAAATGGGACGTAATAGATATCACTCCTAGCGGTAGAATCGTACTATGCGATATTTTAAACATAGAAGTTGCCAAGATAGATTCAGAATTAAAAAACGCATATTTAGAAATGTCGAATAATCCGCTCTATAATAGAGTCGTATATCCTCAGTTAAAACCTCCCTGTACTTCATGCAGTCTAAGTTCTAAATGTACTGGAGGATGCTATGCCCGGGCATACATCGTGAATGGAGAGTTGAATTCTCCAGACCCTCTATGCCCTAAGACGGCTAGTTTCTATAAACCGAGATTTTGAATATTACTTTTTAATGAAAAAGTAATACTTAAATATTGGCTATAAATTACCAAA
>Ga0180301_10003720_pt1 | contig 11873 bp, 9 predicted proteins | sample GuaBasSediGuay16_FD_121797 | JGI IMG/M metagenome (GOLD analysis project Ga0180301, IMG submission 121797) | Subseafloor sediment microbial communities from Guaymas Basin, Gulf of California, Mexico - Guay16, Core 4569-2, 12-15 cm | ecosystem: Environmental > Aquatic > Marine > Hydrothermal...
CGCCGCAAGAACCCTTGGGGTTAAAAAGCCGAGTTTATCTAAATACTCGACCACCGTGCATCTGTAGGTTTTCTGGAAAAGAGCCTGCTCCCTCCTCGTCTCGGCTAGGTGAATATGAACAAGTGTATCAAGCCTCTCGGCTAGAAGCATAGCTTCGGCTAGAAGCTCATCGGAGCATGTGTAGGGTGCATGAGGAGCGATTATCGGCTTAACCTTGGGATCTCTGAGACCTCTTATCGACTCGACCGCCTTATAAGTGGCGTTCAGGAAGTCCTTTCTAAGCGGCTCGTTCGATATCCTTACCTCACCTGAACCGGCTATGTCGATCATTCCTTGACCTATGAAACCCCTTAGACAAGACTCGTGAACCGCTCTAGCAACCTCGCCTGCATGATAATACATATCGACCATACAGGTCGTTCCGGTTCTTATCATCTCGAGACACCCTAGGAGAGCACCTATGTAGCATAATCGCTCTGTCAACTTACGTTCGACTGGCCAGATCCTTTCCCTAAGCCACTCATCTAGCGGTAGGTCTTCCGCATATCCCCTGAGCAAAGTCATCGATAGGTGAGTATGCGTGTTTATGAGACCGGGCATAAGAACCTTACCCTCACCGCTCACCACCAAGTCTCCGCCTTTTAAACCGCGGCCTATCGCCTCGATCAAACCATCCTTAACAAGCACAGAAGTTTTCCTTAAAACCCGTCTATTCCCGTCTTGGGTTAAAACCCAGTCGCAGTTTTCGAGAAGCACCTCCAAAGAGACACCTAAACCTAAGCATAACATGCTAGGATTTTTGAAGTTTACGGGGCTAAGGAGCGTATATTATTTCACCGATCGAGGAGCTAAGGTCATAGCCGTCGAAACGCTTCAACCGCTTTTGGAAAAACGAGCTTTCAAGAAAACCTATGAAAGTCTTTACGGGTTTTCTATCGAGCCTAGAGACCCTCACGACGAAATCATAGTTCTCCCAGCAAACAGGTGTATAGGCTAAGCCGTATTTCTCGGCGACGTATTTCAAGGTTAAACCTACATCCCCCTTATCCTCAAGTATGCCTTTAGCCACTTCGTGATGGGTTTTAACCTCGAAGTCCCGATACCCTACTTGGGATCTCTCGAGGCTCTATGCCTAGTCTCAAGGCCCTAGCCTTCAGAAGCTGGTCGAGCAGAAGCCTAGTCCCAGAGCCTAGAACCCGGTTCACCAATCTAACCTTACCGGCGAGTATGTCGTCTATCCCTCTAAACCGAGTGGTGTGTCTATAGGCGAAGACCATAAGCCTCTTGAAACCCTTGACGACCACAGCTTTATCGTCCAGCCAATACTTTGCCAAGAAGGATGTGTTGTATACCCCTGTCTCAGGGTCTTTCAGATGCACTCCAGCCACATCCGCCTCACCGAGCATTACATTAGCTAAACCGCCCGCTGAGCCTATCCATGAAACCTCGACATCCCTTAAACCGCTAAACGCCTTGAAATCCTCTATGGAATCCTCTAGTAAAGGATCGTGGCTACCGGCGATCAACAGGTCTGGTGGTGCAGGTTTGGTAGCCTCGACCTCTATGGATTCAGACACCTCCCTAAGATGAGCCATGTAGGTCTCCAAGAGCCTTCTCCCGATTTCCGTAAGCCTTGTTCCGCCTCCGCCTCTACCGCCTTTAGCAGGCTCGATTATGCGTATACCAAGAGCCCTTTCGGTCTTAACCATCATAGACCACGCATTTGAGTAGGGTATTCTGAGGCTTCTACAAGCCGATAGAATGGAGCCGCGTTCATCTATGAGCTTCAGGAGCATAGCGGACCGTCTATCCAAAACCGGTTTATCGTCAAGCAACGCTATGAGGTCTAACCTAAACTTTAGTCTTCTAAGAACATCTTCCCCCAAAGCGACCTCCGATAGAGCTATAAGTATCCTTATGGAGGAATATGTCTTTCGCGTCTTAGACCGTTTCCTCAACTCGTTGATAGCAGAGTGATAATCCGTGGCTAATTAGCCAGCTTCAGCTTAACTTTTCAGTGAAACAACGTTTAAGTTCACCTATGCCTAACGGTCGAAGACGGTGTTGAAGAATTGACATCTTCTACGCTTGAAGAATTCGTCAGGGAGGCTAAGGAAATAGCTAACTCGAAGGGTTTTCATGTAACCTGGGATAATGCGCCGATCCACCTCATGCTAGTCGTGACGGAGCTTGCTGAGGCCATGGAGGCTTGGAGAGACGACGATAAAGAAGGATTCCGAGAGGAGATAGCTGACACCTTGATCAGGGTCTTCCATCTATGCGGAGACCTAGACCTTAGAATATCGGAGGCCGTGAAGAAGAAGATGGAGATAAACAAGACCAGACCCTATAGACATGGTAGGAAGAGGCTATGAAATACCTATGGCTGAGGCGACCCATAAAACCCCGAATACCATCAAGGCTATGCTGAAACCCATCAGCATATAACGGTATACCCTACGTCCTAACACTCTCCTACCGCATCCGGATAGATAGGCTATCAACCCCAGCCACGCGTAATCAATCCATACGTGGGCCAAATACATAATGGCTAACCCTTCGACTAAGCCTAGGTTCAGCGCTTCATATATAAGGGCAGACCCTATACTGAGCCACCACAGGATGAAGTAAGGGTTCAACCCCGTGAGGGTTACACCCGTTATGAGAGCGCTTCCGCTTACCGGAAGCATGAAGTCTTCTGCAGAAACATCTTGAGAACCGTTCTCAGACCTTAAGACCCCCCTAAGTTGCAACATTCCGAAGCCTACTAGGGCTAGGCCGCCCACGATTTCTAGAATATGCTGCACACCAGAGCCCATTAGGTTTAGTAGCCCTAAGCCTATGAGGACAGCAAGCGGAAGCTCGACAAGCATATGCCCTAAGGCACAGTTTAACCCGGCCTTCAAACCGCCCTTAGCACCGTGGATCAACGTAGCTATCGTCAAAGGGCCTGGGCTTAAGGCTCCTGAGACCGTTACGACGATCACATATATTATGAACGATGCTAGATCCAAGTAGGAAACCCTCTAGTCATCCGGTCTTACGTCTTCTAAGCAGGAGCTTGTTTATACTATTTACCATAGCCTCCACACTTGCTATAACTATATCTTCCCTAGCCGCTCTAGCCGACACGATATTTCCCTCTTCATCCTCGACCTTGATTATAACCTCGGCTAAGGCATCTGAGCCACCCGTTATAGCCTCGAGACGATACTCCCTTAGATAGACCTTGATCACCGGGTTTAACACCTCTTCCAATGCCTTTATAGCAGCGTCCACGGGTCCGACACCCGTCTTAGAAGCCACATACTCTTTACCATCGACCACCACCTTAACCGAAGCCGTCGGTATAATCCTATTACCCGTCATCACCGCCAGCTCGTCGAGCTTCAGAATCCTCTCCTCTTTGACGACCTCCCCAGCTACGGCCCTAGCTATGGCCGTCAGGTCTTCCTCGGTAACCTGCTTACCTTTATCACCGAGCTCTTTAACCCTGGCTAGGATCTCCTTGACCTGGCTCTCGGTTAACCTTAACCCAAGCTCTTCTAGAAGCACCTTAAGGCCATGGGTCCCGGCGTGTTTGCCAGCTAGGATCCGTCTCTTACGTCCGACGAACTCGGGTGGTATCGGCTCGTAGGTTAGCGGATGTCTCGTAACCCCATGCGTGTGTATACCGGACTCGTGGGCGAATGCATTATCTCCGACCACCGCTTTGTTCGGCTGTATCGGTACACCAGTCATTCTAGATACGAGCCTGGAGGTACTGTATATCAGTTTAGGATCTACACCCACCTCGAAGTCGTATAGGAGTTTAAGGGAGACTACCACCTCCTCTAGAGCCGCGTTACCGGCCCTCTCCCCGAGACCGTTAACGGTTACGTGAACCTGCTCCGCCCCAGCTTCGACAGCCGCGAGGCTGTTGGCGACGGCCATACCAAAGTCGTCGTGACAGTGGACGCTTATAGGCTTTGTGATCACGGTCTTGAGCTCTGATATCAACTCGTACATGCGTCTAGGGGTCATCACGCCGACCGTGTCTGGGACGTTTATCCTATCGGCTCCAGCATCGCATAAGGTCTTATAGAATTTTTTGAGAAACTCTACGTCTGTCCTAGTTGCGTCTTCGGCTGAGAACTCGACGGTTAAACCATGATCCTTAGCGTAGTCTAACGCCTCCAAGGCCTTAGCCAAAGCATCATCCCGGCTCATCTTAAGCTTATATTTGAGGTGGATGTCGGATGTCGCTATGAAAAGATGTACGCTGTTTAAGTCGCAGTCTATAACCGCATCTATGTCTTGCTTTAAAGCCCTAGCTAAGCCGCATACCTCGGCGTTTAGACCCTCTCTCGCTATCAGCTTAACAGCTTCAGTCTCACCTTTAGAAGTGATCGGGAAGCCTGCTTCGATGACGTCAACACCTAACCTGTCGAGTTGACGGGCGATCACTAGCTTATCTTCAGGGGTTAACGATACGCCAGGAGTCTGCTCTCCGTCCCTGAGCGTGGTGTCGAATATCCGAATATAACGGCTGGACACAACTAAATAGTGGAGAAAATACGGGTTAAAAGTCTTATGCAGCCACAGAAGATTCAGGTTTATCGTGAGGAAGCGACCTCTCTGACAAGCGAAGCCACTTTAGAACCCATCATGTCCGTAGACAAGTTTCCACCAAGGTCTTTCGTTGCATATCCTTTCCTAAAAGCCTCGACCAAGGCTTTTTCGATAATGATAGCTGCTTCTAGGCATACGTTATCGTTATGCCTAGAGCCGAGCCATTCAAGCATCATCTTCGAAGCCAATATTAGGCTACTAGGGTTCGCGACGTTCTTACCGGCTATATCCCAGGCCGCTCCGTGAACAGGTTCGAAGAGCGCATGCTGGTCACCTATGTTAGCTCCAGGCGCTAGGCCGAGGCCTCCTACGAGCTCGGCGGCTTCGTCGCTGAGTATGTCCCCGAACATGTTGGTCGTGACTAAGACATCGAATCTTTCAGGCTCTCTTATGAGCCGCATGGCAGCCGCGTCTACGTACATCTCTTCATAAGAGACCTGAGGATAATCCTTGGCAACCTTTCTACAAACTTCTGCAAATAAGCCGCAGGTCGCTTTCAAAACGTTTGCCTTATGAACAGCCGTGACCTTAAGCTTCGAACTCCTACGTAGGGCTTCCTCGAACGCGTATCTCGCTATACGCTCAGAACCAAATCGGGTGATAACCCTCAGGCTAACCGCCACATCGTCAGAAGGTCTAAACTCGAAGCCCTTGTAGAGACCTTCGGTGTTCTCTCTAACAACCACGAAATCTATACCGGGTTTAAGACATGGAACCCCAGGATAGGACTTGAACGGCCTGACGTTCGCGTAAAGGTCTAAGAGCTGTCTAAGCCTTACGATGACATCGGCCGCTGTCTCACCCACAGGTCCTTTCAAAGCTGCATCAGAGCCCATAATGGCTTTAACCGTCTCCTCCGGTAGGGCTACTCCATGCTTTTCGAGACATCTATCGCCAGCCTCTAGAAAGACGTAGTTAAGCTTTAGGCCTAGGTTTTCTTGAACGGCGTCTAACACTTTCAAAGTAGCATCCATCTGCTCTGGACCTATTCCGTCACCAGGTATGAGAGCTATCTTGTAGGCTTTCAAAGACTCTTCCTCCTGAGATGGGGTATCAACCCACCGTCTCTTAGAATATCGAGTATGAACTTCGGTAGGGAAACCACCCTGTACGTTTCACCCTTAGACTCGTTGACTATCGTCCCCTCGGCTAAGTCTATAGTCAACTTATCGCCCTCTCCGACCTTTTCCACCGCCTCTGGACAGACCACTATAGGTAGACCTACGTTTATCGCATTTCTGAAAAATATCCTCGCGAAAGACTTTGCGATTACGCATTTCACCCCGGAGAACTTCAACGCCAGCGGCGCCTCCTCTCTGCTCGAGCCGCATCCGAAGTTCACACCAGCCACCAAGACACCGGTTCGTCTGATCTTAGATGGAAACTCAGGGTCTAGCCCCTCCATCGCATGCCTCCCTAGCTCCTTCGGGTCGGTTATACCGAGATACCTACCGGGGATTATAACGTCGGTGTCTATGTTATCTCCATATTTGACAACAGAACCTCTGATCTTCAAGATACCAGCCTCCTAGGGTCCGTTATACGACCCTCCACGGCAGACGCCATAACCGTAGCAGGGGACGCTAGATAAACCTTAGCCCCTGTGCTTCCCATACGTCCTACAAAGTTTCTGTTTATCGAAGCAATACATGTCTCCCCTTCGGCTAGGACGCCCATATGAGCACCGATGCACGCTCCGCATGTGGGGTTACACACTAAGACACCTGCCTCGACGAATATATCGATTAAACCTTCCCTTAAAGCAGCGCGATAAACCTCCTGGGAGGCGGGAACCACTAAAGCCCTCACTCCGGGTTTAACCCTCCTACCCTTAACGATCTTAGCTGCAATCCTTAAATCTTCTAACCGGCCGTTGGTGCAGGAGCCTATGTATGCCTGGTCCACGGGGATACCCTCTATTTCGGACACAGGTTTAACGTTGTCTACCGAGCTTGGACAAGCCACTTGAGGCTCTAAGTTGGAGAAGTCAAAGTCATATGTCTCCTCGAAGGACGCATCTGGGTCGCTCCTAAAGCCGGGCTTATAGGGTAAGCCTCTAGACTCGAAGAAACGTCTGGTCACCTCGTCAGGCTCGACCATCCCGGTTTTAGCACCCATCTCTACGGCCATGTTGCACATAGTCATACGCCCTGCAACGCTCATAGACTCAACGATCGAACCCCTGAAGACCACGGCCTTATAGACGGCGCCTGAGACTGTGACAGAACCTATGATGCTGAGGATCACGTCTTTAGGCGTAACTATCTCACCCAATTTACCTTCGACATTCATACAGACGACTTCAGGAACCCTCAACCATGTCTCACCGGTGGCTAGTATAGCCGCCACGTCTGTGGCGCCCATACCTGTCGAGAACGCTCCTACAGCTCCATAGGTGCAGGTATGCGAGTCGGCGCCTACTATCAGCTCGCCGGGTTGAGCATGACCCTTTTCGACCATAACCTGATGGCATATACCTCCTCTACCGATGTCGTAGAACGCCTTGATCCCCTGCTCCCTAACAAACTCTCTTATGAGCTTTTGGTTTAAAGAAGCTCTCTCAGTGTTCGCCGGAACCAGGTGGTCAAAGATCACGACCACCTTATCAGGATCCCATACTTTAGGGACGCCGATCTCCCTGAACGCTTTAACCGTCAGAGGTCCCGTGAGGTCGTGAAACATCACCTTGTCGACCTTAGCTCTTATGAACTCGCCAGGCTCTACCCTACTCTTTCCAGAAACCCGACATAAGATCTTTTCAACCAAGTTCATGCCCGACATTGGTGGAGATTAACCACCCGTCTTAATCATAAGGTTTTCTGTCATCCCGCGACGCGTAGACCAAGTAATAAGTCCTCAGAAACCTTAAGACACTCCAGACTAGACTGCGGAATTCCTTATCGAAAACGTAGAGAAGGATCAGATACACAGATGCGCCTAAGAGTATGGAGGGGGTGAGTTCTAGAAAAGCATCGACCGCTTGAATACTTAGGGAATGGGGTTTAGCGAGAAGCACCGGTGGTATCATGAAAAGCGATAAGACGAAGTACTTACCCATCTGCTTAAACGGTGGACTCCACTTAAGACATCTGGAGGACCAATAGGTGACGTATAGGCTGAACGGGAGATTCGCTAGGAGCCTTATGGCAGCCCACAGAGCCACCGTGTCGCTGACAGTGTTGGGTTTAAACAGCGAAAAAAACGTTACTAACATCGCTAGGTAGACTGTGAACCTCGCCAAGTTGAGGCTCGGCAACTTGAAGAGCACGCTTTTAAGATATGGCTTAAACGCCTTATTCTTAAGCTCTATATCCTCAGAGCCCATGAGGCTTGTCGACGATATAAGCAATATTCCCAAGAGGTAGCTGTTAACGGCTAGAATGGAGGCGGCGGGCCAGACTGCTGTATACTCGGGTCTGAGAATGTTGAGTAGAGGCTCAGCGATCAATATTACGCCCAGCGTTATAGGGGTTGATAGCATATATACGAGTCTCGTAGAGAGCTCTACGTCTTTAACCCTAACCTCTCTGAGAAGGTGTGGGTATAAACCCGCCGACAGCGACAAGGCGATCGATGGAAGGTTTCCGATCGTGAACGCGGCCGTCCAGAAGCCGATGGACACGGTTTCGCCGAGAAGAGCCGTTACGATAATGACATCCAGAGAGGCGAGACTTGAGACAAAGGTCGAATACAGTGGTAGCCATGAAAGCCTTATGACATCTTTCAGAAAGCCAGGGTTGAAACCCTTCCATTCAGCATCTCTGATCATCAAAAACTCTATCAAAGCCTTCGCGACAAACGCAAAAGTTACCGAAATGAAAGCTCCTACAAGCTTCATCCTGAGGAGGAGGACTAGAAAGTATGCTACTACGGTTTTGATGATCTCGAAGGACATAGCGCCATACTGAGCTACTTGAGGCTTAAACCCTAAGGCTAGGGAATTTATACTACCTGCCATGAACATCGTGAACAGCTGAAGGGAAGCCGCGACTATCACCATGTACTCCAGCCGGTCGACTAGTAAGGGTGAGAGCATGTGAAAGGATAAGGAGGCGAACACGCCCGCAAGTAAACCTGTCAACGCCACGGTGGAATAGACTTGGAAGCCTCTAGATACATATCTCACGGTCCAGAAGTTCAATACATTAAGCGGGATCAGAAAGTAGGTAAAAATCGAGCTTATGTACCGCCATTCCCCCAGCTCCCAAGGTTGAAGCCTCCTACTCACTATGAGGCTAAATAACGCTCCACAGCCTACGGCGGCTATACTAGCAACTAGGCTTAATAGACCCACGTACCTAAGCCTTACCCTAGGAGGCTTCAACCCCGGTTAACCTCAAAGGTACCTGAAGTTTTCCATGATCTCAGCCGCGTACAAGACGCCTTTGACCATGTGTTCGACCGTGTTAAACTCGTTAGGTGCATGTGCCTTAGCTAACGGAGGCGAGCAACCCGTCCATACAGAATGTAAGCCGAGTATCTTCGTGAAGACGAAATCCGGACCTGAACCCGCCGAGTTCGGGTATACGACCGGTTTCATGCCGTACACCTTCTCGGACGCCTTCATGGATGCCTGCGCTATAGGGGCTGAAGGTGGTGTCCGAGACGGTAGGAGAGTACCGAGTTCTACTATCTCAACATCTCTGAATCCTCCTTCATCTAGATGTTTCCTAAGAAGTTTTAGAAGCCTATACGGGTCCTGGTCTACTACCAGTCTGAAGTCTATCTTGGCCATGGCTTCACAGGGTAGAACCGTCTTACTACCCACACCTGTGTAGCCTGAGCTCATACCGGCTATGTTTGCAGTGGGTTCGTAGACGAGCCTCTTTAAAGCCTCTAAGCCCTTTACACCGTCTAGAAACTCTTTGACACCCAACTCCTTCTTCAAGATCTCCTCTTCGAACGGTATCTCGGATAGCAGTTTAAGCTCCTCCTCCGTCGGGGGACGGACGTCATCGTACCATCCCCTAACCGCTATTCTACCGCCAGGAGGTTTTATCGTATTCAAAGCCCATACGATCCTCCAAGCCGGGTTCACGATTATAGGTGCTTGAGAAGAGTGGAGGTCGGTTCTAGCGCCACGGCATCTGAGTTCTACATACAGCATTCCCTTAACCCCTAAGCTTATCGATGGTCTACCTGAGGGGTGAAGACCACCATCCCAGCATACAACCCCGTCGGCGCTTAACATATCTCTATGAGATTCTACGAAGGACGGGAGATGCGGGCTTCCGATCTCCTCCTCACCTTCGAACAGAAACTTAACGTTTACAGGAGGCTCACCCTCGGTCTTAAGATAGGATTCGACGGCTTTGAGGAACGCGATTATATTGCCTTTAGCATCCGCAGCCCCTCTAGCAATAATCCTACCTTCAACCGTTTTTGCTTCGAACGGTTGGCTGATCCACTCCTCAAGCGGCTCCGGAGGCTGTACGTCGTAGTGACTGTAGACAAGTAGGGTTTTTTCAGATTTTTTTGATTCAACGGTCGCGTAGACGACGGGGTTACCGTCGGTGGGTAGGACTTCAGCGTCTATACCCCACTCGTCCATTATATCCTTCAAAAGCCTAGCGCATTCTTCTATTCCAACACCTTTAGCTGAGATACTCGGCTGTCTCAAGAATTTTCTGAAGCTCTCGATGTACTCACTTTTGGTAGATTCGAGATGCTTTATGACGCTCATCGGAAAGATAGTTATCACCGGATTAGCGATATAATACTTTCCAATCCAAAACAGCCCCTGGGGGAATAAACAACCTCTAGGTCAGCCATAAAACCCGTTTCTTTTCATTGGGTAAAATCCGGCTCGAATATGACTCCGTTATTTAAAGTGGAATATCCATGGAGAAGATAAAGAATATAAAAAAGTTGTGGCTTCTTATTAGCCTCGGTGTGTATTTATGCGGAGACAGCAGATCCTGCTTCCCATCGCTCTAGCAATACTGTCCTTAATAACTTTTAGCGCTATGGCTCAGTCGAACGAGGAGAGCTTAAGGATCTATGGTAAGGTCGTCGACTACTATACGTCTAAACCCATCTATAACGCTACGATAATAGCGATACCATGGCGTGGAAGCTTTGAGCAGAGGTACTTTATCACTTACACCGACAGTGAGGGGTTTTACGAGATCGCCTTACCGATGTATGACTTGTATGGCCTGAGATGCGAATATCTGGTCTATGTGCTCCATACGAACGCGTCCACAGGGTTGATCGACTATGTACCAGCGTTGTATCCAGAAGACGTTTCGAAGGGTGGGATTAAAGATTCTATGGAGCTAAGCTTCAACCTCGTACCAGGGGCTGTGGTAGAGATCTATCCGAAGAGGAGGGCTGATATGTGGTATATACTAAGCAAATCCGCGCCCTCATGGTACATAATCACTCTTGTGGACTCCTCGACTTTCGAAGCGCCTACGCTCCCCAACGGAACCGTCATAATATACGGTGAGCCGCCGGTCCACAGCGTTAAAAAAAGGCTAGGAATAATGGGAGCAGATATCCAATACCTATCTTCGAGAGGCTTATTCGTGAAAAATATGGTCATAGTACCGGCCGATACATCTGTCTATCTGGTAGCGAAGATGCAGTTTCTTAACGAACGTACTAAGAGGAAAGATATTCTCTCCATGCTCATAGGCTTCCAAGGTAAACCGATAAAGCTACGTAAGGGGGAGAGGATCCTCGTAGACATCCGAAGCGAGATGTATAAGGTGAGCGCCGACACGCTCGAGACCTTAACCAGAAACCTCGAGGAGAAGCTGGCTCAGGCTGAGCAGGAGGGGTTCTACGTCGGAGCTGAGAGAGAGGACCTCCAGCGTGGAGTCGTGCAGAACGTCGAGGCGGCTAAAAACCTATTACCACCATTGAATCCAAGCCCGAGCGAGCGTGAGCTCGATGCGGTTAGGTTTCAGTATCTCGAAGAGGCATACTATAGCCTGAGGCTTCTTGAAAACCGTTTAGGCATCATGAGGGCTCTAGCTCAGTCTCATGCGACGTTCTATCCACCATTCTTTGCGGTCTTCTCGATAGCTATAGGTAGCTTCCTGTTCGAGGATACTAAGAAGAAGCTGATCACAACGCTAGTGTTGGACCCGCTTATCATAATCCCGCTATACTACATCCACCCCGGCTTCAGCATAATCATGAATCCCCAGTGTAAGATAGTGTTCGACATATTCGGCTTAGGAAAGGTGTTCGGCTTTAAGGCTGTAACCGTTCAAGGGAACCTGTTCTTTATCGCCGTGATCATAGCGTCCATA
>Ga0180301_10003721_pt1 | contig 11873 bp, 13 predicted proteins | sample GuaBasSediGuay16_FD_121797 | JGI IMG/M metagenome (GOLD analysis project Ga0180301, IMG submission 121797) | Subseafloor sediment microbial communities from Guaymas Basin, Gulf of California, Mexico - Guay16, Core 4569-2, 12-15 cm | ecosystem: Environmental > Aquatic > Marine > Hydrothermal...
CCTATGGAACAAGCTACCTCTGGATTATATCTTAACTGAACTCTCACTGATCTTCTCAGCTCGTTTATCCTGTCCCTTAACTGAGCTGGATCTCTTATTATAATCGGCATTTTCCCCCGTGGACCAAGAACAAAGCCGAAATATTTACCAACTTGGCCCATCAGCTCAGGTTGGGCTATAAAGAAATCATATTCCTTAGCCATTTTCTTAATTTTTGCCTTATTTCCAGCCAGACTTTCGATATCGGCTCTTGTTAGAATTCTATCAGCTCCTTGTTTCTTAGCCTCTTCAGCAAAAGGGCCATCAGCGAAAACGCATACCCTTTTTTGCTTACCCAGCTCATTAGGCAGAGTAATGATAAAGTTCATTCTATTCTCTGGTCTTTTTAAATCTAAACCTTTAATGGCTATTATGACTTCGATTGATTGCTTAAATTTTCTCTTTTTACTTAACTGTTTAGCCACTCCTATTTTTTCAATGAGCAACTCCTTATCTATCTCAAGCTCCTTTAAGGACAAGTTTCTCACTCCTTAATTTTTTCGTCGTATATACCTTCTTTAACAAGTCTTGTAACCTCTTTTGGAGGTTTGTTATCTACTTTAACGCCCATACTCACGCAAGTTCCTATAACTTGGAGGATCAGACCCTTAAAGGACCCAACCTTAACCTTTCTCTTAAGTATCTTGGCTATTTTAATCACCTGATCAAAGGCTAGATTCCCCACGTACTCCCTACCAGGATTAGATGAGCCTTTTTCTATCTTAGCTTCTTTAGCTATTAAGGCGGATGTTGTTGGTATTCCTATCTCCACCTCAAATTCCTTAGTATCAACGTCCACCGTAACCTTCACAGGCACCCTCATTCCCGCAAACTCTTTGGTCAGCTCGTTTATCCTATCAACTATCATCGGTACATTTACCCCAAGTGGCCCAAGGCTGGGGCCTAAAGGCGGACCAGCGGTCGCCTTTCCTCCATCTATTATGAAATTAAAGGTTTTCTTAGTTGCCACTATTCCTCCCTCCTTTTAACGAGCTTTAGCATGTCAGTCGTTATGGTGACCGGTAGGGTGAAGGATGCATCTAAAAACTCTATAACAGCTTCCTTTTTCTCTCTATCGACTCTGGTTATTTTGGCTCTCATATCCCTGAAGGGACCTGATATAACCTCGACTATGTCTCCCTCATAGAATTCCTCCTCCATTTTCCTTTCTTCTATCATTTTATGGATTTCTTCGAAAGATATCGTCCCAAAAACTATTTTTTTAACGTGTCTAATGTCCTGGAAAACGACCTTTACGGTACTAACGTTATCAGATTCAACTATTATCACGCCTCTTAGATTGGGGGGTATTATTAGGGAGTGAATCGGGTATTTTCTCGCTTGGATTTTTAAAGAAGCCACCTTTGCGACGTTTGCCTCCTGTCCGGCGGTTACTCTGACAGCGTAAAACCTTCCACTCACTCAGCTCACCCAAACAATGGCAGAAACATTAGCCTAACTATAAAGGCCATTAAACCGAGAAGACTGATACCTATAAGTGTTAATTTTATAAATAGCCAAATTTCCCTACTTGATGGTTTTTTAGCTAACTTTAAAACCTCAAAATAGCTCATTCTTTTCCGTCTGCGCATTTACTTCACCATGCGAGACATGGATCATGCTATGTTAATCATTCACAGGCTTAATAATAAGTTTTAAATAACCTCCCTTCCAAATAATTCCAAAAGAAGCGCTTCTTGAGTATATAATCTGTTCTCAGCTTGATCCCAAACGATAGAAAATGGACCGTCTATTACATCGCTTGTAACTTCTTCACCCCTATGAGCTGGCAAACAATGCATGAAAATGGTTTTCTTTCCAGTTGATTCCATGAGCTCCCTATTGACCTGATATTTCGGTAGAAATGCCTTTAATCTTTTCTCTCTTTCCATTTCCATCCCCATTGAAACAAAAGTATCAGTGTATATTATGTCAGCGCCCTTAACCGCGTCAAGGGGATCGTTTAATACCTCAACAAGTGAATTTGATTTTCTAGCATTTTCTAGGGCTATTTTTATGATTTTTTCATCAGGAGCATAAGATTCAGGAGTAGCAACCGATATATTTACTCCGACCTTTGAACAGCCTATTAAAAGGGAATTACAAATATTATTTCCATCTCCTATAAACGCTAGCTTAATTCCCCTAAGCCTTTTAAATTTCTCTTTGATAGTGACAAGATCAGAGAGCACTTGAACAGGATGAAATTTATCTGATAATCCGTTTATGATGGGAATTTCTGAGTTCTTAGCCATCTCTTCAAGAGATTCATGTCTATAGACTCTCGCAATGATAGCATCGACGTATTTGCTTAATACACGAGCGGTATCAGCTATGGTCTCTCCTCTTGATAGCTGTAATTGCCTTGTTTCAAGATAAATGGAGTCACCTCCTAAGCTCTTAATAGCCACTTCAAATGAAACTCTAGTTCTTGTTGAGGGTTTTTCAAATATCAAAGCAATTATTTTTCCTCTTAACGCGTTTATTTTTATCCTTCCGCGTTTTTTTATCTTTAGTGCCAGGTCTATGAGGTCAATTATTTTAGCTGTTGAAAGATCTTGTAGGGTAAGAAAATCTCTCTTCATTTTAGTCGCCGATTATAATTGAGAGAAATTCTTCCGCGTTAAAGGGTTTTAAATCCTCATATCTACTTCCGGTTCCGAGGAAGAGAATCGGTTTTTTCGTTTGATGGACGATCGAAAAAATGGAGCCGCAGGTAACATTAGCATCTACCTTTGTCATTATGACCCCATCAAATCCTATAGTTTCGAGAAATTGCTTAGATTGCACCAGGGCATCATGACCAGCTAAAGCGTCAACAACGAGTATCGTTAAATCAGGTTCAACTACTCTTACTATTTTTCTCAGTTCGTCCATTAGATTAATGTTCGTATGCATACGTCCAGCTGTGTCCACCATTACTATATCAAGACTCCTAGCCATAGCGTGTGCAATAGCATCGTACGCTACTGATGCTGGATCGGCGCCATATGGTCTCTTGATCATCTCTACCCCTATTTTAAAAGCATGTTTCTCCAGCTGTTCTATAGCTCCAGCCCTAAATGTATCTGAACATGCGAGAACCACTTTATATCCCATTTCCTTCAAAATATGCGCGAGTTTAGCTATAGTTAATGTTTTGCCCACTCCATTTATCCCAAGGAACACTATTTTAGTCACTTTCCCCTTTTCCTTATTAGCCCTTATCAAACCATAAAAATCCAGCTTCTCGGAATTTGATAAAATATCTGATAACACGTTTTTTAGAGATTTTTTAATTATCTGACTGATATCGGAGAACCTGGGTATTTTAGTGCCGATCATTCTCGTTTTCACGTCATTTATTATAGTCTCGGCTGTCTCTAAGGCAACATCATTTTTAACAAGAAAAACCTTTAAGTCCTCGAGATATTTCTCTAAATCCCTTTCTTTAAGCTCTTTTTCGCTAACTCTCGATAACAATTTAGTGAGTTGCTCTTTAAATCTCCGAAACAACCTTATCTTCCCCCAACAGATGCTTGGTATTCCATTATTTTCGTTGCTATTTCATCGTGTCTTCTTCTGAGCTGATTGAGGATCTTAAGAAGATCTGAACGTGTCTTAGATAAGAAATTATAGTTTTCATTTAGCAATTTAAGAGCATCTTCAACCGTTTTCGATAAATAGACATTAGCCCCTATATTGACCAATACTTTGCTTCTATCGGCTAGCACACCAAAGACAAAAATTCCACCGCCTATGGGGAACAACATATTTCCCTCAACGTCTTTACCCATCTTTATCTCTCTTAAGGTGACGGTTGCGTTTTTAACTTCATTTATGCTTTTTTCTAATAAAACAACTTGCCCATATATTCTCTCCATTTCCCTATAAAGGCGCCTTTCCTCCACGATTAGTTTTCTTATCTCATCCTTAATCTCTTTCATTTTCCAATCAACTCATGATAATTATCGATTATTTTTCGTTTATCTGATGCCGAATGCCTCACTTATATTCATCAACTCAGTTCCATCCGTTAATCCTCCAACTAGTATGCCGTAGTCATTCACTATTATCCCGGCCGAAATAAAGTGCATTCCTGAATTTATGGTGCCTCTATGTATCCCTACCTTTAAAACGCTTTTCACCTTTTCTATCTCTTCATCTTCAGCGTAGGGAGTTATTATTCCTCCTCTATTGTTAGCTCTTAGAAGGGAGCCGACATAAGTAGCTTGACTAATTGGAGCTTGTACCACTTCTACATCTAATACTTCCTCTATTTTTTTAGCCTCTTTTTTTGAAAGAACAGGTGAAATAATACACCCTTTATCATTGGCTGTTATAAGGTTCCCAACAGCCGTGTATTTCGAATTTAAAACCTCAATTTTTAGATCTAAGCCCTTTTTAATTCTCCTTATAGTTTCTTCGTCTACTATCTTAGAAATTATTAGCCCATTGGAATTGCCAGCGAAGAAGGGCCTAATTATCCTACAATTAATGAGCCTTATGCCGATAACCTTAACGTTCAATATTTTTCCCATTTCATTTAGCTTCCTTTCTCCAAGCTCATCTAAGGTTATTAGATAGGAATTAGAGGCAATGGCATAGTTGCCAATGTGAACAGATCCTAGAACATCAAACTTTAAGATCGCCAACTTCTCACTCAATAAGGTAAACCTTTACTACATTATCCCTCGTTCTTATGACACGAACCTTAATTCTCCTTGGAGGATTCCTTATCCCCCTCTCCCATATTTTTCTGTTAACTTCCTCCATTAATTTAACATTCTCCGTATGCATATGTCTTGATATGAACTCTCTAAGGACTTTTGCTGCTTTTTTAGCCCTTAAATATCCTTTACTTCCTCTCATTAATTTCTTAATCGGGACCACATATTCCCTCTCCTCTATTACCTCCTCAGCGCTTTCCTGCTCATTCATTTCTTACCCCTTAATTTTAACTTAGTTCTTCTCCAATGCCTTCTACTAGGAGTGGTTCGAACCTTTCCCAAGGTTTTACCGATAACCCATGCCGGAACTGGACGATTAGATTTCAAAGCAGCAGCAAGTTTTTTCTTCAGAGCTAAGCTCTTTATAGACCCCATAACATACCCCCTACGAATATTGCTCCCACCAGGACTTAATATCAAGTTTTTTCCTTAGGGAATTAGCAATTTTATCCAACAGTGACTGACCTTCAGGTGTTAACATTCTCCCCTTTTTCGTTCTCTTGACTAGTCCTGCTTTTTCAAGTTGCTGTAAGATTTTCCTAATGTTACATCTGCCTCCATCCATGTGATGTTCCGGTTTGACTCCTCGATCTTTCCTTCCTCCATAGAACGATGCCAACCTCTCAACTCCTATCGGTTGTAATAAATAAATTTTCCTGAGTAAGGATGCAGCTCTTATGTACCACCAATCAGGATCATCAGGCGGGTTCTGTTTAGAAGGACCTGTTTTGACCAATAAAGCCCATCGAGGCGGAAACACTTCTGGCACATTCTTCTTCAGATACATACTAAGCTCCTTAATTAACATGTCAGCTGGAACTCTTTTCACGTTGGTCATTGAGCCTTTGGCACCCTACGACACTCATGAAAATCTAGATAAGAATACTCATTAATTAATCATCTATTTCCCCTTTCTCTTAATGACTTTTCTATAAATATGACCACATCTTAAACAGGTAATCGTTATTACCGTAAGACTTGCTCTCCTTCTAGTTCTAAATCTGGCGGTTTTTCCGGGTATAAGTATGCGTTTGCATCCCCTACATATAAAATGCTTCCACTCATGGGGAATTCTGATTCTGCTCTTCATGCTTATCCTTCTGAGAATTTCGATATACCTATCTGCTAGCCTAATGTCCGGACATTCGAGAGCCAGGCGCATCACCTTTTTCATCTCGTTCAGAATTCTAAGTTTTTTAACTCTCATCGACTTGATTATTAATAACCCTTAAACACTATGTAAAGCTTGAGGAGTTCCTCATCCTTAGTTCTGTTAAATTCTGCACAAATCAAACTATTGATAAATGCAACCATGCAAATAATTTAGTTTATGTGATCACTCGGTGAGCGTTCATGAGTTTCAAAATATCTGCTAATGAGTTTGATGTGCAGTTCATGAAGGAACACGGATATGTGAGAAAGAAATGTAAAAGATGTGGAGCATATTTCTGGACAGTAAATGAGGAGGCGGAATTTTGTGGAGATTCCCCCTGTGTTGACTATAAATTTATAGAAAGTCCCCCTACTAGGAAAAAGTACAGTCTTAAGGAGATGAGAGAATCCTTTCTTAGGTTTTTTGAGAGAAACGGCCATGAAATCATAAAGCCATACCCGGTAGTAGCTAGATGGAGAAAGGATCTTCTGGTGACCATCGCAAGCATAGTGGATTTTCAACCATACGTTACTGAAGGGATAGTTGAGCCGCCAGCCAACCCCCTCGTTATTAGTCAGCCATGTCTTAGGTTTGAGGATTTAGAGAACGTGGGGTTTACATTTGGCAGACATATGACAATATTTGAAATGGGCGGTGCTCATGCATTCAATTTTCCAAATAAGCCTGAAATCTACTGGAAAAATGAAACTATAGGATTTCATCACGAATTTGCAACAAAAGAGCTTGGAATTCCAGAGGAGTATATTACCTATAAGGAGCATTTTTGGTCTGGCGGCGGAAACGCCGGACCTGATGTTGAAGGCAGTATTTTAGGTTTAGAAGTATCTACTCTCGTCTTCATGTCTTATAAAGTTTTAAACAAGAAATTAATTCCGTTGCCCGTTAAGACGGTAGATACGGGATATGGAATTGAGAGATGGACTTGGCTTTCCACAGGAGCATACACGGCCTTTGAGGCTATATATGAGGATGTTTACGACAAACTTGTGAGGCTCGCTGACATCAAAATTGATAGGGAGATTTTAAGAGAAAATTCGATCGTATCAGGGGGATATACCTATGACGATGTAAAAAGAACACACACTATAAGAGCTAAAGTAGCTAAGAGGCTTGGAATGAACATTGATGAATTAGAGGCAGTTCTTAAGCCATTTGAAGAGTTATGCATGGTCCTTGATCATTCAAAAGCTCTCTTATTCTTGATATCCGATGGAGCGATTCCGTCCAATGTTAAGGAGGGATATTTGTCAAGATTGCTTTTCAGGAGAATGTTTAGAATTCTGATGAAGTATAATCTCGAGGAGGAACTTGAACGGTTATTAAAATGGCAAATCGATCATTGGGGGAGACAGTTTAGAAAGATCAAGGAGATGAGAGACGAAATAATCGATATCCTCTTAAACGAAAAAGAGAAGTACGTAAAAACTGTTAATAGGGGGATAAAGAGATTAGAGAGGCTAATTAACAAGTATAAGAAGAAAATGGTGACTAAAATTCCTTTAAACGATCTAATCGAGCTTTATGACTCTCATGGCTTGCATCCTGAGTTTATTAAGGAAATAGCAGAAAAAAGAGGATTTAGCGTTGAAGTTCCCTCCAACTTCTTTTCAATAGTCGCTGAACGACATAGAAGGGAGGAGACTAAAAAGGTTGAGGAAGTCGAAATAAAAATAGGCAAGAGATTCAAAACTAAAAGACTTTATTATGAGGATGCATATTTGAGGAAGTTTAGGGCAAAAGTTCTTTATTCTGATGGAAAAAATGTGATTTTAGATAAAACTGCGTTCTTTCCAACTGGAGGAGGGCAGAAAAATGACACAGGATACTTAATTTTTAACGGAGCTAAGGTCAGGGTAGTTGATGTGAGAGAGGTAGATGGAAATATAATCCACATAGTTGACGGAAGAGCTCCAAAAAACGGCGATATCGTTATGGGGATGATAGATTGGGATAGAAGGCACTCCTTAATGAGAAATCATACAGCAGCGCACATAATCCTTGGAGCGGCAAGAAGGGTGTTGGGACGTCATGTTTGGCAAGCTGGCGCTGAGAAAATTCCTGAAAGAGCAAGAATAGACCTAACACATCACAAAAGGATAGATCCGGAGAAATTGAGAGAAATAGAGAAATTAGCTAACGAGGTAGTAATGAGAAACCTTCCTGTAGAGATAATGATGATGAAGAGAACGATTGCTGAAAAGAAGTACGGAATTGACATTTATCAGGGAGGGGTTATTCCATCGGGGAACATTAGGATAGTTAAAATAGGGGATTGGGATGTAGAAGCGTGCTGCGGCCTTCATTGTAAGTCTACAAGTGAGTTGTTCTTCATAAAAGTTCTTAGATCGGAAAGAGTCCAGGATGGCGTTGAGAGAATAGTATTCACAACAGGGAATAACGCTCTTCAAGCTGTTCAGAAATTGGATAGAATAGTCGATGAAATATCTAAATTAGTTGGAGAAAAAGAGGACGAATTATTAAACGCCATTAGAAGGTTAAAAAGAGAAAGAGAACTGGCAAAAGAGGAAGTTAAACGATTTAAGGAAAGATATTTGTTAGTGATGTCTGAAGGACTTCTTAAGAAAGCATTTGAGATAAATAAGGTAAAAATTGTTATTTATAGGGCAGCTGAGGGATTAAATCTGGAAGATCTCATGAAGATGGGAAAAATAATAAACGAGCTTGACCCAAGCTCGATTTTCATTGGATATATCCTTAGGAGGGGGATAAATGGAGTAGTAATGTTAGGCGCTGATGCTATTAGTGAAGGATTAAACGCCAGGAGAATAGGGGGCATTATAGCCAGCATAGCGGAGGGAGGAGCTCAAGGAGATAAGTACTTCTCTAGATTTGGAGGAAGAAGACCAATTGATCTTAAAGACTTCATTAACGAGATTGTAAGGAATATCTCTTGATATTATCTAGGTTTATTACTTATATCTCAAGAGACCGCTCTATTTATATCGAGCTAAACCATAGCAGGTGAAAGTTATTGCTTATGTAAGGATCATCCCTAAAGCCGATGAATCCAAGGTAAACTTCCTAAAGAGAATAGAGAGAAAATGGCAGGAAAGATGGAGAAAGGCTAGAATCTTTGAGGCAGATCCCGATCAACGACCGAAGTTCATGGTAACTTTTCCATATCCCTATATTAATGCCTTTCCGCATCTTGGATCAGCGTACACAGTGTTAAGAGTGGACATAATAGCGAGATACAAAAGAATGAGGGGGTTTAATGTTCTGTTCGCTCAAGGTTTTCATGCTACTGGCGGACCTATAATGGCCGCGGCCCTCAGGGTCAGAGAGGGAGATCCTAAGGAGATAAGCATCCTTAAAATAATGGGAATAGAAGACAAGGAAATTCCTAAGTTTAGGGACCCCGAATATTGGGTGAAATATTTTTGCAGGGAGTGGATAAAGGACTTCAAAAGGTATGGATTATCAATTGATTGGAGGAGAGAATTTTATACCACGTATTTGAACCCACCGTATAATAAATTCGTTCAATGGCAATATAATAAGCTTAAAGAGAAAGGATTAATAGTAAAAGGGGAACATCCGGTTGTATGGTGCCCTAAGGAAAATAAAGTGGTAGGAGATCATGATAGACCTGACGAATACATTGGGATAAGCCCAGAAGAAGCGACTATATTGAAATTTAAGGATGATGAAGGGTTCATATATCCCTGTTTAACCTACCGCCCAGAGACCGTATATGGCGCCGTGAATATATGGGTTAATCCAGATGCAGAGTACCTAATAGCTAAAGTTGATGGAGAAAATTGGTTCATATGCCGATATGGAGCATCAGAGTTATGCGATCAAGATCATAAGGTAGAAATTAAAGGAAAAATCAAGGGAGCGGATCTCGTAGGGAAAATTGTGTTAAACCCTGTTACTAAATCGAGAATTTTAGTTTTACCAGCGTCCTTTGTAGAACCGGAGTTGGGCACGGGTATTGTCATGTCTGTTCCAGCGCATGCCCCCTATGATTATGTTGCTTTAGAAGAACTGAAGAAACATCCTGAAATCCTAAAGAAGTACGATTTGAAGCCTGAAATCATTAAAAAAATAAAGCCAGTAGGGATAATAGAGCTAAAGGGCTACGGAGAAGAGCCAGCAGCTAAAATTGTTAAGTCCATGAGAATAAAGAGCCAAAAAGAGAAAGAAAAATTAGATAGAGCAACTAGGGAAATATACTCCAAGGAATTTTACCAAGGAACTCTCAAGAAGGTTTTCGGTAAATGGAGCGGAAAGATAGTGTGCGAGGTAAAAGACGAGATAATTAGTGATTTCGTGAGTAAAGGCATAGCTGTGAAGTGCTACACACTACCTTCAGTCGTTTACTGCAGATGCGGAGCCAAAGCACATGTAAAGATAGTGAAGGATCAATGGTTCCTGAGATATAGCGATCCTGAGTGGAAGAGAAAAGCACATGAGTGTATTGATAGAATGAAATTCTTTCCTGAAGACGTTAGGGACTATTTCCACTCACAAGTTGATTGGTATGGAGATTGGGCATGTGCTCATCAGGGAGAGCTCGGATCTCCCCTTCCATGGGATAAAAACTGGGTTCTTGAGTCGCTTAGCGACTCAACTATCTATATGGCATACTACACCTTGGCTAAGTATCTACAACATAAAGAAAAGTATGGAATTGATTGGAACAAGATTAGCGATGAATTTTACGACTATGTCCTGCTGGGAATAGGAAATCCAAAAAAAGTAGCTAAAAAAACAGGAATAGATGAACGCCTCCTACAAGAAATGAGAAAGGAATTTCTGTACTGGTATCCCGTTGATTTAAGAATTTCTGGCAAGGATTTAATGCCTAATCACCTAATCTTCTTTATAATGCATCACGTCGCCATTTTTCCCAAAAAATTTTGGCCTAGAGGGATAGGAATAAATGGATGGATCCGTGTGGCCGGAAGAAAGATGTCAAAAAGTCTTGGAAATTTTATAATTCTTAGACAGGCCTTAGAATGGTGGGGATGTGACGCAACAAGATTTGCTGAGGCGTATGCTGGAGATGCTGGACTAGAAGATGCTAATTTTGAGCCAGAAATAGCTGATAGGGCCGTAGAATTACTATATAACTGGTACAACTTTGCGACGACAAATTACGGGAGAGGGAGGGATAATTGGTTAAGTATAGATAAATGGTTTGAGACGATGCTGTATAAAACGATCGAAGAGGTTACTCTGGAGATGGAAAAAACTAATTTTAAAACAGCCCTTATTAAGGGCTTTTTTGATCTTCAAAATGCATTCAAGTGGTACAAACGCAGATGTGGAGATGAACCAAATCGATCCTTGCTAAATAAATTTATAGAGATTCAAACGCTTATTTTAGCTCCATTTACTCCACACATAGCTGAGGAAATATGGGAGAAACTCGGTAAGAAGGAATTTATTAGCCTAGCCAGATGGCCGATCGTTGATAAAAGCAAAATTGATGTTAGCGCTGAAAAAGCGGAGAAAATAGTAAAGTTAATTCTAGAGGACTCTAAAGAGATAATAAAACTCCTTAAAAGCAAGCCCAAACAACTTAAGATAATTCTCGCTAGTAGATGGAAGTACTATTTGTTTAAGGAAATTTCATCAGAAATTAAAAGAGGGCGAAACATGCGGGATGCCATAAGGAATTCGATATCAAGAATGAAAATCGATAAAAAATTGTTGAAAATTATAATTCCAAGGATAATTAGGGACCCAAAACCCTTAAATCTATTTATAACTCCAGAATTAGAGGAAAAAGCCATAATTGAGGCTAAAGAATTCCTTGAAAGGGAACTTAACGTTAAAATTAATGTTATTAGGGAGGATGAAAGCTCTGAGAACAAAGCCAGGTATGCGCTTCCCGCTAAACCAGCCCTCGTAGCCAGGTGATGTTTTTGAAAATAATAAAAGCTGAGGGGAAAATTCTAGATGCAGCATATGATATGAGG
>Ga0180301_10003722_pt1 | contig 11871 bp, 12 predicted proteins | sample GuaBasSediGuay16_FD_121797 | JGI IMG/M metagenome (GOLD analysis project Ga0180301, IMG submission 121797) | Subseafloor sediment microbial communities from Guaymas Basin, Gulf of California, Mexico - Guay16, Core 4569-2, 12-15 cm | ecosystem: Environmental > Aquatic > Marine > Hydrothermal...
GATTTAAACCCTTGCGAAATCAGCATATTTGATTATTATAAAAATGTAAAATATCTAACTTTCTATCCTTTATCTTAAATGCGGATTCAAAAAGGGAGGTGTGCATGGTGTATCCTGTATTTATTAATGATATTCAAAAAATAAAAGAAATAGAAAACCCTGAAGAACTGAAGTCAGTCACAGAAAAATACATATTCAGGGCAAATGAATATTATCTTTCACTCATTAACTGGGATGACCCTGATGACCCAATAAAAAAGATTATTCTTCCTCAGGTGGAAGAACTTATTTCCTGGGGGAGGCTTGACCCCTCTGATGAGAAACGATACACAAAGATGCAGGGGCTTGAACACAAGTATGGGCCAACTGCACTTTTGCTTGTTTCAAGGAGCTGTGGAGGTATATGCCGTTTCTGTTTCAGGAAGAGGATTTTCATGAAGGAAAGGATGGAGATTCTCACTGACCTGGATGCAGCAATAAATTATATCAGTGAACATGAAGAGATAAACAATGTGCTTTTGACAGGTGGAGACCCACTTATGCTCAGGACTGAAAAACTCACACGAATAATAAGGAGGCTTCTGGAAATTCCACATGTTGATATGGTAAGGATTGGAACAAAGATGCCTGCGTTTTATCCATTCAGGATCACTGAAGATCAAGAACTGATTGACTTTATCAGTGAGTTCAGCAATGGGAAGAAGAGGATATATGTCATAACCCAGTTTAATCACCCGAGGGAGTTAACTGACTATGCAGTAGAGGCCATAAATTTATTGCTCAGGGCAGGTGCAATCCTTGCCAATCAAACACCTATACTTCATGGAATTAATGATGATGTTGACACACTCACAGAACTTTTTGAGAAACTCAGTGTTGCAGGGAGTCCACCTTACTATGTGTTCCAGAACAGGCCTTCCAGTGGGAATAAAATATTTGCAGTCCCAGTGGAAGCAGCATACACTATTCTGGAAAAGACCAAGGAAAGGTTATCAGGGCTTGCAAAGCGTGCAAGGTTCATAATGTCTCATTCCACAGGCAAGATAGAGACAGTTGGTCTTAGTGAAGATTTTATATTCTTCAGATACCACAATGCAGCAGACCCTGAGAACTATGGCAAACTCTTGATATTCAGAAGAAATCCAGAGGCATACTGGTTTGATGATTATACACAGCCTGTGGAGGAGTTTGTCCCTGACTTTTCAGAGAGCGTATCGTATTTTGACTAATCCGATAATTTCTGGAACAAAAAGGCCTCCTCTTCAGTCCTTTTTGTTGACAAGTGGGCTTTATTGGTTAAATTAAAAAAAACAAGAAGGAGGTCTTTTCATGAGAAAAGGGACAATAATCCTGTTTATGGCAATTATACTTTTGGGAAGTTCCATTGATCCGGGTGGTGTTTTCCTTATGATCTTCCCTGGTTCAAGGGCAACTGCACTTGGTGGTGCATTCGCAGGTGTTGAAGGGGACGTGTTTGGAACGTATTACAATACAGCATCACTGGGTTTTGCCAATAAAAAACTCATTGGACTACAGCATGCAAACTGGCTCACAGGATTATGGCCTGATATGTACTATGAGTATCTTGCATATGTCCATCCTTTGAAAGAAGACCTTGTTATAACGGGTGCATTCACATACATCACAACAGGAGAAACAGAGGCTACTTATAACCAGCAGGTGATTGCAAGGTTCAGGAATTACGATTTTGCAATAAAGGTTGCTGTTGCCAACAGGTTGAATGACAGAATGGCAGTTTCCCTTGGAATTAAATACATATACAGTTTTCTGGCACCTGAGTGGCTTGTGAGGGAAGTACTTGGTGCAAGGGGTGGTGGACAGGGAAAGGCGTGGGCAGTGGATGGTGGTTTCTTCTATAAAATCCTGCCCAATCTCAACCTTGGTGTGGCCATTCAAAATATTGGAACACCTCTCCAGTATCTTGATGCTGGGGAGAAGGATGACCTTCCAAGGACATTGAGAATAGGTTTGAGTTCAGTGCCATTTGAAAATGATATTCACAGGGTAATGGTGAATGCCGATATAACAAAGATACTTGTTGGAGTAACCTCAAATCTGAGGGATGAGTTTGAAGATACGTGGAAGTCCTTTGGAATTGAATACAGTATATTCAACATATTCAGTTTAAGGGCAGGTTATTTCATTGATATACTTGGCCACAGGGTTGGCCTGACCTGGGGTATTGGTGTTCACTACAAAACATTCCGTTTTGATGTAAGTTCGGACCAGAAAATCTATGAATTTGAAACATCCAACTACAGACTCTCAGCCCAATACGCCTTCTAACATAAAAAATGGTGTTCTCCTCCTGAATAAACCAGAAGGGATGGGTTCCACCCATGCCCTGAATATTGTTAAAAGAGCATTGAGATTGAAAAAGGCAGGGCACGGTGGAACACTTGACCCATTTGCAGAGGGTTTGCTCTTAATCCTGATTGGAAAGGCTACAAGGTTTATGGAATATTATGGGGAGGAGAAGGAGTATGTGAGTGTGATAAGGCTTGGGGTGAGGACGGATACTGATGACCCTGATGGAGAGGTGATTGAAGAAAGGGAAATCAAGGATATTGACATAGAAAAGGTAAAAGAGGTTTTGAAGAAGTTTGAAGGTGAATTTATGCAGAAGGTTCCCCTTTACAGCGCAGTGAAGATTGATGGGAAGCGGCTTTACAAACTTGCCAGAAAAGGGGCTAAGGTTGAACTGCCTGAAAGAAAGGTTGAAATAAAGGAGATAGAACTCCTTGATTATTCCCTGCCATTCCTCACGATAAGAACCGTCGTGAAAAAGGGTGTTTATCTCCGCTCCCTTGCAAGGGATATTGGTGATGAACTTGGATGTGGTGCATACCTCTATAAATTGAAGAGGATTTCTGTATCACCCTTCACGATTGAGGATGCCTATACAATTGAGGACATAAAGAATGGTAATTATAAGATTATCCCCCTTAAGGACGCACTACCACATTTCCCATCAGTTACCCTCAGCGGGGACGATGTGTGGAAAATAAGGCATGGGATGAAGGTGAGGGGATTTTATCCAGAAGGGATATACTATGTGAAGGATTCCCTTGGCAATCCTGTTGCAGTTGCAAGGGGAATAACATTTGGTCTCAAGCCAGAAAAGGTGATAAATGAAGGTGTATAACTGGGATGAATTGCCAGAGGTATGGGGTGTAATTGCACTGGGCAGTTTTGACGGGGTTCACCTTGGTCACCAGAAACTTCTCAGTTTTGCAAAGGCAAGGGGTAGTCTTACAGTGGTAACCTTTACACCTCATCCAAGGCTCTTTCTTGGACTGGAAAGGGAGAATTTTCTTCTAACCCTTGATGAAGAAAAGGAGGAATTACTTTTAAGATATGGGGCACAGAGGGTGATATTCATAGATTTTAATAAGGAATTTTCCGGGTTTACACCATCAGAATTTGTTAAAGAGGTCATAACAAATAGACTGAAACCCCACAGAATTGTTGTGGGTTTTGATTACCACTTTGGTAAGAATAGCACAGGTCATGCAAGTGATTTAAAGGCGCTCTGTAAAAATTATGGGATAGATGTTCATATATTCCCTGAAGTGATAAGAAACAGAAAGCCTGTGAAGAGTACCCTGATAAGGAATCTTCTTAAAGAAGGGAAGGTTGAAAAAGCAATGGAGTATCTTGGGAGACCGTACAGATTTAGCGGTGATGTCGTGAAGGGAAAGGGTTTGGGTTCAAAAATAGGATTCCCAACGGTTAATTTAAAGGTGAATCCCCTGAAGGTTTTACCAGGGAATGGTGTGTACGGTGTTCAGGTGATGGTAAGGGGTGGCATTTATCCAGGAATGTTATATATTGGTGATAGACCCACCATTGGTGAAAAGGATACATCCATTGAGGCTCACATCATTGGATTTGATGGAATGATTTATGGAGAGAAACTTTGTGTGGAAGTTTTTCACAAGATAAGGGAACAGGTAAAATTTGAAAGTATGAATGAACTTAGAAAAAGGTTGGGTGTTGATAGGGAAACTGTATTAAAAAAGATGAAGGAGGTTAAGGATGGTGCTTGATAAGGAAAAGAAGGCAGAGATTATTGAAAAATTCAAAAGGGGTGAGAAGGACACAGGTTCACCTGAGGTTCAGATTGCACTCCTCACAGAGAGAATCAACTATCTTACCGAGCATATGAAGAAACACAAGAAGGACCATCATTCAAAACTTGGTCTTTTGAAACTTGTATCAAGAAGAAGGAGGCTTCTGGCTTATTTGAGAAGGAAGGATTTTGAGAGATACAGGAAACTTATAAAGGAACTTGGATTAAGGAAGTGAGGTAATCTATGTATCATTCGGTTGAAGTTGAGATAGGTAAAAGAAAAATATTCATAGAAACAGGAAAGGTTGCAAGACAGGCCAACGGCTCTGTAACTGTGAGGATGGGGGATACAGTTGTTCTTGTGACCGCCTGTGCTGAAAAGGAACCAAGGGAGGGAGTTGACTTCTTTCCTTTGATAGTTAACTACGTTGAAAGAACCTATGCTGCAGGTAAAATACCGGGTGGATTTTTCAAGAGAGAGGGGAAACCATCGGAAAAAGAGGTTCTCATCTCTCGGCTCATAGATAGACCCCTCAGGCCTCTATTCCCTGAAGGGTATTTCAATGACACACAGGTGGTTGCAATGGTTCTTTCCCATGACCAGGAGAATGACAGCGATATACCTGCAATTATAGGTGCATCTGCTGCCCTTGGTATATCAGACATACCTTTCAACGGCCCTGTGGGTGCAGTGAAGATTGGTTATGTGAATGATGAGTTTATTGTGAATCCCACAATCAGTGAACTCGCAGAGAGCAGGATGGAACTGGTGGTTGCAGGAACAAGGAATGCAATCACAATGATGGAGGGGAAACTTCAGGAGGGGGCTGAAGACATTGTTTATACTGCCATAGAAATTGCCCACAGGGAAATACAGAAGGTTATTGATGTTCAGGAGCAACTGATAGAGGCTGTGGGAAAGGCAAAGATACCTGTGGAGGTTCCAATCATTCCTGAATCCTTGAGGAACAGGGTTATAGAGGACATAAAGGATGACATTGAAAGGTCACTTGTAATACCTGGAAAACTTGAAAGAAAAGAGTTTTACGAATCTATAGTGAAGAAGGAAGAGGAACAGTTTGAGGAGGAGGAAAGACCTTTAGTAAGAAAGATAATTGACGATTACAGGAACGAGAGAATGAGGGAGATGGTTCTGAAGGAAGGGAAGAGGGTTGATGGTAGAGGCCTCAAGGACCTTAGACCAATAGTCTGTGAGGTTGGTGTTCTTCCAAGGGTTCATGGGTCTGCGCTCTTCAGAAGGGGAGAGACTGTGAGTCTCTGCACGGTTACCCTTGGAACCAAAGAAGATGAACAGAGGATTGATGAACTTGTTGGTGAGGGATACAAAAGATTCATGGTTCATTATAATTTCCCTCCATTCAGTGTTGGTGAGGTTTCTCCCTTAAGGTCCCCTGGAAGAAGGGAGATTGGCCATGGTGCACTTGCAGAGAAATCCCTTTCCTTTGTGATTCCATCAGAAGAAGAATTCCCCTACACAATAAGGGTTGTCTCTGACATCCTTGAATCCAATGGCTCCTCTTCCATGGCAACGGTTTGCGGTGGGTCACTAGCACTTATGGACTCTGGTATTCCGACAAAATGCCATGTTGCTGGCATATCCATTGGACTGATAAAGGAAGGTGAGGAATACAGGCTGCTCACAGACATACAGGGTGAAGAGGACCATCATGGTGATATGGACTTCAAGGTGGCAGGAACAAGGAATGGGATAACAGGGATTCAACTTGATACAAAGATACAGGATCTTGAGGCGAAGATTCTCCATGAGGCATTGTACCAGGCAAAAGAGGCAAGGGAGAAAATCCTTGAGATAATGGAGAAAACACTTCCTGAACCAAGGAGCAGTGTTTCCACATATGCCCCCAAGATTGTTGTAATGAAGATACCAAAGGATAAGATTGGGGAGGTGATCGGTCCTGGTGGTAAGACCATCCGTGGAATTATAGATGAGTCAGGTGCAAAACTTGAAATTTCCGATGATGGTGAGGTCACAATCTCCGCCCAGGACCTTGATGCAGTTGAAAAGGCCATGAAGATGGTGAAGGAGATAACAGAGGAGATTGAGATAGGGAGTGTGCATAAGGGTGTTGTATCAAGGATTATGCCATTTGGTGCGTTTGTGAAGATAGGTATGGGGAAAGAGGGACTTGTTCATATATCCCAGCTTGCTCCATACAAGGTAAACAAGGTTGAGGATGTTGTTAAGGTGGGTGATGAGATAATGGTGAAGGTAATCTCTATAGATGACATGGGGAGGATTGCACTTTCCAGGAAGGCACTTCTTGATGCAAAATCTGATACAAAGTTAGAGGCCAGAAAGGACTTCCACCCCAGAAGGAACTCTGGTCATAGAAAGGGAGGATTCCATAGGAAAAAAGACTATCATTAGTTTTGATGTTGGTGGGCATTACATAAAGTATGCCCGCATCGTGGATGGTAAATCAGAGAGATTGAGAAAAATAGAGACAAACAGGGAGGATGTGCTTTCCTCCCTTTATTCTATTCTGGACAATGCTGAAAAATTTCATGGTATCTCAGTGGGATTTCCAGGATTTGTTAATAATGGTGTTGTGATGTATCCTCCCAACTTTCCTGCAATAGAGATTCTCCCAGTCCAGGAGATACTTCATCAAAGGTATAATGTGCCTGTTGTTGTTGAGAATGATGCAAACCTCTATGCCCTTGGAGAGTACACTGCAGGTGCAGGAAAGGAAAGTAAGAATATGGTTCTTTTTACGCTCGGGACAGGGGTTGGTGGTGGAATAGTAATTGATGGAGAGATTTACAGAGGGTCAAGGGGTTTTGCAGGGGAATTGGGACATATAATAATCAATCCTGATGGTCCACTCTGTGGTTGTGGAATGAGGGGGTGTCTTGAGGCATACATTGGAGCGGAGAGAATTATTGAAACATTTGTTGGATATAGACGGAAGGGGTTTGCAAGTGTCCTTGACTATCCTGAAAGTGTAAAGGAGATATATCTTGCCGCAATGAATGGTGACCCTCTTTCCCGGTTTATCTTCAGCCTTGTGGGGAAATACCTTGGTCTTGCCATTGTGAGCCTTGTTAACATACTTGACCCTGACCTTTTTGTTATAGGTGGCGGGATTTCAGGGGCATGGAAGTTTATAAAGATAGGTGTTGAAGAAGTTTTGAACCAGAGGCTTATTGAAGGTGTTAAAGTTAAAAGGGGGAAACTTGGTGATAGGGCTGGTATTATTGGTGGCTGGTATTTCCTTGAAAAGTATGGACAGCATCAGGCTTCCAGAACCTATTGAACACCGATTCTTCCTTGAGGATGCCCTGAAAAAGAGGCGTTCATTAAGGGAGTACTCTGGTAAAGAGGTTTCAATCCAGGAACTTTCAAATCTCCTATATGCAGCACAGGGTATCACAGATACAGTTAACAATTTCAGGGCTTCCCCATCTGCAGGTGCCCTCTATCCCCTGACCATATACATATTATGGAATGATGCGTTGTGGAGATACGAACCTGAAACCCATACAATTTACAAAATAAGGAATGATAGAAAATTGAAAAAAGAGTTGTATATGGCCTGTCTTCTTCAGGAATGGGTGTTGAATGCACCTGTAGTTTTCGTGTTCGCAGCAGATTATCAAAAAACCGCTGTAAAGTATGGGAAGAGGGCTTGGAGATACATTTACATGGAAGTGGGGCATGCATGCCAGAACCTGCTCCTTGAGGCTGTCGCACTTGGTATGGGTGGTGTTCCTGTTGGCGCATTTGAAGATCACCGGGTAAAAGGAATATTGGATATAAAAGAAGAACCTGTTTACATTGTGCCTGCTGGATACAAACCCTAATTTACAATCAAAGTTTTGTAAACCTTCTTCCCAATCCTTACAAAATATACACCTGAGGGTAATTGAAGGTTCAGGTTTGCAGTTCTTTTATGGAAAAGCACACTTCCGTCGGTGGTTGTTATGATTATATCTTTATTTTCTGGGAAGAAGATTTTTAACTTACCCGTATATACAGTTCTCAATAAAGCTGAATTTTTATTTCCTTCCACCAGAATTTTCCTTTTTACTACTTCTGAATTATACCCATAACCTTCAATAAGATACGTGGCTCTTTCACAAAAACCCTTATGAGTATATTCATATTTTTTCATTCCACCAGGTGCTTCATATAGTTGCTTTTTCCTATCCCCAGAGAGTATGAATACCTTCCATTCTTTTATATTTTCATTGTTTGTCCTCCAGATAATTTTATTACCATCCGATGTTGGAAATCCAGCAATTTCAATATTGATTGAATATAGTGGAGCCTTCCAGTAATAGGTTATTGAGTATGTATTGTTGTTTTCATCTGCTTCATTCACCCTGTCTTTCGTGTCAATTTTGAAACTAAGGGTATGTGGGCCAGGTGTTGTAACATATAACGGGTAGTTTTTATTATAACCATATGAACCATTTGGAAGATTTTCTATAAAAAAGGAGTCCAGAACTGCCTTTGATTCGTCAATATAAAGTTTTACCCAGATGGTATCATTATAGGGAGTATTGGCATTACTATCGGCAAAGGCGAAGTGGATGTAACATGTGTCATTGATAGTAAGAGTATCCGAAGTTGTGGCCGTGGTGTCATCAAGGGAGTCAGAGCAAACTAAGGGGTAGGACCAACCACTCGGCGTGTAGGGATACAGGTCTGATTTTGCATAATTAACAACAGCCCTTTTCATGTAGTCACCGGCATAAATGTCCTCCTGCCAATTAGGATATGAAGGTGGGAGTTTCCAGAAATTACATCCAGAGGTGTATGCAGCATCCATCAGGTTATAAGGCGAGTTGGTGTCAGTTTTTTTATTACCTATCCAGAACCTACCGTAGAATTGTCTTGAAAAGTCAGAAACATCATAGTTTATCCAGTACCAGTATCCTGTATTCAGAGTAATTGTGGAATAAACCTGGAATTCTACTGTCCCAGGAGAACCACCATTGTCATTCCAGACAAATAGTGTGCATTCAAATACAGAGTCAGTAGCCCCTGATGGAACATATACGGCCAATAAGATATTTTCAAGCATACATGTATCAGAAGGGTCAATTCTAACAGCTTCATACTCTGCTGCCCATTGACCAGAATAATATTGAGTAGGAGTTCCATCATCGTTAAATATAGTATCAATTTGAGGTGCCTTGAATTTTCTCAATATGGTTGGATGAACATGCATATTCTTACTGACACTACTGTTAATTAGTTTGACACAGGTGATTGTTTTTAACTGGATTGTGGAGGGCTGGATATGTTTTTCCAGTTTACAGATACCCACAAGGAAAATTAATAAATCAAACATAGCGCACCTCCTTTTACAATATATTTACAATATAATTATAAAATAAAAATTTTCCCTGTCAATTATTCTTTACTCCCCTGAGTTTCCCTGTGAACCAAACTGGAAGATTTATGTTTCTTAAAAAATCGCCCTTGACATTGCTGGTTAAAAATTTAACATATAAATATGATAGAATACGAATGCAAGTCCTGTGGCAACATCATCCTTCTTGATAAAGAAGACGAGCCTTTTTGTAGCATCTGTAGAACCCGAATGACAGAGATAGGACAGAGGAGGAGTAAAACGGGTTTCAAGCGGTTTGTCTGTCTGGAGTGTGGTAGGGTCTTCTGGGGTAATCAGAAACCCTACAAGTGTCCCTTCTGTAACTTCACTTTCCCAAGTACCCCCTTAATTAAACAGGAGGAGAAACTTTAAAAAAAGGAGGTTTTATGAAAAAATTATTCTGGCTTGTCCCGGTGTTGCTTGTGTTTGTTGTCTCCTGTTCAAAAACACCGGAACCACCCACGCTTGAAACTCATCCAACCTCATTAAGAACCATCCATGGACCAGACCTCACCTCAAAGCAGGATTCACTTGCCATTGCAGGTGCACTCAGTGCAACCATTCAGGGTATCAATGAATTTGCTGAAGGTACATATGGTTTTGTTGGTGCGCTTGATACGCTTGCACAGGAACTGGGTGATTATGAATACTCTGATGGAACCTGGACATGGGAATGGAGTTATGGAGAATATACATGGAGGATTACCTGCACGGAGAGTTCAAGTGGCTATACATGGAGATGGTACTTCAATGATGAACTCCTTTATGAAGGATTTGTAAGCAAGGATGGAGACTCTGGCTGGTGGAAGTGGTATTTTTATTCAGGTGAAGTTTATGCCTCCTTTGAATGGGAGGATACAGGTGATGGTGGATACATAAAATGGTATGATGGAGACCTTGAGAGCGGTACCATCGTTATCAGTTTTGAGTGGACTGTTGGGAGTAATTATATAGAACTTTCAGTGTATTCCTATAATCCATACGACTATGAATTCACAATCAGGGAGTACAACGACCATCATGGTTATGCCTATGTGAAGGAGAATGGAGTTCAGGTTGCTTATATTGAATGGGATACCGATGGGAACGTGGTTGCATGGAACTCGTCTAAATGAAAGTTAAGGATATTGTAGAGAGGTTTTGTGGCAGAAGTTCTAATAAGGTAGTAAAAAACTAAAAAGGAGGGCGTATGCGTAGGTTTGTGGTGTTTGGTGTTGTAATTGTGCTGGTTTTTGGGTTGGTATCCTGTTCAAGGGCACCTTCTCCAGCGGACACAGAGGCCTTTTTGAGTGGTCTGGGGAATATAGGACAGACCTAAATGAATTCAACTGCTGGTAAGGCCCTGATGGATCTTTCCAGTAAAAATCCACCAACTGGCACAAAATTCAAAGGTGTTCCTTCCCTGAATATCAAGAACATATGGAATACTGGAAGGTATATTGAAGTGTCAAAGGGTATTGAAGAGGTCTATGGAACATGGGAGTATAGAAACTTTGAATGGGTCAGGGTTGACAGTACCTATCCAGAGAACGGCATTCTCTGGAGATGGCCATTCCTTGACTCTGCTGGTGATGCACATACAGCGGAATTTCTGCTTGATTCGTTAACATTTGTATATATTGATACTGACACGATTCCAACCCGTATATATGCTTCACTGGACATTGACCATGAACAGGTTCTGTGGGGTAGTTATCATGGAACATTCAATGACAATGGAAATCTAACTGACGGGGATGCAAGGATTGATATTGTTGGTATTGTGCAGTATGGAGGAGAGGCCTCTGACCTTGTTTACAATGACCCTGAGAATCCAGATGAAGCAACTTCTGGAAACATCCATCTCTGGGCTATTGACCATACTCAGGGTGATTACAGGGTTGACCTTACAGGTGAGATTACAAAGGATGGCAGGCATGCAGCAGACATTGAGGGAACCATCTGGGATCCTGATGATGACGACCACGAGAGTGTGATTTATGTGGTGTTCTCTGATGGAACAAGAAGACCTATTCAGGATTTCCTACCAAAGGATGTTGCCACTGCCTTAATCAGATAAAGAGGCTTAAAAATCCTATAACCCCCCTTGACAAAGGGGGGTTTTTTTATATTTTATCTATTGCGCAAAAGACATTAAGGTCTTTGACAACTGAATAGGTATAAGAATTTGGACAAGCTACTAAGGGCGTATGGTGGATGCCTCGGCAGTAGCAGGCGATGAAGGGCGTGGCTGGCTGCGATAAGCCTCGGGGAGCCGTCAAGCAGGCGTAGATCCGGGGATGCCCGAATGGGGAAACCCGGCGGGGGTAATGCCCCGTCACCCCGAAAGGGGAGCCAACCCGGGGAAGTGAAACATCTCAGTACCCGGAGGAAAAGAAATCAACCGAGATTCCC
>Ga0180301_10003723_pt1 | contig 11866 bp, 6 predicted proteins | sample GuaBasSediGuay16_FD_121797 | JGI IMG/M metagenome (GOLD analysis project Ga0180301, IMG submission 121797) | Subseafloor sediment microbial communities from Guaymas Basin, Gulf of California, Mexico - Guay16, Core 4569-2, 12-15 cm | ecosystem: Environmental > Aquatic > Marine > Hydrothermal...
TATCGACGGTGATCCTCAGTCTATCGACCGAAACTGTGACGGGTGTCTCAAGTTGAGGAAGAGGGGGTCCAACGCTCTCAGCCCGTTTTCCGATACATCTACAGAATTCCCTTAAAACCCCAATAAACCTACGAACTTTCTCTTCACACTCTTCTTGACTCATGATTTATATAACCTAACTCAAATATTATGGCCAAATTACTATTAAAACTTCTCCTAATCCACGAAGTCTCTAAGATAACATCAACATAACCTCCATGTAAATAGCTAAAAATCACTTTAACTCCAAGATCTCGCAAAACTTATATCTAAATTAACTTGACATAAACCTACTTTAGCTTCAACCATATTTTATCAAACGATCCTTAAATCTCCCTTATCTTCGGGATAGAACCGCAATACTGCCCCGTATTCGAGCTCGACTCCCACTTCTTCCATAACCTTGGACACGGCCTCTTTCACCGTCACCCGGTCTGCTAAGAGGAGCTCCACAAGCCTCAGGACAGCTTTATCGGTGTGGCTTAGGCTAACCTTTTCATCCCAGCTTATGAAGACCCTAACGCCTTTCTTAACAAAGGCCTCTGCGAGCCGTGGGTCGTAGAGGCCCAGACAGCTGCTTAGGATGACTGCAGCCCCTCTGAAGTCGCCTTCCATACTCATCTCTACGAAAGCCGGTCCCACGGCGAACACGGGGTTCTCCTCGCTTATGGGGTTGGCAAATCCCTTAGCCACCTGCCCTGTGAGCTGCTCGACCCAGTGGTCTATCTGGTTGTACTCCTCTGAGGTGAAGAGATAGGTTTCCATACTCGTGTTCAGGACTCCCGCGTGCACCCTTAAAATGTATAGCCCAGCACCGAGTTTTGGAAGAGTCTTATAAAAATCTACGGTCACATCCTCGCCTTTAAACACCTGAACCTTGTAACCCAGAGACTCGATAAGCTTAGTCATCTCCTCTGTAAAGGACGGGTCGTTTTCGTAGAATTGGTCCACTATTACGACCCCGTTGTCCCTGACGGTCACTCGTCCATCCGTCTCACCATGTTCACCCTGAAATACCTTGAATAAACTACGCAGGTGTGGCGCGGTTATTCCATAGACCACAAAGCCCACCAAGATTAAGACAAACGCCAGGTAAACATAGGCTAGAAACTTCTTCAGCCGTCTTGTGCTGAAAGACCTACGCTTTCTCCTCTTAGTCAGTAGACTACACCATTAAATCGTCTAAAGTCTGTTCACTTATAAATATTTAAAAGCATGAAATAACTTCAGCGGCTTTAAGTCGATATCATTTGGAGCGAACAACTTCCTCAAAGATCTGGATGAGTCTTCTGACCCTGTCGTCCAGGTTGAACGCTTTTTCAACCGTTTCCCTAGCTTTCACCCCCATCTCCCCGGCCTCCTCTCGGTTCTCGAGCAGATAAAGTATCCTATCCGCTAGAAGTCTGACGCTCTTAGGGGAGACTAGAAACCCGTTTACTCTATCGGCGACCAGTTCCCTCAACCCCTCTATGTCTGAGGCTATGACGGGTTTGCCGGTTGCCATGGCCTCTATAACGGGCGTCACGTTTTCCTCGACCAGAGAAGGCTTTACAAACACGTCGCAAGCCGCGTAGTAGCTCGGAGCTTCGAGCCTAGGTATCGGACCTGTGAAGAGTATCCTGCGTCTAATCCGCATGTCTGCGGCAAGCATCTCGAAGTAGGGTCTAAGCGGACCATCACCTCCGACCAAGAAAACCACGTCTTTCCTAACCCTACACACTTGAGCGGCTGCGGCTATGAGGTCTTCAAACCCGCACCACCGGGTATGCCTATCTAAAGCGAAGACGACCCTCGCATTCTCCAAACCCAGCCTCCGCCTGATCGGTGCGCCTGAGGTCTTCGGGTTAAACCTGTCTACGTCGACTCCCTTGGAAACCAGATAGAGCTTAGAGCTCGACCCCAACAGTTCTGAGGCTTCTCTGTATAGGTTTAGGCTTGAAGCTATCACCGCGTCCGCTCTGTCGAGGATCCATCTAACCGCCGCGTCGTATCCCTTATATCTCCTTATACCGTATCCAAGGTCCGGCTTTATGTCGATGTCGCTTCCATGGACCTCGACGGTCAAGGATGCCTTAACGGTCTCCAAGGCTATGGCGGCCGCTAACCCCTCAGGATATGCCGAGTACGCATATATGAGGTCTAAGTCTTTGATATGCTCCCTCAAGCTCTGAACGCAAAGCACGTCGGATAACACCTGGCTCGGCGTCCTTAGGGCCGTTTGAACGGGTAAATATTTTAAGAGCTCCGAGACCGTCTTGAAGTATTCTAAGAGGGTTGACGGCTTCATAGGGTGAAACCATATCTTCCGCCATCTGAAGCGGTTCCGTATGCTTCGACTAAACACATGTACCTCAAGTCCCATGTCCACAAGCTTTAACGCATCGTCTAGGACGAAGCCTTGGTCTAAGGTAGAGCCATCAGGTCTCACCAGAGACGCTATCAAACCGATCTTCAAGCCTCTCCTCCCAGAATACATGCTCTGTCTATTGTAAGATTTATCTTTACATAGGCTTGAGCATTTTCTAGCTTAAACTAACTGGGTCTTTAAGCTAAATTTAACATATGTTTGAAACCTCGGCCTTGGCTCCTTCCGTTCACCACTCGAATCCCAGCTAGCTTCATCTATCTGCTTCCCCGTTAGATTACTGTTTAAGGCTCTGTGAAAATAATGCACCTCGCTCCTTTTAACTCATCTAAACTGTTAAATTCTAGGTAAACTAATGTTTATTCTCTTTTCTGGAAGTTTTATAGAGGGTGAGAGAAAAGCTTAAAAAGCTATGGGTGTTAACTAGATTAACGGTGTGAGATGTATGAGTAGGAAAATTTTCGCTACTACGGTTATAGCAACTGTTATACTGATGCTTACTACGGCTCTACTACCTGTGGTCGTAACCGCGGCTCCCGAGGATCCAGCAGACTGGTACATCACCGTGGAGGGTGTACTCGACAGCGACACCTACGTGCTTTACCCGTATGCTAAGAAGAGTCTAAAGATCGGTATATCGAAGTTTGGGGAGCTGATCGATGCTAACACTAAAACGGGCTTAGAATATGGTGGCGTTATCGACCCGTTCGCAGCAGATCCCGAGGTTGTCCCTGAGTTCGAGTGGAGCCAAGGCTGGGTCATAAACATCACATACGCCTATTCTGGATGGTATAGAAACGTTTGGGCGTTCGCGCTCTACAGTGACTCCTTCGATACTAGTAGTATAGGAGGCGACTGGAAGAGGGCTGATAGAGCCGATAGTACGACTGTTCTAGGCGGTAGGAAGTACGGAGGTAAGGGTCTTAGCGATGCAGGATGGATAGATATAGGTTATGTGGAGACAGAACCGCTGAAGGTTCTATATAATGGTCCGAGGAAGTTTATAGCCCTCTCAAGGACGATTATATATGAGGATGAGGGTAAAGAGTTTCCTCTCGTACGGCTTGACCTAACTTTCATATTCAACAAGGTCAAGAAGTATGTGATTGTACTCAAGGATATAAAGCGTCTTGACGACAGGAAGTTCTCAAGCGGCTTTCAGATAGAGTTCAGCAATAGGGGTGAATGGGATCTTGGTTTAGAGGAGACCCCAGGTAGTTATGTTCACATCTTCGAAGGCTTAGATACAGTTTATGATGGGGAGTGGCATACATTCTACGATAACACCAAGGAGATCGATTATGACGTCGCCCAGATAATATCTACCGAGCCATGGGGTTACGTTGGATTTGCGGCGTTCTGGCCACAACCATTGTCGAAATACGTTGAGGACACAAGCTACCTATCAAGGAAAACTATGCTTACGACGATAAGCACACATGTAGCCGAGTTTATAGGCGATGGTAGTTCTCGAGACTTCACGATCACGCCTCCTGAGAATCCGTCTCCTGTGGAGTATCCGAGAGGCGATGGCCACTGGAGCGATGCACCAATGGTCTTTCTAGACGGTATGCTACAGGCCCCCGATAGTGACTATACTTGGGACTCTTCTACTGATACTGTCCACTTTACTAGCCCGCCTCATGCAGGGGCTAAAATATGGATCGTCTACAAGACGGAGGTTAAGCAACTGGACATGAGCGTAGAACCCACTATAGCGTCCGGCTTAACACCTGGTACGCCTTACGTTATTGCAGAGTGGGACTTTGACTTGAACGAGAAGGGTGACCAGTTCAGGGCTGTGACTGTTTACGGTGTAACTGACCGTCACGATGCTTCAGACGATAATATGGGTCCAGCATATGGAGACCTCTTGGACAGGGAGGTTCGGTATCTGCTTGACGAGGTGTTCAACCCGATCGACCTGAACGACGCGGTTCACAAGCAGACCAAACGGTGGGTCGAGTTTAAAGTGGCCGACTTGGATGGTACAATAACGCTTGACCATAGGCCGTTCTACGATGTGGGCGTTGATAGATGGGACCAGTACTGCAGCTTCTCAGAGAGGGTTATCGACCTAAGCGTTTCTCCGCCTAAGGTGCTGAATAGAACGAAGGGCGAATACGATGTCTCCGTAGATGCTAAGGGATATGCGACGATAACTGGGCTTATCCCAGGTCACCTGTACAAGATACTATACTCGACACTGCCACAGGTCTCAGGCGAAGTCGAACTTACCACAGAGCTGTTTGACTCATTCGAGAATATGATGGTTTGCGATACTAAGAGCTTCGACCCTGAAGATATCGACATTGAGTGGACGGATAACCTAGGAGTGGACCATGGAGTATACATCGAAGTAGGTGAAATTAAAATCCACTGGAAGGAGCCGTTAAACTCTATGGCCTCCGATAAGAAGAACTTGACGTGGTCATTAGCAAATGGTAACTTCTCCTTGCCGATAACGCGGTGGACAGAGAAAGAGGATAACTTTAAAGTATTCATGGAGCAAGTGCATAGAGGGAACGTCAGCGACATCACGACTCCGATCAACATCACTCTGTTTAATGACTCAGAGACTCCTACGGAGGTCGGCTCTCTAGAGTTTGACTTAGGTAAGTTCGAAAAGTGGATAACCGATTCCCACGACATAAGTGTAACGTGGCCGCACGACAGAGAAACGGTTCACGTAGACATGTTGACTCACACATTGACTATAGAGGACCTAATAGTCCAGTTCAACTACTACCCAGCAACAGATACAAATGAGACGATAGTGACATTAAAACTTAAACTAAGCGTAGACTACGAGGAGCACCTCGGAGGCCGCTATGAGTGGGTTGTCGTGGCTAAGCACTCGACGGCGGATACGGCTGCCGCGATAATGGTGGCTGAGATACTCAAGAACAAGCAACTCGAGATAGGTGTCTCAGGACTAGACATGCTCCACGACCCAGGACCTAAGATGCCCTATGTCATGGCCAAGTTCGGACCGACTAACACGCTTGCAGACTACTACATACCAGGCACAAGACCATCCCTCAAAGACGACTGGTGCCACCACTGGCCAGTATCCAGCAGCAACATAATAACTGTCGGCGGACCATTAGCAAGCCTCACGACCGAGTACGTGAACGAGTTCACAGACGCATTCTACGCGTTCAACGGCACACACAGGGGCGTTCCGAAGCCATGGGCCCACCCAGACATCAAGGGTAAGATATTCGCACCGACCATCTGGGATAAGACGGCCAACACCTTCGCAGGAGCAGGTTGGGCCGTGGTCGCGGTATACAAGGATATAAACGGGACGGTGATATTCACCGTATGGGGTATGACGGCTGACGACACCTACTACGCGTGCAAGTGGGTCCACGACAACATAGAAACACTACAGACGATGAACCCAGGCGTAACATCCTTAGTGCTGAAGATAGACTACACAACCTGCCCGTACAGCGCAAGCATAGTTGAACGGCTGGGTACGATAAGCGAGAAGTATCCAGAAGACCCATAGCTCCCCCTTTATATTTTCCAAATCTTTTTCTTCCCGTCTAAAACCTAGCGTTAGAGTATTTTCTCTATGTTTTCTTCGGGTTCGTTGTAAGGTAGTCGTCCGCAGATCTTCCAGAGCAGATAACGTAGTATATGGAGGCTCTTACTATCTAACACTGTTATTGGAAGCCAGGTAACAGGTATGGTTAAACGTGAGACGTTTAATGCAGTCTCCCCCTTAACCCCGGGGATCTTGCCGAATATTTTCCCGGCGTAGAACAGCAGGTCTTTAACTTTCACGATATTCAATAAAATGTTTAAACCGTTAAGCCAACCGCCTCTCTCAGCCGCGATAAATACCTTCTTCCAGTCGAATCTATACTTGTCGACCAACCCTCTGATAAAATGTAGCTCTCCCAGGGTTAAGTATCCGTGCTGTAGAACGCTATGGGCTAAGACAACGGTCAGCTCATACTCCGGCGACGGAAGATAAACATCGACCCCATCCACCCTACAAAGAACACGATTACTCAAAAACTCATTTTCATCCAATACCCGCCTACCAGCCCACTCGACCCCCCAGTGAAGGTCTATTTCGACACCATCCCTCTCCAAGCTAACCTCAGGATGAGCACGATGCGTCTTGACTATTCTAAACCCCTTCTCCTTAAGAACCCCCACAGCACCCGCAAAGTCGTCCACGAGAACGTCTAAATCTCTAGGCAACTGCCTAAAAGGCGGCAAGGTCTTAAAGAATACATATTCTACACCCCGCCTCTCAAACAGCTCCCCGATATCTCCTATAACCTTAAGAATCCTCCTAAACTTCTCCCCTATTTTCTCCCGGATTTCCTCAGTTTTCCCCTTCACCTCCCCTGTTAGGGGGTAGTTCGTCAGTTTTTCGTATATTTGAAATTCAACATTATTTCTCGACGCCTCCAGAAGAATATACCTGAAATTAAGCTTTTTAAAATCGACATGGTTTAATAAGCTGGAGTCGGCATAACCATAAGGGTCGCTTAAGACATGCAACACAAGGTCCTCCTCTTTAGACAGATTTACTGCCAAAATCCTGAGAATCTCTCGAACAGCATCCTCTATGGGCCTATCCGTCTCCACCACAGGTAGTTTAAGCTCCTTAGCTATCTGGAGATAACGCAAACGCTGAACCCTATAAAACCTCAGGGGATACCTATGAGTCCTCTTCTTCCGCTCATACATAACCTTAGGATCCGCATCTAAAACCACTACCAACGGCTTCGGCGCGTTAAGGAAAAGCTTTCGAGTAAAACCACGAACATAGCCTAAATACTCGAAGCTCGCTAAATGGTCTACCAGACACCTGTCTAAAACTGTAAGCCTACCCCTCCTAAACGCTTTAAACCAAAGATTCTCTACGATGGAGTTAAAGAGAACGGCGAGAACCCATAGACGATGCTTAAATTCGACTTTTCCCTCCTCCGACCCCTCGAGGAAACGTCTACGCTCCTGCTCGACCCTAGAACCAAAAAGCCTCAACCCATAGCTGAGAAGAAGATATTTGAACTCTTCACGATACTCGACGTCGACCCCGCAATCTCTCATCAAAGTGCTAAGCCTCCTAGCAAGAGTAGTTTTACCGCTTCCATCGTTACCAGATAGGGCTAAGATCATAAAGCACGTTAAACCTCCCTTCTAAGCGTCTTAGACCTCAGAGTGAGCTTGATCTAAACTTTCCAGCATCCAAGGATTTAAAAATTCTCCTCACAAGCCTGGTGGACGGTTCCTTCGACAGTAATCCAGATAAGGACAGCTTTTAAAGGTCTAACGCCGGACTATTAGACGAGCGATGAAGCCTCTGGTCTCCGTGGTCATCCCGACCTACAACTCTGAAAAGACACTACCCCTATGCCTCGAAAGCATAAGAAAGCAGACTTATGAACGTATAGAGATTATAGGGGTCGACAAAGGGTCGAGAGATAAAACGGTTAAGATAGCCAGAGAATACGGGGCTAGAGTATTCGTCATAGACGCGACGGAGAGAAGCGAGCAGGTAAACTACGGCGCCAGAAAGGCTAGAGGAAAATACATCTACCGGGTGGATTCAGACTTCGTATTACAGCCAGACGTGATAGCTAAGGCCGTAAAAAAATGCGAATCAGAAGGATACGACGCGGTATGCATACACAACACCTCAGACCCATCCATAAGCTTCTGGGCCAGGGTCAGGATGCTCGAGAGGGACTGCTATCTAGGTGACAGGCTTAACGTGGCTGCGAGGTTCTTCAGAAAGGATGTCTTCCTTAAAGCCAGGGGCTTCGACGAAAGCCTAGTCGTGGCTGAAGACTACGACCTACACAACAGACTTCTTAAGATGGGCTTCAGAATAGGCTACGTGGACGCGTTTGAGGTTCACGTAGGAGAACCAAAAACCCTAAGAGAGGTAGTCCTGAAAAGCTTCTACTACGGGAAAACCATAAAAAACTTCATGAAGAAGAACAAGGCGCAAGCCATCAAACAGCTAACCCCTATAAGACCCGCCTTCCTGAGAAACTGGAGGAGATTCCTCGAAGACCCCAAGCTAACCCTAGGATTCATAATATACCAGTTTATAAGATACACCTCAGCAGGAATAGGGACCTTAACGAGTCTCAAAGCAGGTTAATATGGGCATCTGGAAGAAAACATCTAACCGATAAACGTTCCTACCCTGTAAAAATACTTAGTTTATCGTTAACTCGTCCAGCCTTAAATCTTACCCAAATGTAGAAAAGATAAGTAATATAGCAAATAAAAGTTACAGCAGATACAATTAACCCAATCTTGAAGTAATCCCAAGGTTTATATTTAATGAGTATCTCAAGCTCTCCAGTTTCGTCGATCCAGAAACCGTTTATAAGACCGTATAACGGGATAGATCTAACAGCTTTAATCTTCTCTCCTTTTTTATAGATATTCACCTCCCAAAACTGATCATAAGTTTTAGCAAAACTAAGCATAAAAGGCCTTGCAGTGCTCACTTTAACCTTCCAAAGAAACGGGTTAAGTTCTTCATATGACTCTATTCTAACAGATGGTTGCTCGAATTGAAAAAGCTGATCTATAGTTTGAAATGTGTCCGTAGAAAATAGGTAGATACGTTCAAGAATACCACTATCACTTAATAAAACTATTTCAAGCTTATATTTTCCTAAACTCAGGTTAAATAAAGAAGAGTAGACAAAATCTTTTGAACGGCAATCGACGATAAATTGTTTATCTCCAATATTTATCATGAATTTACCTATACCTCTTAAAGCAAGCCTATAAGTCCCATTCTTAACAATTTCCACATATTGCCATAATTTATCATTTTCATTCAATTTCACCGAATTACTATCATAAAAATTAGAATATTCATCCGAATCCATTCTAGATTTATATAGATCAGAGTTTGCATCAAAAATATAAATTATTGTCTGATTTTGAAGAATTTTTTCCATCATCATCTTAATTTTAAAATGTTCCTCTTCCGGTATTAAGGCGAATAATCCGACTGCATTAAACCCATCAACATTCTGGAGAATAATCTTATGCTCGCCTGATTTAAGATAGAATATCCCAAGTTTTCTCCATGAAAACTTATTAATCTGCTCTTTAGTATTAATTTCTACCAAATCGTTTTCGATATAAACCTTAATTGAACCTCCCTGGCGATTTTTGAAGTAGCAGATAAAAATTTCATAGTATCCCGATTCAACTATTTTATACGAAATAGTTAAATTAGCATTATGTGACCATGTAAACACTAGGCTGGAATCTGGAATAAATTGCCAATCTTCCAGATCAAATTTTTCAAGATATCCAAGAAAAGTTTTGAGCCAACCACCCTCGAATGATCCGATTGACCAGTATGTACTTGGGTTATGATGTTCGCTTCTTACTTTGACTATGTAATTATTATTGATGAAAGATGGAAGCAAGCGTTCTCCAACAATATAAAAATCTTCGAAATAAATATTATAAACCACATTTTTGAATATAAAGTCCTTTTTTAGGTCGGGTATTGTGCCATATGTGATTAATGGATATACATCAATAATTTGACATGTATTTTTGATTTCATATACAGTAAAATCGCCGAATTTAATTTTTCGAGAATCTTCAAACAAAAGTTCAAAAGCCTTTATATCTTTTAATAACCTGGAACTCTGACTACTTTCTAAAAGATCTTGCCTTAAGATAACATACTTTACGCCCAACCTACTTAATAGACAAAGTACCTCCATTTTACAACTATTCTTTAAAATATTCTCCATATATTTCGTTAATCCCTCGTTTTCTAAATCGATTAAATTTAAATTACTCGAACTAATTTCAGGGACATCATGATATACGAAATAAACGCTATCAATTTTCGGTGGATACCATAAAATATTATTTACACAATTTGAATCGTCCTTCAAATACTCTATAGTTTTTTCCAGGTCTTCTGGATATTTTACCAAAGATTGTCTAAGATGTCCGTTTAAGTCACCAGTTAAGGCGGGCCAACCCCACGTTACAACTATCCAAATTATAGATAAGACTAATGCTATTTTAAATGCATTTAAGCCTTTAATCTTCTCTATTATAACGAATACTAAAGTCGTGATAAGAATGTTAATAGAAATTACTATTAACCCAGTGTTCTTGTAAGGATCCCTGATCGCCCAACCTAAGCTTGTCTTTAAAAATACCCATCTGTAGGCATCTCCAATGACAGGATAATAGGAGCCTGTTGATAATACTATCGATAATATAAATAAAATAACAAAATATGTAAAGTAGCATTTTGCGTCTCTTGATGTACATATTCTCGGAATTATCAATATAGATATGCTGCTAAGAATTACGGGTAAAAAGGAAAAAATTCTCCAGACATCTATTCCATTTATAACAAGTTTATAGTTGACGCTTCCGCGGCCTCCCCAAATAAACATATTGGTTGCAGTTAGTACATTAAGAAATGAGCTCCTACGTGATAACGTATCGACATTCTCCACGACAATACCATACCCTCCGGGTTTAGTCACCCCTGACGTAAGTACTATTAGTTGGGGCAAGATCCAAAATAAGTTTAGAAGTAAAGTTATAAAAAATACAAAAATTAATTTCTTATTGGAAAGTTTAACCAAAAATCTTGACTTCTCGAACAGTAAAAAACAGGATACGTACAATCCTAACATAGGTATTGTATATAATATTAATGCTTGAACTTGAACAGCGATGGATACAATTAGGCTGGATATTAGTAAAATTTGGAAGATCTTTTTATCAATATGTGATGAATTATGTACAAAATTGTCTATTTTTGCTAATAAGCAATACGATGACGCAATAGAGAGAACTAACCAATAATGATGATGAATCTTATTTATCGTCCATGGATTATAAATAAATCCAATCGCCCCTATAAGGGCGGAAATCAATATCTTTCCATCATGTTTGTCAAATATCTTATTCAAGAAATATTTATTTGAAGAATAAATAAGCGAAGTACTGAGAAATAAGATATACACGGTAAAAAACTTTTCAGCAAGTATATCCCCAAATGCAATTTTCATTAGATACAAAACGAAAAGAAACGGAAGTTTTGGTGCATGAATAAAAATTTTATTTAAATGATATTGTATATGCTGTTCGACAGTTAACGCATATCTATAGTCTCCATGAATAAGTACATATTCAGTTGCAAAAATAATTTTATGAAAAAATATGAGACTTAAAATAAGAATAAGAATTCTAAATATATGATCTAGGATGTCTCTTCTAACGTTCATACTAAACCCTTTAATATACCTATGAGTTTATCCATATGTGTGTACAAATTGTATTTGTGTGTAACTTTCCAACATTTTTCACCTAACTCATAACTTCTATCTAGTTTAATTATCTCATTGATTTTTTCAACCCATAATCTTACATCGTTTTTATCCAGCCCTAACTCTTCACGTAATTCTTGAGGCA